>UMHU01065510.1_pt1 | contig 62180 bp, 46 predicted proteins | sample 1965591 | NCBI WGS metagenome assembly UMHU01 (sample SAMEA4836101, study PRJEB28245) | human gut metagenome | biome: gut microbiome; material: fecal sample | place: Denmark | collected 2008
ACCTTCTAAAATGCGATGGCCAGAATGTCATTTTTTACTCTTCCCATGAAGAGGGTGCATATATAAAGAATCAATTAACTATACTGCTCACCGATTACCTACACCGACAAAAGCTGGCACAACTTCCCGAAAAAATACGTCGCCAAGTCGATATCGATATTGAAATATCCGATATGTCTCCCGATGAAACCATGTATCCAAAAGCGGATAACGAGAAATTCAATACACATCTAATATTCAGTACATTAATATATCTGTTTATCTTTATGTACAGTGCACAAGTATTACAAAGTACGGTACAAGAAAAGAATAACAGAATGATCGAAATACTACTGACATCGGTAAAAGCCCAAGAATTGATATACGGGAAAATAATCGCTATCGGCCTTTGCGGAATCACTCAATTCTGTATTTGGGGACTCTCTCTCATTCTTATCTATTCGGTAGGACGGGAAACGATAGCATTCGATATTTCATCACATATAAATATTTACGGGTATCTCATTTTCTTACTCTGTTTTATCGGTGGATTTTTGTTATATGCCGCATTGTTTGCCATCATCGGGTCTTATATCAATCCCGAGACCGACAGCCGACAATTCGTCTTACCGGTTTCCCTATTTTCCATTCTTTCTTTTTATGTTGGAATATACAGTTTGAACGATATATATAGCCCTCTCGCAACGTGGTGTACCTATATACCCTTCACATCTCCTATCGTGCTCGTTACCCGATTTTCTTATGGTTTTTCTCCGGGAGAAACACTCCTTTCCGTTTTCTTATTATTCCTTTCGGCAAGTATTTGTATACATATTGCAAGCCGTATATATCAATCTCGGATATTAACTTTCAAGAAAAGATAAAAGCCTGTTACCCGATATAAAATCCCGTCTTAAAGATTTTTTATTGAGAAATTTATTTCTATCTTTGGAGAAATTATGGATTTTACAAACGTCAATCAACAAGACGTTTGTAGAGTTGAAAACCTTAAAGAAAAACATATGACAGCGAATAAAGAAAAACTGTTCGGACAATTTCCGCCCATCTCTACTGCGGAATGGAAAGACAAGGTTATTGCCGACTTGAAAGGTGCTGATTTCGACAAGAAACTTGTATGGCGCACCAACGAGGGTTTCAATGTTCAACCGATGTATCGGGCCGAAGACATCGTCGGTTTAAAAACAACCGATTCTTTGCCCGGCGAATACCCTTATGTGAGAGGAACAAAATGCGACAACGAATGGCTTATCCGTCAAGATATTTTTGTAGAGAATCCACAAGAAGCCAATCGCAAGGCTTTGGATTTATTAAATAAAGGTATTACTTCACTCGGATTCCAAATAGGACGAGACCAAATAACGCCGGAAAGCCTGGCTTCTTTGCTGAACGGAATCGATGCCGAAAAGGTAGAATTAAATTTTATTTCCTGCATAAAAAACGCATCGAAAATAGGTGAAGAGCTTTCCTCCTATTTCAAAAAACAAGGTATCGACCTACAAAAAGTCAAAGGGTCTATCGGTTTCGACCCGTTTAAACGGATATTGAAGCACGGACGGGATTTTCCCAAATACGCCGATATGGCCGAACAGGTAATAAATTCTGTTTCCGAACTTCCGGGTTATCGGGTTTTGATGGCAGATGCTTTCATGCTCAATAATGCCGGATCTTATATTACACAAGAATTGGGCTTCGCTCTGGCATGGGGAAATGAATGGCTTTCGGTTCTGACCGACAAAGGACTGTCTGTCGACAAAGTTGCAAATCGGATTAAATTCAATTTCGGAATTTCTTCGAATTATTTTATGGAAATGGCGAAATTCCGCGCCGCTCGCATGCTATGGGCCCAAATCGTTTCGGCTTACAAACCGAATTGCGATTGTGCATCAAAAATAGAGATGCATGCACAGACTTCGCAGTTCAACATGACCATATACGATGCACACGTCAATTTACTTCGTTCCCAAACCGAAACCATGTCGGCAGCATTGGCCGGAGTCAATTCCATCACTGTAACCCCATTTGACATTACTTATAAACAACCTGACGAATTTTCGGAACGTATCGCACGTAATCAGCAATTGTTGTTGAAAGAAGAATCCCATTTCAATAAAATCGTCGATCCGGCAGGTGGGTCATATTACATCGAAACTCTTACGGCCTCCATCGCCGAAGAGGCTTGGAAATTGTTCCTTGAAGTAGAAGATGCCGGCGGCTTCTATGCTGCACTCCGATCGGGATTTGTACAAAATACCGTCAATGCAGCTGCCGAATCCCGACGTACAGCTATCGCCCGCCGTAAAGAGATTCTGTTAGGGACGAACCAATATCCCAATATACACGAAACGGCACTCGATAAAATAGTTGCAGAGACGGGACACTCCTGCGGTTGCCACCACCACGAAGAGTGCACACCCGAAATGCCGGCTCTCCATACCGTTCGGGGCGCCAGTGATTTCGAGGCACTGCGTTTGGCGACCGAAAAATCGGGTAAACGTCCCAAAGTATTTATGTTGACAATAGGAAATCTGGCAATGAGGTTGGCCCGCTCGCAATTCTCCGGTAATTTCTTTGGTTGTGCCGGATATGAAATTATCGATAATCTTGGATTCGATACGGTACAAGCCGGTGTAGAGGCGGCCATCAAAGCCAAAGCCGACATCGTAGTCCTCTGTTCAAGCGATGAAGAATATGCGACATTGGCTCCCGAAGCCTATAAGCTATTGGAAGGCAAAGCTATCTTTGTCGTTGCCGGAGCACCCGAATCTATGGAAGATTTGAAAGCTCAAGGTATCACACGTTTCATAAACGTACGCAGCAATGTTCTCGAAACATTGAAAGAGTATAACACCTTATTGTCAATTTAACCGCCAACGGTTATCGAAAAACAGTATCATTATGAGACCAAATTTCAAAAATATAAATATCCGCACCGATGCATTTGCCCACAGCGGACACGCGGAACTGCAAAATAACAATGCCGACTGGATAACCCCCGAACTGATTCCGGTAAAACCGATATATACCAAATCGGATCTCGAAGGAATGGAACACCTCAACTACGTTGCTGGTATCCCGCCCTATCTGAGAGGCCCGTACAGCGGTATGTATGCCATGCGTCCTTGGACGATACGTCAATACGCAGGCTTCTCTACGGCAGAAGAATCAAATGCTTTTTATCGCCGCAATCTGGCTTCCGGACAAAAAGGATTGTCGGTGGCATTCGACCTTCCTACGCATAGAGGATATGATGCCGACCACGAGCGGGTTGTGGGTGATGTCGGGAAAGCCGGCGTATCGATATGCAGTGTCGAAGATATGAAAGTTCTTTTCGACAGTATTCCTCTGAATAAAATGTCGGTATCCATGACCATGAACGGCGCTGTGTTACCTATTATGGCGTTTTACATCAACGCAGGACTGGAACAAGGAGCCAAACTCGAAGAAATGGCCGGAACTATCCAAAACGATATTCTGAAAGAGTTTATGGTGCGTAATACCTACATCTACCCACCGGAGTTCTCGATGCGTATCATTGCCGATATATTCGAATTCACCTCTCAATACATGCCCAAATTCAATTCGATTTCCATCTCGGGTTACCACATGCAAGAAGCCGGAGCAACGGCCGATATTGAATTGGCATATACGTTGGCCGACGGATTGGAATATCTTCGTGCAGGCATCAATGCAGGCATGGATATCGACACATTTGCGCCCCGGTTGTCGTTCTTCTGGGCTATCGGTATGAATTATTTCATGGAAATCGCCAAAATGCGGGCTGCGCGTATGTTGTGGGCAAAAATCGTCAAACAGTTCAATCCCAAGAATCCCAAATCTATGGCTCTGCGTACGCACTCACAAACTTCGGGCTGGTCTCTGACCGAACAAGACCCGTTCAATAACGTGGGACGTACATGTATCGAAGCCATGGGGGCAGCACAAGGACACACGCAATCGCTGCACACCAACGCACTTGATGAAGCAATCGCCTTACCGACCGATTTTTCGGCGCGTATCGCCCGAAATACCCAGATATATATTCAAGAAGAAACCTATGTAACGAAAGAAATCGACCCGTGGGCCGGCTCATATTATGTAGAGAGCTTGACCAATGAATTAGCCCATAAAGCGTGGGAACACATTCAGGAAATAGAAAAACTGGGAGGTATGGCAAAAGCTATCGAAACGGGATTGCCAAAGCTCCGCATCGAAGAAGCGGCTGCTCGTACTCAGGCTCGTATCGACTCAGGAAAACAGACAATTGTCGGTATCAACAAATACCGCCTCGAAAAAGAAGATCCTATCGACATTCTCGAAGTGGATAATACTTCGGTACGGAATCAACAAATAGCCCGTTTGAAAGAGTTGAAAGCCAACCGCGATAACGAGGCTGTAAAAGTAGCTCTCGATGCGATTACCGAATGTGTAAAAACCAAACAAGGCAATCTGCTCGATTTGTCTGTAAAAGCGGCAAAAGCAAGAGCCACACTGGGAGAAATATCCGATGCCTGCGAAGCTGTCGTAGGTCGTTATAAAGCAATCATTAGAACTATATCCGGCGTGTATTCATCTGAAACTAAAAATGATCCCGATTTCGTAAAGGCGAAAGAAATTATCGAACGATTTGCACAAAAAGAAGGTAGGCAACCTCGTATCATGATTGCCAAAATGGGACAAGACGGCCACGATCGAGGTGCAAAGGTCGTAGCTACCGGTTATGCCGATTGCGGGTTTGATGTAGACATGGGTCCCCTGTTCCAAACACCGGCCGAAGCAACACGGCAAGCAGTCGAAAATGATGTTCACGTCTTGGCCGTATCATCTCTCGCAGCAGGACACAAGACTTTGATACCTCAGGTTTTTGAAGAGTTGAAAAAATTAGGTCGAGAAGATATTATCGTTATTGCTGGTGGAGTAATTCCTCCCCAAGATTACGATTTCCTGTATAATGCGGGAGTAGCTGCGATTTTCGGCCCGGGAACTCCGGTTGCCAAGTCAGCCTACGAAGTAACGAAAATTTTAATGCAAATGCGAGGCTGGGAATAGGCCGTCTTCATTATCTCCAACAGAAAAAGCCGCAATATAAAAATTGTGGCTTTTTTCGATTTCCATTCTATTTATGGGGCATAAAACGAAGCGTATATTGATAGATAGTGAATTGCTTGTTTAATTGTTTGTTGTTTAGCTTGTTATAGATATTTGCCTGATTGGGTCAATAAAACGAAACGTATAATTTGCTATAATTTCGGTATAATTTCCGAGGCTTAAAACGACGATCTTTATAATTTGCGTATAATTTAATGGGGCGTAATCATGCGATTTGCGCCCTTTTTATTCTTTTCCCTAAAATCCTTTGTCAATGGGCATTTGAAAGCGTACCGGCCGCTATTCAAACGCCTTCGGGTGTATTGAGTGCCATTCTTTCATTCAAAACCGGCTATTCCTTTCATGTCGGGCTGGTCTGGCAATGACACAGTATGCAATAAATGGGCTATAATCAAGCAATCTATGCTTATTTCTGGTGGTTTGGGGTTGTTCTAAGGAATGATGCTGAACGGGTTTGGAGCGCAAATTTAACGGCATTTTGGTGATGCGGTTGTGGAAGGTCGGATGTCCTCCTTTTTTGTGCCTAAAATGGCGATTTCTTATGGGTGGGTATTCAGGTGGATATTCAAAGTGGATATTCAATTTGAGGTAACTGGATATTCAAAAGCGGGTTTTTAGGGTACGCATGGAGAGTGGGTAAAATACTACTTTTTCAAAAATACCCCCGTTTTTTGATGCGATAGTACCCCCCAAAATACCACTCTATTTTTAAATACCGGCTTGTTATCTGCCCTAAATTCGGACACTTAGCGTGCTTTTTACCCCTGAAAGAGGGGGAAACACCGATAAATAGGGGTATAAAAGGGGATTTATGAGGGCCATAAACAGGACGCTTCGATTTATTCGAGACGAATGACACCGATGACAAGTGCAACTGCGTGTATGGCGGAATAAGGCAGTTCGAAGGGGTCGTATTTGTCGTTATCGGAAACAATAAGTATGCGGTCGGGCGCACTGCCGGGTTTAATGCGCTTGATCAATGCGCCTTGATCGGTGTCGATTACATACACCTTATTCCACTGGAAAAAGATGTCGGTCATGGAAACCCGTTTGCAGGCGACAATGTCTCCGGAGTTGTATTTAGGGTACATGCTGGATCCTTTTACGGGAATAAGGAAGTCTGCACCTTTGAACATAGGCACGACATAACGCTCGCACTCGTATTCGAGGGCTGTCTGCTCGCATGTAAGCGCTCCCGCCATCGCATCGATCGGAATGAGGGGTATGCCTTCGTCTTGTTTTGTTGCCGGAATCGCTACGGATTGCGTGCGTTTTTCTTGTTTGTTTCGATGTAAATCGTTATTTTTATGCTCGTTAGGAATAATTATAATAATCCCGCGGCAATGCCGCGGGATTGATGATTGTTTATTTGAATATTTTCTTGCAATAACAGCTAAACAGCGATACAGGCTTGTTCTTTTGTAACGTATAAACCTCTTTTTCTACGCTGTATACATTACCGGATTCTTCAAAGGCTTTATTTAATCCCATTATAATATCTTCAAAAGAAACTTCGGGAGGGACAAAAGCCCATAGTACTTGTTGCGTTCCGTCTTTAAATATTAATTTGCAGTTAACAAATGATTGAAAATTTACATCACTACATGCCAATTCGGGTGTACTTACTTGACTTTTCATAATCTTTAATTTTTAGGAGGTTAAATAAAAAAGCGGCTCTTAGGTGTCCTACGCAATTAAAGATTATAAAAGCGCTGGGGCGTTTCCGCTGCCCACACCATAAGCCGCTAAATTTCTTCGGATTGTCTTTGATTGAAATCATAATCTTTAATTTTTAGGATAGACAAAAATAGCAAAAAAATTTTATGCGACAAAAAAGAAATAAGAAAAACGCATTCAAAAAAAGTGTGTACAAACTGTACACACTTTTTTATGGGGGAGATGCAATTCTTTACCTTTATCCATGAATCAAAAACAAAAAAAATGACACATACCTTTGTCATATCCGATGAGACGGTAAACAGTTATGGTTTCGTGGTGCTCACCTCCGGGATAGACACGTCCCGTTTTTTGAAAAATCCCGTCATGTATTACATGCACGAGCGGGACAGCGGCGTTATAGGCCGCTGGGAAAATATCCGGGTGTCCGGTGTCCGGCTTTTGGCCGACGCCGTATTTGACGAGGAACTTCCCCTTGGCAAGGAGGTACTCCGGCGCGTGGAATCTGGTTTTATCCGCTCCGCATCGATAGGGATCGGTAATGTGGAACGGGAGGAAATAAACGGGATTGAAACGGTTGTCAAATGTGTTTTGAAAGAGGTTTCAATTGTCGATATACCCTCCAACTATAATGCCGTGAAACTTTTTCGGAAAGACGGGAACGCCGTCTATCGCCTTTCCGATCTTCTGGAAGAAGTCCCCGGGGATTTCCGTGAGAAAATCGCTTTGCTGTTGGGACTTCCGGCCGGGACGGGCGAAAAGGAAATAACAAGGTGTATCAAGGAAGAGCTGAAAAGCACCAGCGAAATAGAGTCGGAAGTGGAGAACGCCGTAAAAATGGGACTTATAAGCAATTCGGAAGCAAACAACTATGCACTTATGGCACAAGGAAACCCCGGGGCGTTCCGAGCCTTGATTGCCGACAAAAAGCGGGTGAGGAAAGACGAGCTGGACGCCCTCGTCGACTCAGCCGTAAAAAAAGGAAAGTTCATTCAACAAGACAAAAGAGTGTTCGAAAATGTAGCCGAATGTATGGGTATGGAGGTTTTACACCGTATAATCGGTTGCATACCCGAACGTGTCAGCCTCATGGAGCTGACCTCTGGGCGTTATAGGCAGCGGTCGGAGTGGTCGTTGTCGGATTACCGGAAATACGACCCGCTGGCACTGAAAGATAATCCGGAACTGTATGCCAACCTTTTGAAAAAGGAAGGGCAAGAAATGGAACTGAACTCCCATACGCTGGAATATTACCGCCGCCATAATCCCGAATACCTGAGGCTGCACCCCGAAGAATACCGAAGACTGACTAATACAAACAACAAATAAAAGAAAATGGCACTGAACAAACAAGTATGGACAAACCAGATTTTGGAAGGTTTCTATCCTGACGACAGTTTCCTGAAAAAGGCCGTGGATTACTCTCTGTTCGTGGAAAGCAATCGCCTGCACATTGCATCGGCAGGCATTGACCCGAAAGTGTTGATAAACAACACGACATACCCGATAGAAGTCTCGGGGCGTGGAGACACCGACAACGAGATAAGCCTTGACAAGTTCGAGACGGAGAACACGCTAGTACGCCGCCCCGAAGCGATAGAATACAGTTACGACAAGCTTGAGAGCGTGATACGCCAGCACCGTTCCACATTGCGAAAAAGTGTGTCCATGAAAGCCATACACGCATTCGCACCTGATTCGGACACGAAAAACACGCCCATTGTAAACTCCACCGGCGAAGCCGTGAACGGCCGGAAAAGGTTAACATTTGCAGACATATTGACATTGAAAGAACGTTTCGACGATGCTGAAATCCCTTTGGAGGAACGGTACATTGTACTGCACCCCAAGCATGTTTCAGACTTGTTGCTGGAAGACATAAAACTGTTTAAGGATATTACCAACATGAAAGACGGTGAGCCTTTCCGTTTCGCTGGTTTCGGCTTCTATTCGTTTTCGCAAATGCCGTATTACCGGCAGGAGGAAAACACCTATAAAAAAATCCCTTTCAATGCAGTAAAGGAAGACGGAGACGTATTTGCAAGCGTGGCCTTTTACGCCAAAGAAGTGATGAAAGCCGATGGTGAAATATACATGTACGCCACCGAGGATGACCCCAAAGAACGGGCTACCATCGTAGGATTTGATAAGCGTTTCGTCGCTTTGCCCGTGCGTGGCTTGGGCATAGGTGCGATTATCAGCACGAAAGAATGAACATAAAAGATGCAACATGGGAAAACACCACCCGAACTTGTCGAAAAAAATACGCATGGTGCAGGAAATCACACTCCTCCATTATGAACCGGGCAACTACTCGAAAAGTTACCGGCAGGTATGGAAAAATTACATATACCCCGTATATCCCATGTGTTACCGGACCTATCTGAAATACATCTCCACAAAACCATCAGAACTATCCTGACAGTTATCTCACCAAATACTGACACAAATGCGCCATGAGGCAGCGGAATTATTTCCCGCTGCCTCACTATTGACACAATATGGCCGGCCTGATAAATGCCTGTATTTTGCTTGCACCATGTAGACTTGTAATTGTAATTAGGTTGCCGAATAAAATACAAAATACCGCTCGAACACTATTCAAACATGAATCAAACCCGAATCTTTTTTCCAAAGTCTGAACACAAAAAAATCTATTCAAGGCCTTTTCGTTTTATAGAAAATATCACTTCGTTTTATCTTTTATGAACATTTCGTTTTGCGGATTATATATTTATTCTCAGACAAGGCTCATTAAAGGACAAGCGGGAAGACTTAAAAGTCTTCCCGCTTGTCCTTTAATCTCAAAGATTTTATTCCTGTACACCCGCAAGTTCGGGATCGATCATGATACGACCACAATACTCACAGACGATAATTTTCTTATGCATCTTGATATCGAGTTGTCTTTGTGGCGGAATCTTATTGAAGCATCCACCGCATGCATCACGTTGGATATACACTACTGCCAAACCGTTACGCGCATTTTTCCGTATTCTTTTAAATGCAGCCAACAAGCGGGGTTCTACTTGTTGTTCCAATTTTTTGGCTTTATCTCGCAGCTTTTCTTCATCTTGACGTGTTTCCGACACGATTTCGTCGAGCTCCTCTTTTTTCTCTTGCAAGTCGGCACGACGCTCAACCAAATTCGTCTGACAGGTTTCGATTTCTTCTTTTTTGGCTTTCTCCTGTGTTGTAAACTCGCGAATCCGTTTTTCACAAAGCTCTATCGACAAATTCTGAAACTCAATTTCTTTTGTCAAAAAATCAAACTCACGATTGTTCCGCACATTATCTTGTTGTGCCGTATATTTCTCTATAAGAGCTTGAGAATTTTTAATCTCCTCTTTCTTCTTGGCGACCTCGGCTTGCAAGTTCGTGATTTCGCCCTGGAAGTTTTTCACCCGTGTTTCGAGTCCCGCAATTTCATCTTCGAGGTCTTGCACTTCAAGGGGAAGCTCTCCTCTCAACGTCTTAATGCGGTCAATCTCCGAGAGCATTGTCTGCAATTCATACAGCGTTTTCAACCGCTCCTCGACGGTGTATTCCTTTTCAGCTTTTGTCTTATCAGTAGCCATGCTTACAAATAATTTATCGGATTTGTTTCTACCTTTGTGTAATAGCATGCAAAGGTAGGAAAATTTTTTGTTATTATCTCACAAAAAATATCTTTTGTGTATTGTTCGCTTTCATAGTGGCCGATTTCGGCTAACAAAACGGCATCTTCACAGCCGAAATATTCGTGATATTTTATTTCACCCGTTACAAATGCGTCAACGCCCTGCGATACAGCTTGCGGAATAAGGAATGCTCCGGAACCACCGCACAAGGCAACCTGTCGGATTTTTCTTCCCGTCAGAGATGTATGCTTTACGCACCCCGCCTTAAAAATAGACTTCAATCGCTGTAAAAAATCCATTTCGTCCATAGGGCAAAGGAGTTCCCCCACTACACCAGCACCCGCCCGCACCCATTCATTTTCTATCGGAAGCAAATCGAACGCAGGCTCTTCATAAGGATGAATTTGCAACAATGTGCGCACAACCCGAGAACGAATATGTCTCGGGAGAACCACCTCAACTCGTATTTCTCTTTCTTTATGCAATTCTCCGATTTCTCCACAATAAGGACGCGCATTTTCTCCGGCCCGGAATGTCCCGAAACCATCGGTATTGTAACTGCAACAATCATAATTGCCTACCGTACCCGCTCCGGCTTCAAACAATGCCCGACGTACATTGTCTGCACTATTCACCGGCACATATGTAACCAATTTCAATAAATTCCGAGGTACGGGAGATAATATGGAGAGATTGAACAATCCCAACATCTCCGCCATCTTAAAATTCACCCCATTCCACGCATTATCCATATTGGTATGGCATGAATATATGGCAATATCGTTCTTCAAAGCCTTTATCAATGTACGCTCGATATAATTTTCGCCCGTAAATGATTTCAAGGGTTTAAAGACAAGAGGGTGATGTGAAATAACAAGATTTGCTCTTTGAGATATAGCGTCATCGATTACCTCTTCGGTTACATCGACACATACGAGTGCCGCTCGCGCAACCATATCGCGCGACCCGGTGAGCAAACCCGCATTATCATACGACTCTTGTAATGAAAGCGGAGCCACCTCTTCTATGGCTCGTAATATCTCTCCGACCGTTATCATCATCTCAATTCATTTCGGATTGGGACAGTTCCACTTTCAAATTCAACTCATCGAGTTGTTTCGGATCGAGCGCCGAAGGCGCATCGAGCATAACGTCCCGCCCACTGTTATTCTTCGGGAAAGCAATACAATCTCTGATACTATCGAGACCGGCAAATATGCTTACCCAACGGTCGAGGCCGTATGCCAACCCACCATGAGGCGGCGCGCCGTATTTAAATGCATTCATAAGGAATCCGAACTGCTCTTGGGCCCGTTCGGGTGTAAATCCCAAAATTTCGAACATTTTGGCTTGTAACTGGGCATCATGTATACGGATAGAGCCACCACCCACTTCGATACCATTGCACACCATATCATAAGCATCTGCACGAACAGCCTCGGGATTGGTATCCAATAACAGTATATCTTCTTCTTTGGGATGTGTAAACGGATGGTGCATCGCCATTAGACGATTCTCTTCATCACTCCATTCGAACATGGGGAAATCGACAACCCATAACAACGCGAACTTGTTTTTATCGCGCAAGCCCAGCTGATTTCCCATTTCAAGACGGAGTTCGCACAACTGTTTACGGGTCTTCATGGCATCATCGCCACTCAATATCAATATCAAATCGCCGGGTTTCGCATCAAATGCCGCTTTCATTTCTTGCAATATTTCTTGCGTATAGAATTTATCGACACTCGATTTTACAGTACCATCGGCTTCCACACGGGCGTATACCATGCCTTTAGCACCGATCTGCGGTCTTTTTACAAACTCTGTAAGTGCATCGAGTTGCTTGCGCGTATAATGGGCAGCACCCTCGGCACAAATACCGCCAATATACGCTGCATTATCGAAGACGCCGAATCCGTGTCCTTTCATAATATCCATAAGCTCGACAAATTTCATACCGAAACGCAAGTCGGGTTTATCGCTGCCATAATATTTCATGGCCTCGGCCCACGGCATGCGCATGAACGGCTCGGTCAATTCCACGCCCCGAATCTCTTTAAACAAATATTTGGCCATGCCTTCGAACAGATTGATAACATCGTCCTGCTCGACAAATGACATTTCACAGTCGATCTGTGTAAACTCGGGCTGACGGTCGGCTCTTAAATCTTCGTCCCTAAAACACTTTGCAATTTGGAAATAACGGTCGAATCCCGATACCATCAACAACTGTTTTAATGTCTGCGGACTTTGTGGCAAAGCATAAAATTGCCCGGGATTCATTCGGGAGGGAACAACAAAATCCCGAGCACCTTCAGGTGTGGAACCGACCAAAATAGGTGTCTCCACCTCGATAAATCCGTGCTCATCGAGGTACTTACGCACCTCGATTGTCATTTTATGGCGTAATTCCAAATTTTTACGTACAGCCGAACGTCGCAAATCGAGATAACGATACTTCATGCGAATGTCATCACCGCCATCGGTATTGTCTTCGATGGTAAACGGAGGTGTCAAAGCCGAATTCAAAACATTCAATTCCGATACGATGATTTCGACATCTCCGGTGGGTATATTGGGATTTTTGCTGAAACGCTCATTAACCTTGCCGCTCACCTGAATAACGAATTCCCGCCCCAGATGATTGGCCCGTTCACACAATTCGGCATTATCTTCTTCATTGAAAACCAGCTGAGTAATTCCATAACGATCACGCAAATCGACAAATGTCATACCTCCCATCTTACGGGAACGTTGCACCCAACCGGCCAAAGTAACGATACTGCCGGCATCGCTCAAACGCAATTCTCCGCACGTTCTTGTTCTATACATATATTTCTAATTTATTTGGCATGAATAAATCTTGTGCAGATCCTATCATTCTACCCTGTAATTTATCGGTAAGATAATTTCTGCCCAAGTCGTGCAAAGGTAATTTTTTTTACAAGAATTACCAATGAAACCTCCAAATTTGTAAAAGGTATTCCTATTACTTCCACAAAGGGAAAACAATATGATTATTTACACGTATTCATAAACGAAATCATCATACCGAGAACCCTCTCACGAACATCTTTACGGGAAAGCACCAAGTCATGCAATCCGTCCTCGATTATCCGGCATTCCGCCCGGTCGCCCAACTTCGGTGTCAATCTTTTTATATCTTCCACATTCAGTACGGTATCGCTTTTCGTGGCATGGTCGCTCCACTCTTTATCGTTAGAGGAATATTGTGAACAAAGGACCAATGTCGGTATCGTCAAATGCAATCCTTGCCGTACCTTGCGATGACCTTCCCCTACCGCTCGCAACCAAGAAAAATAGAGCGGTACAGTAGGAGGTTTATGCCGTAAATCAAAATTCCATTCTCCATATTCCGAAATATGTACACTCCGGAAATAATTATCATTCAATTTATTTTCTGTTGAAGCATAAGGGAAAACCAAGCTTATAACCGATGCCAACGGAATAACAATCCATCTATCGAACCAAGAAGCGTTGAATTCGAGAAAAGGAGAATTCAGTATCAATCGATTTATCATCGTTCGGTATTTTCCCTCGGCACAATAAAGAGCCGATAACAGACCTCCGGTAGAATGCCCTATCAATGTAATATCGGTATTTCCTTGTTCTTTTATCGATTCAAGAGCTTTATCTATCTCAGGATAATATTCCGACAAATGTTTGCAATAATTATAATGCTGACCCGACAAATAGGATCGGCCATATTTCCGTAAATCCACCGCATAAAAATTCCGTCCCGAGGCTACGATGCGTTCTGCCATATGGTCTTGAAAAAAATAATCGAGATACCCGTGTATGTACAATACGGCTTTGCAAGTAGGTCGCTCGGAATGCCTCTCGATAAACGTCGCCGTTACTTTCCCTTCATAATCATCTGGGAAATACCATGTTGTGTATTTATATGCTTCCATATCAAAAAAATCAATACTTCTTCCTCATTGTTGACTGGATTCACACTCGATAAATGGCGAGCAAAAAACCTAGCCGCTTACGTTTGCCGAAAATTTCGCCCATGATGCCCCCTACACCCAGAATAACTTCCAAACCGAAATCTTTGTTCACATTTCCAAATACCCCTACAACTTCACATGTACGAGAAAAATCTACTTCTCTGGCAAGCGACATTTAAAGGCAACGTAAAAGAGAGTACTTTCTACACCTTGATACAAATCCGACACAAAATAACAATTTATTTTCATACATTCAAAAATTCCCCATACAACCCATACAATAAAATATACCTTTTACAAAAGCTTTTGTAAAAGGTATATAAATAGGGAGTTCATATTTCAGATGTTTTGATTATCTTTGTAGCGACTTATACAAAGCATAATTTTTCTGATAAATATGGACAAGAAATTTACCGAATATTCTCATTTCGATTTATCGGCGATAAATAAAGAAGTGTTGAAAAAATGGGACGACGAACAAGTCTTTCATAAAAGCTTGGAAATACGAGAAGGTGCACCTTCGTTTGTTTTTTACGAAGGACCTCCTTCGGCCAACGGTATGCCGGGTATACATCACGTCATGGCCCGTTCCATCAAAGATATTTTTTGCCGATATAAAACAATGAAAGGTTTCCAAGTCATGCGTAAAGCCGGCTGGGATACTCACGGACTGCCCGTAGAACTAGGGGTAGAAAAAGCATTGGGCATTACGAAGGAAGACATCGGTAAAAAAATTTCGGTCGAGGAATACAACGCAGCCTGCCGAAAAGATGTAATGAAATACACCAAAGAGTGGGAAGACCTTACCCATAAAATGGGCTATTGGGTCGACATGAAAAATCCTTACATCACTTATGATAACCGCTATATCGAAACGCTTTGGTGGTTATTGAAACAGCTTTATGGCAAAGGTCTTCTCTATAAAGGTTATACCATACAGCCTTATTCTCCGGCAGCCGGTACGGGTCTCAGTTCACACGAACTCAACCAGCCGGGCTGTTACCGGGACGTAAAAGATACGACCGTCGTAGCACAGTTCAAAATGAAGAATCCTCGGCCGGAAATGGCGACATGGGGTACCCCCTATTTCATTGCATGGACAACAACCCCGTGGACACTTCCCTCGAATACGGCTCTTTGTGTCGGCCCCAAAATCGATTATATAGCTGTGCGGTCTTACAACAGCTATACGGGAGAACCCATCACCGTCGTACTGGCCAAAGCGCTGCTCAATGATCATTTCAATCCCAAAGCAGCGGGTCTCGCCCTCGAATCATACAAACCGGGCGATAAACTCATTCCTTATCAGGTCATAGCCGAATACAAAGGAGCAGATCTCGTAGGTATGGAATATGAGCAGCTGATACCGTGGGTAAAGCCCATCGATGTCGATGAAAACGGGAATTGGTCGGTAAGTGAGAAAGCTTTCCGTGTTATTCCGGGAGATTATGTAACTACCGACGAAGGCACTACCGGTATCGTACACATTGCTCCTACATTCGGCGCAGACGACGCACAAGTAGCAAAAGCAGCCGGTATTCCATCTCTTTTTATGGTCAATAAAAAGGGAGAAACTCGTCCGATGGTCGATCTGACAGGAAAATTCTATCTGCTCGATGAGCTCGACGACAACTTTGTGAAAACCTGCATCGATGTAGAAAAATATACTCCATATCAAGGCTCTTGGGTGAAGAATGCCTACGATCCCCGATTTACCGTAGACGGCAAGTACGACGAAAAATCGGCACAGGCTGCCGAATCTCTCGACATCATCATCTGCATGATGATGAAACAGAGCAATCAAGCGTTCAAAATAGAGAAACACGTCCACAATTATCCGCACTGTTGGAGAACGGACAAACCCGTACTCTATTATCCGCTCGACAGCTGGTTTATCCGTTCGACAGCTTGTAAAGAGCGTATGATCGAGCTGAACAAAACCATCAATTGGAAACCCGAATCGACCGGTACGGGACGCTTCGGGAAATGGCTCGAAAATCTCAATGACTGGAATCTGAGCCGCTCCCGTTATTGGGGAACTCCGTTACCCATCTGGCGTTCGGAAGAAGGTGAAGAAATATGCATTGGATCAATCGAAGAACTCTACCAAGAAATCGAAAAATCGATTGCAGCCGGATTCATGAAAACCAATCCTTACAAAGAAAAAGGATTCGTTCCCGGAGTATATACACCAGAAAACTATGGAAAAATAGACTTGCACCGGCCATACGTCGATGACATCATACTCGTATCGAAATCGGGAAAACCCATGAAACGCGAAAGCGACCTGATCGATGTTTGGTTCGACTCCGGTTCGATGCCGTATGCCCAAATACACTACCCGTTCGAGAACAAAGAATTGCTCGATAGCGGAAGTGTATATCCGGCCGATTTCATCGCCGAGGGCGTAGACCAAACACGCGGTTGGTTCTTCACGCTCCACGCCATTGCTGCGATGATTTTCGATAAAGTAGCATACAAAACCGTCATATCCAACGGTCTGGTTCTCGATAAAAACGGTAATAAAATGTCGAAACGGCTCGGTAATGCAGTCGATCCGTTCTCGGCTATTGAAAAATACGGTTCCGACCCATTGCGCTGGTACATGATAACCAATTCTTCTCCGTGGGACAATCTGAAATTTGATCTCGACGGTGTGGAAGAGGTACGTCGCAAATTTTTCGGAACGCTCTATAACACTTATTCGTTTTTCGCCCTCTATGCCAACGTTGACGGGTTCACTTTCGCCGAGCCGGAAATTCCGGTTTCACAACGTCCAGAAATCGACAGATGGATTATCTCCCTGCTCAACAGTCTTGTAAAAGAGGTCGACGGATATTATGCCGATTACGAACCGACACGAGCCGGTCGCGCCATATCCGATTTTGTCAACGACAACCTCAGCAACTGGTATGTGCGATTGAATCGTAAACGTTTCTGGGGTGGAAATATGGATAAAGACAAGCTCTCGGCTTACCAGACTCTCTACACCTGTCTCGAAACGGTGGCCTCACTTATGGCTCCTATCGCACCGTTCTTTGCCGACCGCCTTTATACCGACCTGACATCGGCCACGGGCCGTTCGGCTCAATCGGTACACCTGAGCAATTTCCCGGTAGCCGACGAATCGGTCATCGATAAAGAGCTCGAAGAGCGTATGCAAGATGCACAAGATATAACGTCTATGGTATTGGCTCTCCGCCGTAAGGTTAATATCAAGGTACGCCAACCGCTCACGACTCTTATGATACCCGTTCTCGACGAAAAACAACAAAGAGACATCGAAACGATAAAAGAACTTGTGCTGAACGAAGTCAATGTCAAAGAGATGCTCTTTGCCGACAATGCAGCCGGTATTTTGGTGAAACGAGTAAAACCCGACTTCAAGAAATTAGGCCCGCGTTACGGAAAGATAATGAAACAGTTAGCCGCAAAAATTGCGGGCATGTCGCAAGATGACATTCTGCAATTCGAAAAAGAAGAGAAATTTGCCTTCGACATTGACGGACAACAAGCTATCATAGAAATCGGCGACGTAGAAATCATCTCAGAAGACATTCCGGGTTGGCTCGTTGCAAATGAAGGCCGTCTTACCGTGGCCCTCGACATTACCGTAACCGAAGATTTGCGCAGAGAAGGTATAGCGCGTGAATTGGTAAACCGCATACAGAACATACGTAAATCAAGCGGGTTCGATATTACCGACAAAATCCATGTAAAACTCACACGAAACGAGGAGACCGACCCGGCGGTAGAAGAATATAAAGATTATATCGCCAAACAAGTTTTGGCCGAAAGCATAACGCTATGCGATACGCTGGATGCAGTCGGAGCCGAACTTGATTTCGAAACGTTCACCATACAAGCAGCCATAACAAAAGCGTAATATAGATTTTGCTCCATACCAATTTGTAATATGGGGCAAAATTTTTATCTTCGCAGACTAAATATTAAAAACCAAAACATTTCTAACCATGGGCAAGAAAACACGTTATTCCGATGCAGAGCTGGAAGAATTTCGCGCTATTATTCAGGACAAACTCGAAAAAGCATATAAAGATTATGAGTTGCTGAAAGCTTCTGTCATGAATGCCGACGGTAACGACACCAGCGACACCTCTCCCACATTCAAAGTTCTGGAAGAGGGTGCAACGACTCTCTCCAAAGAAGAAGCCGGGCAACTGGCTCAGCGACAAATGAAATTCATACAGCACCTGCAAGCCGCACTGGTACGTATCGAAAACAAGACATACGGCATTTGCAGGGAAACCGGGGAACTGATTCCCAAAGAACGCCTTTACGCCGTTCCTCATGCCACATTGAGTATCAATGCGAAGAAAGAACAGAAATGACAAAACGGCAAATTGCTTTTCTTTCCATATTTTTGGTGCTGATTATCGATCAAGCGTCAAAAATATGGATTAAAACCCATTTTACTTTGGGCGAATCCGTAGTCATCTTTCCGTGGTTTCGCATTCTTTTTATCGAAAACAACGGAATGGCATTTGGTATCGAGATTCTCGGTAAGTTGTTTCTCAGCTTGTTCAGGGTTGTAGCTATTGCTGTAATCGGATACTATTTATATAGGCTTACACAACGAGCCGTTCGTTATAAAAACGGATTCGTCATCTGCATATCGCTTATATTTGCAGGGGCAATGGGGAATATCATCGACTCTCTTTTTTATGGGTTAATATTCAGCGAATCGACTTTCTATACAGTAGCGACGTTCATGCCCGAGGGTGGAGGTTATGCACCTTTCCTATATGGTAAAGTGGTAGATATGCTTTATTTTCCGTTATTCGGGTTTTACTGGCCCAAATCTATGCCGTTTATCGGAGGAGAATATTTTGAATTCTTCCACCCCATTTTCAATATCGCCGATGCTTCTATATCAGTGGGGGTAATCGTTCTTATCTTATTCTACCGGCACACATTCTCGTCTTCCCTCTCGGAATTATTCCCATCGAAGTCGAAATAAAAACGCTATAAGATGTCCAGTGTAAAGCGAATATTAGGCGCAGGAATATTTTTCGTTCTCATTTTTACGGCGTGCGAACAAATCCCGTCGCATATCATCGCTCCTGAACAAATGGAAACACTGCTCATTGATATACACAAAGCCGAAGCGATTTCGGACAACCTGACCCAATACGCATCGGATAGAGAAAAGGAAAGACTGCGGCAATCGGTATTTGACCGGCATCATGTAACACAAGCGCAATTCGATACCTCGCTGGTTTGGTACAGCGAGCACATGACCAAATATTCTCAAATATACAACAACGTTACTGCAAGGCTGAAAGAGGAAGACGATGCCGTGAAAACGTTGTTGGTCGAACGCAAAAGTTCTCCCCTCACCCGGCCCGGCGACTCAATCGACGTATGGAACAAAGACCCGTATTACTTGTTCGAACCCCGCCTGTACCGTCATGTCCTATTGTTCAATATCCTTGCCGACGATAATTTCAGGGAAAACGATATCTTCCAACTCTCGATCAACTTCGACCAACTGCCTCAGGGAATACCCGACAAAGCCCGTATTACACTCGTGATAAGACACCGTAATGACTCTATCTACTCGGTAACACGGGAGATTCTGCACAACGGTACGACGATGATCGAGGCGCAGGCTCAAAACGACAAGGTTACACGTGTCATGGGCAGCATTGAAGTCCCGCTGCACCCGATGTGGCAGGAAACATACGCCAATAAAATCTCTTTATTACGTATCCGCCATAAAAACCGGCCGAACGTCCCCAAATCTGCATCATGACGGTCCACACATTTTTAGCTCATTTTATTTATGGGGAAAAAGGATTGACAGGGCAGCATCTGCTGCACGTCGATACCTTACATCACACGATCGCTCTGTCGCCTTACGAAAAAGAGACGGCCGGGACCCGTTTCTGCGACGGAATCTTATTCGTCGCCAATGCTTCATTCGAAGTTTGCAAACCGCAAATCATAGCCGAGCTGAAAGCCCAAAACATTTTCACCCTGTCTGCACTGGCCTCCTACCTATCCGATTCATCGACACTATTGCCGTTTTGTAAGCCGCCAATATCCCGCTTGTATGCCATAGTCCCCTCTCCGGCAAATAAAGAGATATATTTACAAGAAATCTTATCGTTATAATTATATGAAGTTTTTTCGTATCTTCGTTGCTATGAAAAAACAATATATTCCATTTATATGAGACTTGCGATTGTCGTGCCTTGCTACAACGAGGAAGGCGTTATCGGAGAATCGGTCCGGCAACTTACACGCGTACTGAAAGGGTTGATCGATAAAGATAAAATTTCGGAAAACAGTTTTATCCTGTTTGTCAACGACGGCAGTAAAGACAATACATGGCCGATGATCGAGGAATTGTATAAAAACGACAAACATATATTCGGTCTGAGTTTAGCATTGAACCGTGGACATCAGAATGCCCTGCTGGCAGGGTTGATGACGGTCAGGGACATCTGCGATGCTGCTGTATCGATCGACGCCGACTTGCAAGACGATGTCTCCGCCATCGAAAGCATGGTCGACGCTTTTACACAAGGGTTCGATATTGTCTACGGCGTGCGGAGTTCCCGCAAGACCGATACTTTTTTCAAACGTACAACGGCTCTGATGTTTTACCGGCTAATGTCGGGATTGGGAGCCAACTCGGTATATAATCACGCCGACTACCGATTGATGAGCCGCCGCGCCTTGCAATTCTTATCGGAATATCCCGAACGGAATCTTTTTCTACGCGGCATCATTCCTACGATCGGTTACAAAACGACTTGCGTCTATTACGAGCGGAAAGAGCGTTTTGCCGGGGTATCGAAGTACCCTTTGCGTAAAATGATCAACTTCGCCATCGAGGGTATCACCTCATTCTCCACCAGACCTATACGGCTCATCTCCTCCATGGGTTTTCTCATACTTTTTATCACTCTTGTCATGGCGATTTATACGCTCGTTTCGTTTTTCATCGGGCGTACCGTAGAAGGTTGGACGTCGTTGATGCTTTCTTTTTGGTTCTTGGGCAGCGTGTTGCTCATTGCCATAGGTACCATAGGAGAATATATCGGAAAAATATACATCGAGGTAAAACAGCGCCCGCGTTATAATATCGAGACATTTCTCACACACGATCACGAGTCGTAAGAGTACAATCACCTACAATGTTTCTTCTCCATACGATGTTGTGGTGGAATAGTAATCCGTACTCAAAAGAGCGCCATTCCGACAAACGAGGGGGGGAATTTATTGCCAAGTGCAAAGCACAAGATCTCTCACTTACGTTTGAGATGACAATTCTGTCATTCCGAACGAGACCGATAGGCCGACGAGGAATCCCGCGTTGTCTGCCGGGAAGAGCCTTTTACAAGAGATACTTCGCTTTTCCTATGTATGACATTCTCCCGATAATGGATTGAGATTCCTCACATACGTTCGGAATGACATTTCACTTGGGGGGGGAGATTCTTCACTACGCTTACGCTACGTTCAGAATGACATTTACTTTGGAAATGGGATTCTTCGGGGTTACACCCCTCTGAATGATACGAAAAAACAGCCCCGTACCGGCATATAGCCGATACGGGGCTTCCCTTATGAAATACGTAAATTTTATTCGTAAAGTCCGGCAACAAAGTTTGCCAACTCCTCACCTCTCAAATCCTGAGCAATGATTTTTCCTTCGGGATCGATGATATACATACGAGGAATACCGGTAACATTGTATTGTTTGGCAACAGGACATTCCCAACCTTTGAGCGACGATACATGGTGCCAGTTCATATCGTTTTTCTTAATGGCAGCTTTCCACGGACCAGCTGTCTCGTCGAGCGAAACACCGAATATCTCGAAGCCCTTGTCATGGTACTTCTCGTAAATGGCTTTTACGTTGGGAACTTCACGCAAGCAAGGACCACACCACGAAGCCCAGAAGTCGAGCAATACATAGTGTCCGCGCAAGCTCGACAACGAAAGCTCGGTACTGTCGGGAGTCATCAACGTAATGTCGGGAGCCGTACCGCCTATCGAAACAGCCGCCAATGCCTCTACCGCATTTTTCAATTCCAGACCGGGAGCCGATTGTTTCACACGGTCGGTCAGAGCATCGTATGCAACCTGTACGGTATCGAAAGGCATGCTTCTTATCATATAATCCTTGATAAAATAGGCAACACCATAATTATTTTTGGCAGAGTCCACGAAATTATAGATACTTTCATTCATTCTGGCATCCATCATATCGAAGAATACGACGGCCGAATCCAGAGTCATCGTCGTATCTTTTCCCTGCAAGATGTTCGATAAGGCAAACATACGCCCCAGTTGCATGAAAGAAGCGGTCATAATCATCTGCGTACCTTGCTCATACACTTTCTGTTCATCACCTACGGCTTCTATCGAAAGGGTTTCATACGTCGAACTGTCCTTTGCAGTACGAAGTTCTGTGGCTATCGTTACGACAACAGGTATTTCCGAAACAAGAATTTCCTTTTTCGCTTCTTTTGCAGCATTGAGTTCATACACATCTACTCCGGCAGGAAGGGTAAACGAGAACGAACCATCGGCAGCTACAACGACCGAGTCGATGAGCGGAGTCTCATCATTCACTTTCTTTTGCAGATACACCGTTTTTCCGGCGCCCTCTGCCCATTTTCCTTCTACCGTGTACTGGGGCGTACAAGCCGACAAGCACACCATACCCGTTAAGGCAATTGCGGTTAAATTTTTCAATTTCATAGTTTTATTGTTTATTATCATACAACAATCCTTATACTCTCCTTTCAGAGAGTATAAGGATTGCTACATTTACATTTTATTATTGTTTATCGGTCAATACGATACCCAAACCGGCAAAGTATTCTTTACAAGCCTGTACACGGGCTTTGATATCGGGCAATACCTGATCTACCGTCTTAGCGCCGAAATATTCTTCCGCATCATAGAAACGTACTCCATCTTCTGTATTGGCTTTAGAAACAGCATCAGCAATTTCAGCATAGTATGCCTCTTTCTCGGCAGCCGTCGTCGTTACGATAAAAGCTACATAGTCGCCCAATACCTGAGCATTAGAAGGACGATAATAGGTAGCTGCATAACGGGTCTTTATATCTTCATATTTGATCATTGTTTCTTCATCATATAATGTCAATTCTTGGGCACCTATACGAGCGGGACGTAATTCGCTTTGGAACCAAACGATCGGCAAATGCCACAGATTCTCCCCGTTAACGATTGACTCAAACGAATCATAATAAAGATTGTCATTCAACCATCCCACCTTGAAATCATCAGCCGAAGATTCATAATAGCCATCGCATGTTTCATTCATGGAGAATACCATATATCCCAAATCTACGCCTACGGTATAGTCGAAGCTAAATTGATTGAATGCCGTTGGAACTTCCAAAGTAGAACTAGCAATATTTGAGAAAATGTATTCCACCACCAAAGAGGTATAGAGGCGTTTCAGATACGTTTTGTCCATCGTATCGAAATCGGCGCAGCAGTGCGAGAACATGATGTACTGAGGACAACAAGTACCGCCATCGAATGTATAATGAATGTCTTTCGATGAATTGATAAGACCCAACTCACGGTTATTGTAAAGTGGGTTCATCTGTACCTCACTGGCAAAATAGATGGTACGAGGCATATAGCTTGAAATAAAATCATCTCCGAATACAGGAAATACCTCTTTTTGTATAAAATCAAGAACTTTGGGCACATACTCGTTGTCGGCAGCTACAAAATACTGTCCGTAGAAATCGGGAACGGAATCGCCGGTCTCGGTAGCAATGTCATTAAACCATTCAAACATATGTCCATCTGGCGAAGCGTAGTTGAAAGTCGCCGTATCGACATCAAGCGTAGCATTCAAATCATACTTTTCATTAAACGCCTCGATAGCCTCACCGGGGGTTACAGTGGGTCCGTTTCCGTTACCACCGTTGTCGCCGTCATTGTCGTCGCTACAAGCGGTAAATGCCACAGCTGCCAACAAACAGCTCGCAAACATCAAAGTTTTTTTCATAATTCACTTTAAATTAAAAGGTTTATAATTCGGGTTTATTCCATCAATAAGAAATCAAGGGACGCGCCGGGCGGGAGTTTACGTTCTGCGGATTGATTCTCCTTTCGGAGATCGGAAAATTCAGCGTATAGGCTGCGTCATCCTTCTCCAATTTGTAATAACCGGCTTTACCGTATGGGTGTACAATCTCCGCTCTTGTCGTGCGGCGAAGATCGATAAACCGGTGCAATTCCTCGAAACAGAGTTCGCGACGGCGCTCGTCCCAAATAAATTGCACGATTTCCTCTCCTCCTCCAAAATCGGCCGGCGTCAGCTCCCGATAAGCCTGTGCGTCCAACCGGTATTTGCGCAGACGGTTGGCATAATCGAGCGCCGTGTCGTAATCGGGACGCTCTTTCCTCGCATAGGCCTCGGCCAACGTAACATAGGCCTCGGCCGACCGGAACGCAGCCCTCATATAGAGGTTATCATAGGAATTGAATTTCAAAGCATTATAATTCCCCTCTTTATAATAAGGCTCTCCGGCGGCCTCATGAGGAGCGGTAAACCAATAAGCCAAACGGTGGTCTCCGATACAAGTCGTTGTATCGTAATCGTAAAGACCTATCAGGTTATTGTCGATGGTACGCGACAAAGTAAAGGTCTGTTCCAATGAATTCGATAGTGAAATTAGATTAGACATTGTCGTGGTAGAACCCGCAAAGCAAAACATCAACTCGGGATTTTTGGGCTGCATGAAATTATCATAATCGGCCGAACCTTTAATTTCTCCGGGAGCCACCGATTGTGTACGGTCGGTAATATCGAAGAGTTTGTCATTGGAAGCCAATATCTCTTTTCCGTACTCGATGGCCGCATCGAAATCTCCGGTATACAGCGCTTTACGCATGGCGACAAAGAGCAAAGCATCGTACCCTATATAGTAATAGTTACCGGTATCTTTGCCTTTCAAGGCCGCCAATCCCGCTTTCAAATCCTTGTCGATCTGCTCATACACCTCGGCAAAGGTGGCCCGATTGTAGGGCTGCAACGAAGGGGTCGGGTCGGTCTTCAACGGTACGCACAATGTCTCGGGAGTAGCCATGTCGTAGGGTATGGCATACACATTGGCCAGCATCAAATAAGCAAACGCCCGGTGAAACAACGCCTGTCCCCGCAAAATATCTTGTTCTTCGGGCGTACCTTCCAGCCCTTTGTCCAAAGCATCGATGCAGGTATTGGCCACCAAAATTTGGGAATAGAGATTGTTGAACAATTCATCACTAAATGATTCATCCTCGATTTCTATTTCATCGCGCCACTGATATACATAGCGGTATTTATTCAGATTAAATGGCAGCGTATTATCCAAACGGGGCGTATACAACTCCATATCGTCGGTCATCAGGTTTAACCAAATGCCATTTTTTACCAAATTATAAAAATAGCCTTCTCCCTGCAATATTTCGGTGTAATCGGCACATGTCGTAGGTATCACCAAGTTTTGAGCCGACCGCTCGAGAAAATCGTTACAACCTACTGTACTCAAACACAAAGCAAAAAGGACGGGATAAACAATTTTACGTATCATCGTAGTCATTTCCATTTTTAAGTCAGTTAGAAACCGAGTGTTACCGAAAGCGAATAGGTACGCGGTATCGACGAATTGGCCGCACTGCCCTGCTCGGGGTCGAAACCGTGCCAACGTTTATCGGCGATGATAAAAAGGTTGTTGGCTTGCGCCGAAATCTGGAAGTTGGACAAGTGCATTTTTTTGAGCATCTTTTTGTTGAAGATATACGAGAGCGACAGGCTGCGCAAACGCAAATTGTTGGTAGAACATACCCGTGCCGTCGAATAGTCATACATCGACGTACCGTAGATATGGTCGACATTGGAACGTGGTTGTCGAACACCCAAATTGGCATAAGTATTATCGTCGTAAAGCGCCGGTATATTGGTATGCAATTCGTCGCCGGGTTCCCGCCAACGGTTCAATATTTCGCGCGTTACGTTCTTCTCGGGGTCGAACACGGCATCGTAATCTCCATAAATGAAAGGAAGACGATTGACTGCTCCCAGCGAATAGGTGAACGAGCCACGGAGAATCCATTCTTTCCAGCGGTATTCGAGGTTGATACCCCCTGTATGAGGCGGGGAAACGACACCCGACTCGACCAGTTGTATTTCGTCTTCGTACAGCGTATAATTCTTATAGGTTTTGTTGCCCCACTTGGCCGAGGTATTACCGCTCTTGTCGTAGAAGACAGGCAGCCCCGTATCGTGGTCGAGACCGGCAAACGGATAGGAATAAATTGTACCCAAAGCTTTACCCTCGATCAAGGCCGAACCGGACAACATATTCTCGCGCGTATTGTTTGTCTCGTCATTGGCCTTGATGAGTTCGTTTTTGTTATACGAGTGTATAAAGCCGATAACCAAACGCATATCTTTGGTCTGCAACGGCGTAAACTTCACGGCGAGTTCCACACCGCTGTTATTGACGTTACCGCCATTGATCTTCCGAATGGTATATCCGTTTACCGCCGAAATGGTTTTATTCACAATCATATCGGTACCCACCTTCTTGTAGACATCGACCGTCGCCGTGATACGATCCAACAGGAAAGAAAAGTCCAAACCGACATTGTACTGCGTCGTCTTCTCCCAACGTAAATCTTCATTAGGCCAATATGCAACAGTCGAAGTAGCCATACCGGTATTGGAATTGATAGATCCGATTTTCATCACCAAGTCGGGCGACGTACCTTTGTCGACATTTCCCTGTATACCGTATGAAGCCCGTATAGCCAAATAGGAAAGCCAGTCTTCATAAGGTTTCATAAAAGACTCGTTGGTCAACGCATATTTACCGGCGACAGACCAAATAGGCAGGAAACGATACTCGGGATTCTCGCCGAACTGGTTGCTACCGTCCATACGCACATTGGCATTCAACGTGTACCTATCTTTATAAGAGTAGATACCCGAGAAAATCCACGAAACGGTATTGGCGCGGTTGTCTGTTATCACAGGGGTGAAAGCACCATTTTTGAAATCAGAAATATAGGCATCGGTATAAGAAGGCGATATAACCTGCCCGCGCTCGGGCATCCAACCGTAGTATGTACCTGAAAAACCATCGGTAATCACACTCCGGATTTCGGAGGTAGCCAACGCACTTACCAAATGGCCTTTGAAATCTTTGGAATAACTCAATGTATTGCGAATATCGAGTGTCGTTTTGGTCGTCTCTCCTTTGGAAATAACACCCCCTTGCGGTATAACGCTTTCGTTCCATTGCGGGCTGTTGAATATCAGTTCATCGAAAGCATATCCGCGAAGTTGATTTACATAATAAGAATTTTCCTGCGCCCATGTCGTCGTTTTCGTTGCATTATATACATACGACCCGGTCATTTCATAACGCAAACCGTCGTAAATTTTCCACACGAAATTCATCAAACCGGTCAAACTGGCAAGGTCGGCATAATTACCTGTGGTCTGCGACTCATGCAAAGCATTGAAAGCGTAAGTCTGATTAGCCATATTGTTTACCGAGAATGACTCGTAAGGTTGATAGAAGAAAAGCGATCCGTCGGGATTATAAGCCTGTATCGTCCGCGCCGTTTCCCGGGCATAGGAGTCGGGATTGAAACTATTGTGATACCCCTGATTATCGGTAATGGAGCCGTTCAACTGAAAGCCGATATATACTTTCGGACTCACCCACGAATTGACTTTCAAAGTCGCCGTATAACGTTTAGATACCTCTTCCCGCGCCGTACCCTGAGAGATAGAAGCACCCACTGACGAATAGTAGGTGGTGCTTTCGTTTCCGCCCGAAAGACTGAGCGTGTGATTTTGTGTTACGGCATTGCGGAAAAGCAGATCGAACCAATCGGTATTACGGTCGATCATCTCGGTTACAGCCGCATCGAATTGCGATCGCGTCAATTTCTTAGCATCATACTGAGCCTTCAACATCTCATAACCGAGATTAAAATTTTTCCGGGTATAAGAAAGTCGCGAATCGAGCAAATCTTTCGAGAGTTGCACCCGCTCACCGGCGTCCATCAAATAAAGACGGCGATAATTTTCCCGCTGGTTGATCGAAACCGATCCATTGTATGTAACCTGCGCAGGGCCGTTACGTCCTTTCTTGGTCGTAACGACGATAACGCCATTGGCTGCCTGCACACCGTATATAGCTGTTGCCGAAGCGTCTTTCAGCACGGTAATACTCTCGATGTCATTGGGATTGACCCCCGCAATCGCATTACCGACAAGGTACTGGGCATCTTCGGCCAAAGGATCGAGGTTACCGCTCGCGTCCCAGTTGACACTGTTGTCGTCGAGAATAATCCCGTCGAGTACCCACAAAGGCGCCGTATTCCCGTATAAAGAAGAGGTTCCGCGAATACGGATTTTCGGCGTGGCACTCGGGCCGCCCCCGGTCGTCGTTACCGACATACCGGCAACCTGACCGGTCAACATCTGATCGATGGAAAATTTATCGGACAATTTTATTTCGTCCATCTCTATCTGGGAAACGGCACTCGCCAATTCCCGCCGATTGACATTCTGATAACCGGTTACCACCACCTCGTCGAGATAAGCACTCTTCTCGGTCATCGTTACATCTATGACTTTTTTGTCTCCGACCGTTACCTCCTTTTTCTCGAAACCGATCGAAGAAAAAACAATAACCGTCCCGCTTTCATTGGGGACAAGAATCATATAACGGCCGTTTTCGTCGGTAATGGCTCCACCCGACGTAGAACCTTTTACCGCTACCGTTACACCGACCAATGCTTCTTTTCCCGGGTCATAAACGTGCCCCGTAACGACTCTTACTTTTTGAGCCATTACCTGAGAAGAAGACAAAAGCAAAACAACAAGACTTAACAGTTGTAAATATTTTCTCATAGCACTTGGCACAATTACCTTTGAAAGGGTAATATTTTAGGTAAACTTTTGGTGTCTTAATGCTCGCAAAGTTATAATAAAGACAGTAAAATAAAAAACAATATTACGTTTTTTATTTCATTCTTCACAAGCAGTATCATTTTGTCAGACCAACAAGATAAATGTTATCTGCTTTTTATTCAGTCATATATATATCATTTCAAAAAGATTTTTTCCGCAGGATTTTTTTTCATTTTTATTTCTACATATCGCATTTTTAATATCCAATAATAGGATTTTTATGAAATAATATGCAATATATTTGCAAACAATAAACCCAAACGGTCGACATTCCCTCGTGAAAAGATAGATTTTCTTTCTCCTTTTACGTATCTTTGCAACAAACAGGAACCGAATCTTGCATATAACTTCATGGACATCATCACTTTATTAGGCCCTACGGCATCGGGAAAAACGGCTCTGGGTGTACTGCTCGCCGACGCTCTGCATACCGAAATCATCAGCGCCGACTCCCGACAGATATACCGACGCATGGATATAGGTACGGGAAAAGACCTGAATGAATATACGGTAATGGGACGACAGATACCGTACCACTTGATAGATATATGCGAACCGGGCTATAAATACAACCTCTACGAATATCAGCGCGACTTCAATACCGCCTTCGACGAGATACGTCGAAGGGGAAACACCCCTCTCCTATGCGGTGGAACGGGATTGTATATCGAAACCGTACTGAAAGGCTACTGCATGCCGCTCGTCCCCGAAAACAAAGCTCTGCGCGAATCGTTGGCCGTGAAGTCGCTGGCAGAACTGGAAGAGATTCTAAAAACCTACAAAACCCTACATAACAAAACCGACGTGGATACTTGTAAACGGGCTATCCGCGCCATAGAAATAGGGGAATACTACAAAAACATGCCGCCGGAAAAACGCAGGGATACTCCGCTCGAAAGTTATATAATAGGTATAGACATAGATCGGGAACTGCGTCGTAAACGTATTTCGGACCGCCTTAAAGCCCGTCTCGAAAACGGTATGGTCGAAGAGGTGAAAGCTCTCCTAGACGAGGGTATCGCGGCAGAAGACCTGATTTACTACGGACTGGAATATAAATACCTGACCGAATACATTCGAGGCGACTACTCTTACAATGAAATGTTCTCACGCCTTGAAATCGCCATTCATCAATTCGCCAAACGGCAAATGACTTGGTTCAGGGGTATGGAACGCCGAGGATTCACCATACACTGGGTCGACGGAACTCTTCCTTTTGAATTATTGTGTAAACAGATTACGGAAAAAATAAAAGAACAGATATAGAGACCGCGATTGAGAAAATACAAAATACAAAACACAAAAAAGAAATCTCTATATCTGCCCTTCTGTTTTCTATAAACAAATAATCCGTTTTTTCGTTCACCATAAATTATTCTTTTTTCGGCAAAAATTCTTTCCTTTGCAGAAAATATCTTTTATCCATGCACAAGTTCCGTAAACAGATTTTTCTGCTTTCCATTATAGGAATCATCTCGGCCGTAAACATACAACCGGCTGCCGCATTCGAAAAAACAGATACGACAAACAATCGGGTACTACTCTCCCCGACCGCTCTCTCCATAAATGCCGACAAGTCCTATTCCCGCCCCTTGTTCTACGGGGAAAGACAGAAGAGGCTCGACAAACTCACCTCGAAAGAGTGGTTCAAAATGACATCGGTCTCGGTTCCGCTCATACTGAGCGGCATAGCCGTGGAATGGGTCAAACAGCCTGTCAACGACCTGCGTAACGCCTATGTTCCCAACTTCCGCCATAAATACGACGATTACCTACAATATGCTCCGGCGGTCCTTATGCTCGGGCTGAAAATAGGCGGGGTAAAAAGCCGCAGTTCTTGGGGACGCATGATTACCGCCGACGCTTTCTCCGTCGCGATCATGGCAACCCTTGTAAACGGTATCAAATATACGGCCAAATCGCAACGACCTAATTCGGGCAGCCACAACTCTTTCCCGTCGGGACACACGGCCACGGCATTCATGGCAGCCACCATGTTCCACAAGGAATACGGCATACGCAGTCCGTGGTACAGCGTAGCGGGCTATACCATCGCTACGGCAACCGCCTATTCCCGACTGCTCAACAATCGGCACTGGATTTCCGATGTTCTGGCCGGGGCGGGTATCGGTATCATCTCGACGGAGCTGGGGTATTGGATCACGGGGCTGATTTTCAAAGATAAAGGAATACAATGGAAAGAATATGACTATGATCTGCGTTTTCCCGACCGGACTCCCTCGTTTCTCGGATTATATACCGGATATATGTTCATGCCGAGAGAGATACGCTTGTCGGACGAATTGGTATTCCATACCTCGGCCGGAGCCAGCTCGGGTATCGAAGGGGCATGGTTTATCAATAATTACGTAGGTATAGGCGGACAAGTCATTGCCAGCCATGTCCCGGCACAGTTGCAAATGAACGACTCTTTTGCCTCCTACCTCCCGGGACGGAAGACAGCTGTGGTGGAAGACGGTATAGATTTCGTATCGGCCTCTGTCGGAGTCTACTTCGATTGCGCATTGACTTACCGATGGTCAATAGGTAGCAAACTGCTGGCAGGCTATTCTTTTTCCGATGCGCAAACATTATACTTATCCGAAGATGAAGGAGAAACGACTATTCCATTCCTGAAACTGAAAGAGATGCACGCACCCGACTTCCAAACCGGTCTCAGCATCTCCTATTGGGCCAAGCTGAAAATGGGATTCCGCTTCTTTTTCGATTACACTCTTACTCCTGCCCGGTATCGTTACTATTTCGCAGACAAACCGAACGTTATAACAAGCGTAAATAAAAATCTTTCTTCGTTTACCTTAGGTGCATCGGTCAATATTCTTTTATAAATGGTGATACATTCCGTGTAAATAATCCGAAAGCATCGTCAACTGAGAACCGAATAAGAAAGGCCCGCTCTCTTTTTGAGAAAACCAGCGACGTATGCGTTGCCGCAACTGCTCTTGTTCGGCATGACGGCCGAGCAATCTTTTCAATGTATAATCGCTCAAATCGTAACAATTCAAAGATATGGCTTTCGCCACGGAACAAAGACGGTCGACCGTATCTTCGGGAATATCCATTCGTAAAAGCGTCTTTCTGTAAAACGCCAAATCGACCGACTCGTATTTCACCCGGCCGGAATAATATTGAGAGAGTTTTGCCGCTATATCATCGAAGGAATAGGTAATTTCATGACTCAGGGTATAAGCCCTATTTTCTACCCCAAAACGACCGGTTACAAAAGGGAGTATCGCTTCGGCCACATCGTGTACCGATACAAACCCAACGCGCCCGTTCCCCGCAGGATAATAAATACCCGTCCCCTGTTCCGTCCCTATGAAAAACGGAAGATTTTCCATCAGTATATTCACCCTGAAAACAGCATAGGGTATGCCGCTCTGCTGTATATGCATCTCTGTTTCCCGATTCTCTTGCATAGGAAGGGAGACCGAATCGCCCCGACCTGCTGAACTGATGAATATAATCCTTTTTACCCCTTCTGCAACAGCCTCATGTAACAAGTTCAAGTATCCGCAACGGCAGTCGGTAAACAAATTGAAAGTAGATATCAATAACGTATCCACCCCTTTCAACGCTCTATCAAGCGAAGGCAAATCATAAAAAGAAGAGACAACCGGTTCAAAGCCGTCTTCATGGCTCAATCTGTCGTAAGGAGTTACCATCACCCGCACCGGTTCGTGCTCTTTTTGATACAAGAGCAACTGCAATAACGCATGTCCCACCGGGGAACTGATGATATCGGTAATAAGAATCATAACAAGTATTTTCAAAGGAAAACACCCATTACCAGAAATTTGTTTACTCGTTGACAGGCTTTTTAGGCAAAGTCGAGGATAGAATAAAATACCCGATTACACCCGACAACAAAGAACCGACCAAAATACCGAGTTTCGCCTGATTCAATAACAGCGCATTCGTTGCACTATCAAGCGGGAAAGAAAGATTGCCAATAAATAACGAAACCGTAAATCCAATTCCTCCCAAAGCCGAAACGCCGGCTATCATAGGCCATGTTACAATATCGGGCTTTTTCGCCCAGCCGAATACGACAGGAAGATAAGAAAACAGCATGATTCCGATAAACTTTCCGGCCACCAAAGCCACCCATATCGACAAACTTATTCCCTGAAACAAAGATAAAAATGTAATGTCGGACAATGAAATGCCGGCATTGGCAAAGGCAAACAACGGTATGATCAAATAATTGATAAGCGGGTGCAATGTGTCTTCCAAGTCTTGTAAAGGGCTTATCACCTTATCCGATGCCGACTCGACAGACTTCAATGCATTCAACTGTTCGGGCGAAAGAATATATGTTTCACCGCGTTTGATCTGCTTCGTCTGGGGAAAGTCCCTCACAACTTCACATATTTCATCGATGAAACGTCGCGTATCCATTACCGGATGCGCCGGTACGCAAAAAGCGACCAATACACCCGCTATCGTAGGATGTATACCGGAGTGCAAGAAAAAATACCATACGGTAACGCCACCGACCACATAAAACAATTTGCTATGGATATGCAAACGCGATCCCAATAAAAGCACGCCCAATACCAATGCCGAATATACAAGCCATAAAATCGATAACTGTTCGGTATAAAACAATGCGATAACCAATATACCGCCTATATCATCGGCAATGGCCAAAGTCGCCAAAAATATTTTCAATCCTATCGGAACTCTTTTTCCGAACATGCTCAATATTCCCAACGAAAAAGCAATGTCGGTCGCCATAGGAATTGCACTACCCTGCAATATTGCCGCGTCTGACGATAACAAACGATAAATCGTTATGGGCAATACGATTCCCCCTACGGCTGCAATGACCGGCAAAAGAGCTTTTCTTAAAGAGGATAACTCTCCGACCAAGACCTCCCGCTTTATTTCCAATCCTACGGAAAAAAAGAAAATAGCCATCAGCGCATCATTGATGACCTGCATCAATGACATGGCATGGCCGTGATGTTCAAACAGATTAAAATCGCCGATTTGCAGCAATACCGGCCGTTCCCACCATGAAAAATAAAGGGTTTGCAACGGACTATTGGCAATAACCATTGCCAGTACCGTAACGGCAATCAACACATAACCGCCATTGGCATAATTATGCAAAGATTTGCGCAAAGCGTAAATGCGATCTATCATACCAAATCTTTTTTCCGATTAAAACAAGTTAAAAAGACTTTTGTTCCGCATAAGTTATCAATCGAGTTTCAGCACTGCCAAAAATGCTTTTTGGGGAACCTCCACCGAACCAATTTGCTTCATGCGCTTCTTTCCCTTTTTCTGTTTTTCCAACAACTTGCGTTTCCGGCTTATATCGCCACCATAACATTTGGCCGTAACGTCTTTCCGGACGGCTTTTACCGTTTCCCGGGCAATGATTTTGGCTCCGATGGCAGCTTGTATGGCAATATCGAATTGCTGACGAGGAATCAACTCTTTCAGTTTCTCGCACATACGCCGACCAAAAGCTACGGCATTATCTGCATGAGTCAAGGTAGACAATGCATCGACCGACTCCCCGTTGAGCAATATATCGAGTTTCACCAGTTTCGACGGACGAAAATCATGCAAGTGATAATCGAATGAAGCATATCCTTTAGAGATACTTTTCAGTTTGTCATAAAAATCGATGACAATCTCACCCAATGGCAAATCGTAAATCAGCTCTACCCGATTGCCCGATATATACTCCTGCTTTACCAACTCTCCTCGTTTTCCCAGACACAATGTCATAATAGGTCCTATATAATCGGTCGCCGTTATGACAGAAGCTCTGATATAGGGTTCCTCTATATGATCGATGAGCGTAACATCGGGCAGTCCCGACGGATTATGCACCTCGATCATATTTCCTTTCTTATCATACACCTTATACGAAACGTTGGGAACAGTCGTAATGACGTCCATATCAAACTCCCTATCGAGCCGTTCCTGTATGATTTCCATATGTAAAAGCCCGAGGAATCCGCAACGGAAACCAAATCCGAGAGCTACGGAAGATTCGGGTTGGAATGTAAGAGAAGCATCATTGAGCTGTAATTTTTCAAGGGAAGCTCTCAAATCCTCAAAATCTTCGCTTTCAATAGGATATACTCCCGCAAAAACCATCGGCTTCACCTCTTCAAACCCATCTATCGCCTCGGAACAAGGTCTATCGATATGCGTTATAGTATCTCCCACTTTCACTTCCCGTGAGGTCTTGATACCCGAAATGATATATCCCACATCTCCCGTACGCAATTCTTTACGAGGAGACATATCCAACTTCAACACTCCTATTTCGTCGGCTTCATACTCTTTACCCGTAGCGACAAATTTCACCCGATCTCCGGTACGAATCACACCGTTTACAATCTTAAAATAAGCAATGATTCCCCGGAACGAATTGAAGACAGAGTCGAATATAAGACATTGCAAAGGTGCATCGGGATCGCCTTCGGGAGAGGGAACACGTTCTACAATGGCATTGAGGATATCTTCTACACCTTGTCCCGTCTTACCGCTGGCTCGCAATATTTCTTCCCGTTTACAGCCAAGCAACTCCACAATTTGGTCTTCCACCTCATCGGGCATCGCGCTATCGAGGTCGATCTTATTCATGACAGGAATAATTTCAAGATCGTTTTCTATGGCCATATAAAGATTCGATATGGTCTGCGCCTGTATTCCTTGTGAAGCATCGACAATAAGCAGAGCCCCTTCACAGGCAGCTATCGATCGAGATACTTCATAAGAGAAATCGACGTGTCCCGGAGTGTCGATCAGATTCAAAATATATTTTTCTCCCTTATAGCCGTATTCCATCTGTATGGCATGGCTCTTGATCGTAATTCCCCGTTCCCTTTCCAAGTCCATATTGTCCAAAACCTGCTCTTGCAGGTCTTTCGGAGCAACGGTATGCGTATATTCCAACAAGCGATCGGCCAATGTACTCTTACCGTGGTCGATATGCGCAATGATACAAAAGTTCCGGATATTTTTCATTCCTGTATATTCAAGATAAATTTCAGTACAAAGATAAAATAAAAAGGTGAATCTAAAAAACAGACTCCAACGGGACACACAGTAAAAGACTCCGAATCGGCTCTCATAAATTTGGCAAAAACGGGAATAATGATTAGCGGCTTTCTCTTATTCCGAAATCCTGCATATCGATACCCGAAGGTCGCTGAAATATTCGCAGTCCGAATTCGGGCAATACGGCCAACAAATGATCGAAAATTTCCCCTTGATGGGTTTCATAACTGATCCAATTAGTCTCTTGTGTAAAACAATACACCTCGATAGGAATACCCTCGGCCGTAGGCTGCAACATACGCACCATCTGCAACAAATCATCGTGCACATAAGGAGAGTTCTGCAAATAGTTTAATACATATTTCCTATATACATACAGATTGACTAACGACCGTTCTTCCCGTCCCTCATTCTCTCCGATCCAATGTCGCTCACGGAAATGTAAGCATTCTTCTTGGGTACAAAATCGCACCGTATGGGCATCGATAAGGAGAGATCGTTTGATACGCCGACCACCGCTTTCAAACATACCCCGCCAATTCTGGAATGAATCGCTCACTAACGCATACGGAGGTATCGTCGTTATCGTCTTATCGAAATTTTGTATTTTTACGGTAGTCAATGTTACCTCGGTTACGAAACCGTCGGCACCGTATTTATTCATTGTAATCCAATCGCCGGGACGCAACATATCATTGGCCGACAGCTGCACACCGGCAACAAGACCGAGAATACTATCCTTGAAGATCAACATCAATATGGCTGCCGAAGCTCCTAATCCGGCCAATATCGTTGTCGCATTTTTCCCGAGAAGTATACTGATAATCAATATAGAACCGATACAACCCGAAACCAAAATCACCATTTGGTAAACGCCTTTCAACGGTCGTGTACGCAAGGTTTCGTTCATATTCGAAATCTTATACAGTATACTCATGACCGAATTGATGAGCATCAACGATACCACGATAAGATATATTTGGGCACCCCGCAAAAAAATATCCAGCAAATGCGGCATATTCCCAAAAGCAAAAGGCAACAGCAAATACCAGACCACAGGAGGTATGAGCCTCGTGGCCTTGTGCATGATATCGTCTTCAAACAAATGGTCGTCCCACTGTATCTTGGTACGCTTACTTATCTTCTGTAATACGGGGATAAAAAAATGGCGAAATATTCTCGCCAACAAAAGAGAAATGAGTAAAATGACAATTACCCATACGATTCTTTTAGTCCACTCGACACCGGCTTCGCTCAATTCCAATCTCCGTAGAAACTGTTCGATTTCATATTCCAATCTGTTCATATTCTATCGGGAAAAGAAATTTATCGAGTTTGTTTTTATCCGAGCCAAAAGACAATGTATAGCCTACTCTACCATAGACCGGATAACCGTCATGACAGCAGCTGCCTTTTCTTCGGCCGATTCTACCGTCTCCGCCTCGGCATAAACCCGGATAATCGGCTCAGTATTCGATTTTCGCAGATGTACCCAACCATCGGGAAAATCTATTTTCACCCCATCTATATCAGTAACCTCGTATCGGGCATATTGTTCTTTGACAGCCCGAAGCAAGGCATCGACATCGATAGCGGGCGTCAAATCTATACGTTGTTTCGTCATTCCATACGAGGGATATGTAGCACGCAATTCGCTCACTTGTTTTTTCGCCTTAGCCAAATGCGTCAGAAACAGAGCAATACCCACAAGGGCATCTCTCCCGTAATGGCTCTCGGGATAAATCACACCACCATTGCCCTCACCTCCTATGACAGCACCGACTTCTTTCATTTTTGCCACCACATTCACTTCACCCACGGCAGCGGCGCTATACTCGCCACCCAAAGAACGAGTTACATCTCTCAATGCCCGGGTAGAACTCAAATTAGAAACCGTATTACCGGGAGTATGGCGCAAAACATAATCCGATACGGCAACAAGTGTATATTCTTCACCAAACATGTCGCCGTTTTCACAGATAATGGCTAGGCGGTCTACATCAGGATCTACAACAAATCCCACATCTATTCCTCCGTTTTTCATCAAATCGGATATTTCGGTAAGATGCTGGGGCAAGGGTTCGGGATTATGGGGAAAAAGACCATCGGGACGGCAGTTGAGAGGAACGATTTTCTTTACACCCAATGCTTCCAATAAAGCAGGTATGGCTATTCCTCCAACAGAATTCACACAATCAACAGCGACAGAAAAACCGGCATTTTTAATGGCCTCCACATCGACCAATTTCAATGACAATACGCTATCTATATGCTTAGTTATCGATGTATTATCTTTTTTTACGTGTCCCAAATTTTCAATATCAACAAACTCGAAATCACCGGTTTCTGCTATACGCAATACTTCGTTACCTTCGTCTGCATTCAGAAACTCGCCATTCTCATTCAATAGTTTCAACGCGTTCCATTGTTTGGGATTGTGGCTTGCTGTGAGAATAATTCCGCCGCAAGCAGCTTCCCATACTACGGCCAGTTCGGTGGTCGGAGTCGTAGCCAGACCCAAATCGACAACATCGAACCCCATACCTACGAGAGTACCGATTACACAATGAGAGACCATTTCGCCCGAGACACGAGCATCTCTTCCCACAACGATTTTCCTTACCGGCAACTTTGTCGTACGCTGTATAAACGTTGCATAGGCCGCTGTAAACTTTACGATATCAAGCGGATTCAAGCCCTCACCGGCTTTTCCGCCGATAGTTCCTCTGATTCCTGAAATAGATTTTATCAATGACATAGACGGGTTATCAATTTTCTTTCAAGTTATACTTAATGGTATATAAATAGGGAATGACATCGGAGATTTCGCTGGCGAAGCCCATTTTAGATGGAACGACCAAATTCAGCAACGCTCCATTGCCTACATATCTCAACGGATATTGGATTCCCAGCCCATACTCAAAATACATCGAGTAATTCGAACCCATTTGAGTCGTATATGTAAAATAATACTTATCACTACCCCCACTTGCATCATTCATGTTGCCCGAGGTCGAGACGATACCGTCGGCCCAATCGGTCAGGCTCATACGCGTATATCGGAAATAAACTTTATCATCGGCAACAAAAAAGCTATTGGTAGAGTCGCGGTATCCCATCGAAAGAATCTGCATATACACATCATCGGGGAGTCTGTAAAAAGGAGGATTATCGGTATTCTCTGCTGTTTGGAAATTCCCATCACCGGGAAGATCTGCCACCCAGCGACCATCGGTCGTAAGGTATTTTTCTATCGCGTTATCTTCTTCTTCTCGCAATTCGATATATGTTTTTCCGTCGTCGCAAGAGGCAAATGCGAACACCGAAAAGAAAACCGAAATCGTTATAAAAAATTTCATATTCATATTATTGTTCTTTTTTTGATTGAATAGCCAATTCACCGATAACCGGCAATATTTTATGCATTAAATCTTCCGCTTCCTTCAATGTACCATAGAACTCCCCTCCGGCTGCATTCAAATGGCCACCACCATTGAAATACTCCGATGCAATTTTATTGGCAGGAAACGTTCCTTTGGAGCGTAACGATATTTTTATCAGATTCGATTCCTCCCTCAAAAATGCCGAAAAAAGAATATTTTCCATAGAAAGAGGAACATTCACAAGACCTTCGGTATCGCCTTTCTGGTAATGATAATGGTTCAACTCTTTCTGAGACAAACTGATTATCGCCGCATCATACTCGGGAAACACCTCCATCTTTTGCGAAATCGCAAAACCGTTCAAGCGCAACTTCTCCTCGCTGTTCGTATTGTGAATGCGTGCATATATCGTATCCTTATTGATACCCTTCTTTATCAATTCGGCTATGGTTATATATATTTCGGGATAGTTCGAATTATAGGTAAAATTTCCCGTATCGGTCATCATTCCGGTATAAATGGCATTGGCCGCATCGACCGACATCTGCTCGAACAAACCCAAACCGCAAATTACACGGAACAAGACTTCACAACTCGAAGATATTTCAGGATGAGATATCGTAATATCGCAAAACGAAGACGGATACAGGTGATGATCTATCAATATTTTCTTTGCTTTCGAAGCCATCAAAACCGTCTCCATCGAATCGACCCGTTTCGGTTCATTGAAATCCAAACAGAAAATCAAATCGGCTCGTTCTATCATTTTTTGAGCAAAGTCGGTATAACGGGTATAAACAAGTATATCTTTACAGCCTTTCAAAAAACGCAGGCTGGCTGGATATGGATCGGGAACAATCACATAAACGTCCTTACCCAAATCGGCCAACGTATGCCATAAAGCCAAAGAAGAACCGATTGCATCGCCGTCGGGTGCAACATGGCAAACGATGACGACGTGTTTGGCCTCATCGATGCAACTGCTTATTTCATCGGCCTCGCTTTTCGACAGGATCTTGGGAATCATAGAAACTCATATTATTTTGTAAGTTTGCAAAAATAGGCATATTATTTGAGAAAATCGAGAGTTTTAGAAATTGATGATGTCATTTTTTATCTATTAATCATTGTCAATTGGCTCATCTGTCAGAAATTTTTATCTTTGTCTTCGCTAAAAAACATACAATATGACACCTCGACACACAAAAGAAGAAAAGATCGAATCTTTCGGCCGCTTTCTCGACATACTCGATGAATTACGTCTCAAATGCCCATGGGACCGCAAGCAAACCAACGAATCTCTTCGCACCAATACAATAGAAGAAACATACGAGTTGTGTGAAGCCATTACCAACAACGATCCAGCATCGATAAAAAAAGAATTGGGCGACGTTCTCCTACATGTAGCTTTTTATGCAAAAATAGGAGAAGAAAAAGGGCTATACGACATGGCCGACGTCTGCGACGCATTGTGCGAAAAACTAATCTACCGCCACCCACATGTTTTCGGATCGACACAAGTCGATTCATCGGGACAAGTCGAACAAAATTGGGAAGCACTCAAATTGAAAGAAAAAGGAGGTAACAAAACCGTTCTTGCCGGGGTCCCGAATACTCTGCCCGCCCTTATCAAAGCATACCGCATACAAGAGAAAGCTTGTAATGTAGGGTTTGATTGGGAAGAAAAAGAACAGGTGTGGGATAAGGTAAAAGAGGAAATCGGAGAATTTGAAAACGAACTGATCCACTTGAATGAAAATAAAGCCGAACAAGAATTCGGAGATCTGTTATTCAGCCTCATCAATGCAGCAAGGCTTCATAAAATCAACCCCGAAAACGCACTCGAAAGAACCAATCAAAAATTCATACGGCGCTTTAACTACATAGAAGAAACGGCAAAACGGCAAAATAAAAATCTTAAAGAAATGACACTCGGAGAGATGGACTCACTTTGGAATGAAGCCAAGTCAAAAGGGTTGTAAAAAATATATTCTATAATTCTAAAAAATCTCCGGAGAATATCACCGGAGATTTTTTATTTGGGACGACGAAACTCAGAACAAACCACTGCCGTTGCAACTGCGACATTGAGAGATTCGGACGTTGCTCTACCTTCGGGATAGCTGGGAAGAAAAAGTGTATGAGTAACAAGGCTCCTTATTTCTGGTGATATACCGTTTCCCTCGTTTCCCATCACTATGACACCCGACGGTGTAAGAGATTGGGTATAAATATTTTCACCATCAAGAAATGTTCCGTATATCGGTGCTTTGATTTGTGGGAGAAAATCGACCAGCTCGACATAATGTATTTGTACGCGAGCCAAAGCTCCCATAGTAGCTTGTACGACTTTGGGGTTGTAAAGGTCGGCACAAAGCGGAGAACAAAGAATATGCTCTATACCATACCAGTCGGCGATGCGCACAATCGTACCGAGATTCCCGGGGTCTTGTACCGTATCAAGGGCCAAAACCAACTGTTGCGACAACGATGTCGGCTGTACGGTATACTGCGGGATTTCATAAACAGCTATCACGTCCTGCGGTGAAGAGAGCAACGATGCCCGGCATATCTCATCGGGAGACGCTTCTACGACTTCGTCGGCTTGTACTTGGGGATGCGCTTGTAACCATTCCGATGTCGCCACCAGCAATTTGCATGAAAATGCAGCAATCGTATCTTCTACCAACTTATTGCCTTCGGCCAAAAAACACCCGTATTCCTTCCGGGCCTTTTTCCGCTCCAACGATTGTATAAATTTTATTTTATTCTTGCTTAACATTTCTCACCGAATAAACCGACAACAAATCTTATCTACCTACAAGCTATTTCGTATATCTCCCTGCTGTATTCCGATGTAAGTTTAAAATAACACCCGACTTGCTCGCCTTTGTTTGCATGTAATTTTTTCACCAGCAAATCGATATCGGGATTTTCGATTCCCAACTCCCCGAAATTGACAGGCATACCGATCGATGTATAGAAGTTTTTCAACCTATCGATACCTTCCAATGCAACGGCCTTTCTATCTTTCCCGGCTGGAATAGCCATCACCCGCACGGCAAACTGATAAACTTTTTCGACATGATGTTCGGCCATAAAAGTCAACCATGCCGGAAAAATAACCGCCAATCCCGCACCGTGAGACACCTCATAAACGGCACTCACTTCGTGTTCCATGAAATGCGATGCCCAGTCTTCTTCCCTCCCGACCCCGCAAATACCGTTGTGCGCAATCGTTCCGCTCCACATCAAATTGGCACGGGCATCATAATCGTTCGGTTTCTGCATGACAACAGCCGCTTCTTTCATGATCGCTTTCAACGTTCCCTCGCACAATCTGTCGGTAATTTCCACGCCCGAAGTATTGGAAAAATAGCGCTCCATGATATGAGCCATCATATCTACAATACCACATGCCGTCTGGAAAGAGGGCAATGTATAAGTCAATTCTGGATTCATGACAGCAAAGACGGGACGCAATGTATCTGGGGTACGTAGACTCAATTTCTGTAATCCGTCGAGCTTGGTGATAACACTGTTACCCGACCCTTCGCTTCCGGCAGCAGGAAGCGTAAGCACGACGCCGACCTTCAAAGCCTTTTTCACAATGGCTTTCCGTATGAAAAAATCCCAGAAATCCCCCTCATAAGGAACTCCGGCAGCAATAGCCTTCGCCGTATCTATCACCGATCCGCCACCGATAGGCAACAACATATCGACCCTTTCCCTACGTGCAAGATCTATCCCTTCATAGACTTTCGGATCGGTAGGATTGGGCTGAATACCACCCAGCTCGACATAAGATATACCGGCATCTTCCAACGATTGTTCTACCCGCTGTAACAGGCCGCTACGTACAACCGAACCTCCACCATATACGATCAATACTCGTGTTGCCCCGTACTTCTTACACAAAAGGCCGGTCTGTTTTTCCGTATCTTTCCCGAATACAAACTCGGTTGGGCTGTGAAAAGAAAAATTATTCATAATACCATCACTGATTTTCCAACAGACAAATATAGTGAAAGGAAAGACAGTATAAAATAAAATTCAATCGTTTTTTACCGGCCCAACCCTTATCCGACTCATTATCAAACCAACAAGAAAGCTTCTTCTCTCTGCAAAATCAGATATATGAAAATCCGAATAACAAGAAACAAATTGTCCATTCAACATTTTATCATCGGTTATCATTTGAAAAGAATTGTTTCTTAATTTGTCTCCAACCAATATATTCAATATCTTTATGAAAAATTTTTCGCATAAAAACAGTTATCACAACATGAGGGAACTATTTGGCCTTATTATCGTACTCGCTATCTGCGGATTTTATGCTAATGCACAAAATCCGTTTCTTCCTTTGTGGGAACATATTCCCGACGGAGAACCGTATGTATTTGAGGATCCCGACAAACCCGGTTCTTTCCGTGTATATATCTACGGTTCGCACGATAATCTACGCACACACTATTGCGGACGCGACCAAGTCGTATGGTCGGCCTCGGTCGATAACTTACGTGAATGGCGGTATGACGGTGTGATTTTCAAATCGGAATTTACCCGAGACGGCAAGCCTTTCACACCCGACACTCTGGCCGATGTATTGTATGCACCCGATGTAATGGAATGTATCGAAAACGGCCGTAAAGTGTATTATTTATGTCCTAACAACCAAGTCGGCGGCAGACAAAACATGATAGCTAAATCCTATCGTCCCGATGGCCCTTTTGAGGTATGCAATTGGAATGACGACGGTCGCACCACTTATGGTATATTCGGGTTCGATCCTGCTATTTTTTGCGATGACGACGGACGGATATATGGTTATTGGGGATTCAATCGCTCTTTCGGCGCCGAACTCGACCCTACAACCATGTGTACCGTAAAACCCGGTACCGACATTGTAGAAGATATGATTTCGGGCTGTAAACAAGAAGGCGAATTCCGATTTTTTGAAGCCTCCTCGATGCGGAAAATCAATGGTAAATATGTATTCATATATAGCCGGGTTACCCAAGAAGGAGAATTTTCGCTTCCTTCCACCAACTATACATTGGCTTACGCTTACAGCGACAGCCCGTTAGGACCGTTCACTTACGGAGGAACCCTTATTGATGGCCGCGCTCGCGGATACGACGAAGAAGGCAAAGTCATTCCTACGGCCAATCCGGGAGGGAACACCCACGGCAGTCTAGCCGAAATAAATGGGCAATGGTATGTTTTCTATCACCGACAAATAGGGACAAATGAATTTTCGCGTCAGGCCATGGTCGCACCGGTTACCGTCAGCGTAAAAAAAGACAAAGTGGAAATTTCCGAGGCCGAATACACCTCCGAAGGATTTTGTTCCGAAGGATTGAATCCTTTTGAACGCCAACCGGCCGGTATTGCCTGCTACTATACCGGGCCCACTCCTATTATCAAGAAATACCCCAACTACATACACAGCGGCTCCTATGTTAAAGCGACTTATGCGGGAGATGATGGCCTCGACGCCTCTTACAGCCTGAATACCTTTCATGCACCGGTCGTAAACAACACAAACGGCTCCATCATCGGGTATAAATATTTCAATTTCGACTTATTGGGACGCCGTAAAAAAGCTGAATTATGCCTGCGACTGAAATCGACAGGCATAGACGGGGAAATCATTTTCATGATTGACAGTCCGTGGAAAAGCCGGGGAGGTAAAGAGATAGGCCGATTGAAACTCGACTCCACGTCCGACGGTACAGTGAGCGAACGCACCGCCACACTTTCGGGATTGAAAGGATTGAAAGGAAAACATGCACTCTACATACTATTCACATCAGATGTGGAAGGCCAATCGCTCTGCGAATTATACGATTTTATATTCCAATAATTTTTATCATTATGAAATACATAGGCGCACACGTAAGTGCATCGGGCGGCGTAGAAAACGCACCCGAAAATGCACATAACATAGGAGCAACCGCTTTTGCTCTTTTTACAAAAAATCAACGACAATGGGTATCTGCCCCCTTATCAGCAAAAAGCATAGACCTTTTTAAAGAACGTTGCCAAACCTACGGTTATACTGCTCGACAAATTCTACCTCACGACAGTTATCTTATTAATCTGGGGCACCCGCAGACCGAAGGGTTGGAAAAATCGAGGGCTGCCTTTCTCGATGAAATGCAGCGATGTGAGCAATTGGGATTGACCTTGCTCAACTTCCACCCCGGTTCCCACCTGAAAGAAATATCGATCGATGCATGCCTCGACAGGATAGCCGAATCAATAAACATTACTCTCGATAAGACACTTAGGGTTACTGCCGTCATCGAAAATACGGCCGGACAAGGTTCTAACGTGGGATTTAGATTTGAGCATCTGGCTCACATCATCGACAAAGTAGAAGATAAAAGCCGTATCGGAATCTGTATCGACACGTGTCATGCATTGGCTGGCGGATACGACCTGATTACTCCAGAAGGATTTTTAGAAACGTTTGAGCAACTCGATGCCATCGTCGGCTTGAAATACCTTCGAGGCATGCACATAAACGACTCCAAAAAGGGATTGGACTCCCATGTCGACCGTCATGAAGTACTTCGGGAAGGAGCGTTAGGCAGCGGATTGTTCGAGCGGATCATGGCAGACAGCCGCTTCGACGGCATACCTCTCATACTCGAAACGCCAGACGAAAGCCGATGGCCGGAAGAAATCACTTGGTTGAAAAGCCTTGTTCGATAATAAATTTATACCTTAAACCGGTCTGATCCTTAATTGAATAAAAATGAAAGAGAATACCTGTGGGGTATTCTCTTTCATTTTTTGACCGTCCTACGAACAAATACTACACTTAAATGATAAAAAAAATAAACTCGATACTGTTTTATATTTTAATCGTTTGAAAACGAAAATTTTCTAAATATCTTTACCTTGTTAAAAATACATACCATGAAGCACTCCGTTCCCGCTCTATTGACAACGGTCTTTCTATTTATTTCTGTTGCTTTTATTTCGGCACAAGACAGAGTTTGTTATACAGGAACAGAACTTTCCAATCCATATCGTCATGACGGGCAACTCTCTCCCGCCGTCGGAGTCCACAACATACAATTGTTACGAGCCAATCGCGACAGTATTACAGCTACTTACAATTTCGGGTGGACTTACAACCACCAGCCCATGATGTGTTATTGGAACGGGAAATTCTATCTTCATTTCCTTTGCGACAGTACCGACGAACACATTCCTCCGTCGCACACGGTACTCATGACTTCGCCCGACGGGTATCATTGGAGTTCTCCCGAAATTTTGTTTCCAGAATATAAAGTACCCGAAGGTTTTACCAAAAAGGGACGAACCGATACTGCACACAACCTTACAGCCATCATGCACCAGCGTGTAGGCTTTTACGTGGCATCGAACGGACGGTTATTGGCCACTGGTAATTACGGTATTGCTCTCGACAGAAAAGACGATCCCAATGACGGAAACGGTATAGGCCGCGTTGTAAGGGAAATAAAAAAAGACGGTACGTTCGGCCCTATTTATTTTGTCTATTACAATCACGATTTCAACGAAAAGAATACCGACTACCCTTTCTATACCCGTGCACGCGACAAAGGTTTTATAAAAGCCTGTCGGGAAATGATGGATAATCCGCTTTACCGTATGCAAATGGTTGAAGAGGCCGACCGTAACGACCCCATGCTTCCGCTTAACAAACCTTATAAAGCTTTTTGTTACTATTATTTGCCCGATGACCGTATCGTCGGATTATGGAAACATGCACTCACCTCTATCAGTAACGACGGGGGCAATACTTGGGAAGAACCCGTAGAGCGAGCCAAAGGATTTGTCAACAGCAACGCCAAAATCTGGGGACAAAAATTGAGCGATGATACTTATGCAACCGTATACAATCCGGCCGAATACCGATGGCCGTTAGCCATTTCGCTAAGTAACGACGGATTGGAGTATACGACACTGAATCTCATACACGGGATTGTCCCCCCGATGCGTTACGGCGGCAATTACAAAAGTTTCGGGCCGCAATATGCACGTGGTATCCAACCGGGTAACGGGACGCCTCCCGACGGAGATTTGTGGGTATCGTACAGCGTCGGGAAAGAAGATATATGGGTAAGTCATATCCCCGTTCCGGTGCGTCAAAAAGTTACCGAATACGTGCAGGACGACATAAGCCATGCGACGCAACTGTGCGACTTGCGGGAATGGAATCTCTATGCAGGAATAGCCACACCGGTTACTCTCGAAAATAAAAAAGGAACACGCTGGCTCACAATCACCGACAAAGATCCATTCTCTTTCGCTTGGGTCGAACGGAAAATACCGGAAAGCCGAGTACTGAAAGTCTCGTTCGATATTATGGCCGAACAAACTGGATATGGGAACTTGCAAATCGACTTTGCCGATGCCGAAGGTATCCCCTGCGCCAGAGTGGAATTTACCGACAGTATCATGCGAGCCAAAGGAGGGGCCCGTTATTCCCAAATGGGGAAATACTCTCCCGGAGAAATCTACCATATCGATGTGGAACTATCGGTCGGAAACCGCAATTATACTGTTTATATCAACGGTAAGAAAAAGACGACACGTATGTTCTTCGCTCCTGTACCAGGAATCGAACGCATTATATTCCGTACCGGTTCCATCAATTCGATACCGACCCCCGACACGCCGGCCGACCAATATTTCGATCTCGAAAATGCCGGACAAGAAGAAACCCCGGCAACCTACCGCATAGCCAGACTCCGAACATCGGGCGACCGTACGGCAAATCTTTTAGACTTCAACGACTATCGACATTACATCGACTACTTCAACCGTATGGAAGACGAGAACATCGCACAAGCCATACCCAACGACCAATCGGCCGACTGGCTCGAAACAAATATTCCGTTATTCGATTGTCCGGATCGAAACATGGAAGAAATTTATTATTACCGATGGTGGACTCTGAGAAAACATATCAAAAACACACCGGTAGGTTATGCCATGACCGAATTTCTCGTACCCCGCTCGTATGCCGACAAATACAATCTCATATCGAGTGCATTGGGCCATCACATACACGAATGCCGCTGGTTGAGAGACACCTGCTATCTACGCCAAATCGTCTATACATGGTATCGGGGTAATGACGGGAAACCGATGGAACGCATGGATCGGTACAGTTCTTGGACACCGTATGCCATATATAACAGCTGGCTTGTTACCGACGACTCCGCTTTCCTTGCGGATTTGCTTCCCGATATGAAACGGGAATATTCCCGATGGGAAAAGACTCACCGTTTGCCGAACGGCCTTTACTGGCAAAGCGACGTACAAGACGCTATGGAAGAGAGTATAAGCGGGGGACGAAAAAAACAATATGCACGCCCGACAATTTCCTCCTATATGTACGGCAATGCCATGGCCATTTTTCAGGCCTGCCGACATGCAGAAGACGCCGACAGCCTTCTTTATAAGAACAAGGCCGACACATTGAAATACCTTGTAGAGAAATACCTATGGAACGAAAACGACGCTTTCTTTGAAACACGCAGGGGAGATACTCTCGCCAACGTGCGGGAAGCCATCGGATATACTCCGTGGTATTTCAATCTGCCGACACAAGGGAAATTCGACTCGGCATGGTTACAAATCAGCGATCCGAAAGGATTTTCCGCACCTTTCGGACTGACGACGGCAGAACGTCGTCATCCACAGTTCCGAGCCGTTTTCAAAGCCAGTTGCGAATGGAACGGTCCGATTTGGCCTTTTGCAACATCACAGACCCTCACGGCTCTTGCCAATTACTTAAATGCAAACGGAAATAACGTATTCGTAAACGACAGCATTTGGTTTGGACAACTGAAATTATACGCACTATCGCACTACTTTCACGGACGTCCTTATATCGGAGAATACCTCGATGAAGTTACCGGATACTGGCTCAAAGGCGAGCAGGAACGCAGCCGGTATTACAATCATTCCACATTCAATGACTTGATTATTACCGGACTCGTCGGTTTACGTCCGTGTGCGGGAAATACTTTTGAAATAAACCCGTTATTGCCCGACGACACATGGGACTACTTCTGCCTCGATAACGTACTTTACCACGGACGAAATCTTACTATTGCCTGGGACAAAAAAGGCGACCGTTACCGACAAGGTAAAGGCTTATTCGTCTGGATCGACGGAAAACTGATCGGATACCGCCCCACACTGGGGTCTCTATCCTGTACCATTACCTTCGACAAACAATAAATAAAACATATGCTTATGAAAAAATCGATTTTAATGACCCTTATCGGGTTTCTGGCCATCGGCAGTATATATGCTGCAAAATCTCCGACGTATATCCCTTGGAAAAACGGGAAACTGTGTGTCTCGGAAGAACATCGTTACTTGAAACACGAAAACGGGAAACCCTTTTTCTGGTTGGGAGATACCGGCTGGCTGCTACCTGAACGCCTGACACGAGATGAAGCAGGATATTATCTGAGCCGTTGCCAAGCAGCCGGGTATAATGTGGTACAAGTTCAAACCGTCAATGGTGTACCGGCATACAATGTATACGGACAAATGTCCCACCCCGACGGATACGATTTCTCCGAAATAAATAAAAAAGGAGTTTACGGTTATTGGGACCACATGGATTTTATCATAAAAACCGCTGAAAGAAACGGTATATACATCGGTATGGTGTGTATATGGGGAGGTTTGGTAAAATCGGGTCTCATGACTGTTGAAGAAGCACAAGCTTACGGAAAATTTTTAGCCGACCGGTACAAAAATTCTCCCAATATCATCTGGATCATCGGCGGAGATATTCAGGGCGATGTAAAACCGGAAGTATGGCATGCTTTGGCCCGTGCCATAAAAGCCAACGACCCCAACCACCTTATGACCTTTCACCCCCGGGGAAGAACGACATCGGCCGATTATTACAACGATGCCGAATGGCTCGACTTCAACATGTTCCAAAGCGGACACCGACGCTATGGACAACGCGGCGACGATAAGAACTATCCTATCCCCGAAAACACCGAAGAGGACAACTGGCGCTACGTAGAGCGTTCTTTGGCAAAAACTCCCATGAAACCGGTTCTCGACGGCGAACCTTCTTACGAAAAAATACCGCAAGGGTTACATGATCCCAATGAACCTTTATGGCAAGATTTCGATTGCCGACGTTATGCTTATTGGTCGGTTTTCGCAGGCGCTTTCGGACACACTTATGGGCACAACGATATCATGCAATTCTATCGTCCCGGTACAGGAGGAGCATACGGTGCGCACACACCCTGGTATGAGGCTCTCAACGACCCCGGATTCAATCAAATGAAATATCTCAAAAATCTGATGTTGACATTCCCTGTTTTCGAGCGCATTCCCGACCAAAGTATCATAGTCGGGAAAAACGGAGAGAAATACGACCGCCTCATAGCTACCCGAGGAAACGACTATCTGCTGGTATATAACTACACCGGACGCGAAATGGACATCGACTTGACAAAAATAAAAGGTAAAAAGAAAAAAGCATGGTGGTATAATCCTTCAAACGGAGAATTGCGATACATCGGGGAATTTGCAAATAAAGTCGTAAAATTCACTCCGACTGCGCAAAATGCTTCGACAAGCGATTGCATTCTCATCGTAACAGATGCCTCACAGACATATGTATCGCCCGAATGGGCATCCTTACCCGATGCACAATCCAGTAAAATCCGATAATACTTTCTATACCATGCAAAAACACATTTTTCTACTTATCGGCATTTGCTTGTCATTATACCTTTCACCTCAGGTACTACAAGCGCAATCAAAAAAGGTGATTGTATCCATATCGGAGTTACGGACCGAAGGTATGACCGATCCGTTGGGTATCCATACGGAAACTCCTCGATTCAGTTGGCAGCTACAATCGTCGGAATACAACGTCGTACAACTCTCCTATCGAATTTTAGTGGCAAGCGACAGTTCCAAACTCGCCTCGGAAGAAGGTGATTTATGGGATTCGGGTATTATAAAAAGCGACAGTTCCTTATGGATTCCATACCGGGGAAAACCGCTCGGCAGTAATCGCCATGCATATTGGAAAGTACAAATAACCGCCTCATACGGAAAAGGGAAACCATACCAAACATCATGGAGCCATATAGCCCGTTTCTCAACAGGGTTATTATCGGAAAACCGTTGGAGAGGGCGTTGGATAGGACTCGATCGAGCCATGTCGTGGGACGACGAATCACTACATAGCAAGCTATCGGCCAGATATTTACGCACCGAATTCAAAGCCACCAAAAACGTAAAACGAGCCACCGTTTTTATCTCGGGTTTGGGACTGAACGAACTTTATATCAACGGTAAGAAAGTGGGCAACGAAGTGCTTACTCCGGCTCCGACAGACTACCGAAAAACCATTCTTTACAACACCTACGACGTTACCTCTTTTCTACAAAAAGAAAACGCCATAGGAGTCGTATTAGGCAATGGGCGATTCTATACTATGCGACAAAATTACAAGCCTTACAAAATCACTAATTTCGGCTATCCCAAATTGCGTCTGAATCTTATCATCGAATATACCGATGGCAAGCGCGAGATCATCGACAGCAATACCGATTGGAAAATAAATCCCGATGGCCCCATTCGCAGTAACAACGAATACGACGGAGAGATATACGATGCCCGTAAAGAGTTGGGAGATTGGGCTTCGCCCGGATATGACGATACGGCTTGGCTGCCGGCCGAACGAGTAAGCATACCCACCGGTACTCTGCGTGGCCATATGATGCCCGGCATGAAAGTATGGCAGGAAATAAAACCGAAAAGCATTATAAAAAATGCCAACGGTTTTATCATCGATTTCGGTCAGAACATGGCCGGATGGGTAAAAATGAGTATTATGGGCAAAGAAGGCGACACCATAAAAGTGCGTTATGCCGAGCGACTTACCGACGATGGGAAGGCTCTCTACACAGAGAATTTCCGTGATGCCCTCTCGACCGACATCTATATATGCAACGGCAAAGAACGAGGAAAAACATGGGCTCCGATATTTTCATACCACGGTTTCCGCTTTGTCGAAGTGAGCGGTTATCCACTCTCCGATATTTCGCAACTGGCTTCCCTCTTCACTGCCGAGGTCGTCAGCGATGAAATGGAGGTCATCGGAGACTTCTCTTCATCAAATGAGCTACTCAATCAGATCGTCAAAAACGCTTGGTGGGGTATCCTCGGCAACTATAAAGGTATGCCGGTAGACTGCCCGCAACGCAACGAACGCCAACCCTGGCTCGGAGACCGTACAATGGGTTGTTGGGGAGAAAGTTATCTTTTCGATACTGAACGCCTATACACCAAATGGGTACGCGATATATGTGAAGCCCAACGCGAAGACGGTTGCATACCCGATGTAGCACCGGCATTCTGGAATTATTACAGCGACAATGTAACATGGCCCAGTGCATTGATTTTTGCCTGCGATATGTTATACACTCAATTCGGCAATATCGAGCCTATACGCCGACACTATCCTTCGATGCAAAAGTGGGTGGAACATATCGCTGAAGAATATTCCGACAAATCGGGCATCATACGCAAAGACAAATACGGCGATTGGTGCGTACCGCCCGAATCGCCCGAAATGATACACAGCCAAGACCCAGCCCGAAAAACCGACGGAAAACTTATTTCCACAGCATACTTCTACAAAGTTCTGAAAACGATGTCCCATTTCGCCCGGCTTCAAGGGCTCGAAAACGATGCCACCCGATATGAAATGCATTCCGAGACTTTGAAAAAAGCATTCAATGAAGAATTCCTCGTGGTAAAAAAAGAGACATCGTCGACGACAAACACTTTTCCCCTTGACTCCGTTTATTACGGAAACAATACCATAACGGCCAATATATTGCCACTGGCATTCGATATGGTACCAGAGTCTTATAAAGACGATGTAGAAAAACAAGTCATCGCTACTACAAGTCATAATGCCCATGTAAGTTGCGGGGTAATCGGCATGCAATGGTTGTTCCGACAGCTATGCGATATGGGACGGGGCGATCTTGCCTATTTACTGGCTTCACAAGAAAGTTATCCGGGATATGGATACATGGTGAAACACGGAGCTACGACGATTTGGGAACTTTGGAACGGAGATACCGCCAACCCCAAAATGAACAGCGGAAATCATGTCATGCTCTTAGGGGACTTTCTCCCCTTCTGCTTCGAACGACTGGGAGGTATCGCTCCATCTCAGGAAAAAGTAGCATTCAAACACATCGTCTTTGCTCCCGATTTCACGATAGAAACCCTTGACAATGCAAATGTCTCTTACCGTACTCCATACGGAAAAGCACAAAGCCGCTGGAAAAAGAACAACCACCAGATAAAATGGGATATTATCGTTCCTCCCAATACGACGGGTGAAATACATTTCCCCGACGGAAATATAAAATATGTAGGATCGGGACATTACCATTACAAAGTAAAAATGCCGTCTCGGAGTAAAACTCACCGTTGAATCCTAACCTATTTTTCCGATGCTGTACTATAAAAGAGCTGATATTACACACAGGCCTTTACACAAATATGACCTCATATAAAAATAACAAAAAACAAAGACATAAAACCATGAAACGACTATTCTTATTAGCGGGCATCGTATTACCGATAGCAATATGTCCGACCCAAGCACAATACCCTACCGTACCCGACTCGGTAAAACAACGTGCTGCTCAGAAAAATGCCATACACCATAAACTTTCCGAAGCCGCATGGAAAAAAGCGTTGAAAACGGTCAAGAAAGAAGAAAAAAAATACGGTCGCGTCTATCGTCCGTGGGCATCGAAGCCCGAAGACTTGCCACAATGTCAGATACCCGCATTTCCGGGTGCAGAAGGCGGCGGTGCTTTTACCGCCGGAGGTCGCGGAGGAAAAGTCTTCACGGTTACATCGCTCGAAGATCGAGGTCCGGGAACTTTGAGAGAAGCGTGTGAATCCGGAGGAGCACGCATAGTCGTATTCAATGTTGCCGGTGTAATCCGACTGAAATCACCTATCAGTATCAAAGCTCCTTACATCACGATTGCCGGACAAACAGCACCGGGAGATGGAGTGTGTGTAACGGGTGCTGCATTCCTTATCGACACACACGATGTAATTATCCGCCACATGCGATTCCGTCGAGGAGCCGTCGATGTTGCCGACCGCGATGATGCCTTGGGCGGTAATGCCGTCGGAAATATCATTCTCGACCACATATCGGCATCATGGGGACTCGACGAGGTCATGTCGATATACCGCCACGTATGGAATCGCGATGAAACAGGAAAGGGAACAAAATTACCGACCGTAAACATCACTATTCAAAACTCCATGTTTGCCGAAGCCCTCGATACCTATAATCATGCTTTCGGAGCTACGATTGGCGGACATAACTGCTATTTCGCACGTAACCTATTTGCATCGAACATATCGAGAAATTGTTCGGTAGGTATGAACGGAGGATTCAATCTAGTGAATAGCGTCATATATAATTGGTGGAACCGCTCGATCGATGGCGGCGACGAATATTCGCAATTCAACATCATCAACAACTATTTCAAACCCGGTCCTATCACGGCCCTGCAAACCGGACGTCCCATTCAACACCGTATCTTAAAACCGGAATCGAGCCGGGATAAAAACAAGCCCGACACATTCGGGAAAGCGTATGTCTCCGGTAACATAATGCTGGGAAACGATAAAGTTACTGCCGATAACTGGGACGGCGGAGTACAAGTCTACGGATTGAAAAATTGCGGAAAATTCGAAAACGAAATACGGGTAGACACTCCGTTTGAAATGCCCATACACAATCCGATCCTTTCGGCACAAGATGCTTACGAATTTGTCATGGAAAATGTCGGTGCGACACTACCGGAAAGAGATTCGGTGGACACACGTATCATCTGCACCGTACGGACAGGGCAAGCCATCTATGACAAAAAAGCAAAACCATATACGACTCCGTATGTGAAACGCAGACTTCCCGACGACTCCTACAAATACGGTATTATCACTCACCCCGAGCAAGTCGGCGGCCTTCCCGAGTATAACGGGACACCCTATGCGGACAGTGACAACGACGGAATGCCTGACGAATGGGAAAAACGTTTCGGCCTTGATCCTAATGACCATACCGACGCAGCAAAAGATTGTAACGGAGATGGTTATACCAACATCGAAAAATATATCAACGGCATCGACCCGAGCCGAAAAATCGACTGGACCGACCTACGTAACAATCACGATACCTTGAAAGAGAGATTACAAAAATAAACGTTTTTTTAAATACATTCTTATGAAAAAAGAGATCATCGGAGTATTTTTCTGCATGTTATTCTCCACAGTCGCAGGACAGACAACACAAGAATTGCAGAAACTTTCCTGGAAACAAATTGCGACCAAAATGCCCCAAGAATGGTACGGAAGCCCCGAGGCAAAAGACATTGCAGACAAGTTGCTATTATACCAAAGCGATTTAGGCGGATTTCCCAAAAATATTGCATTCCATAAGGAAATACGGCAAGATATCATCGATAAACAGAAAGAAACTGGCATCGGTACAACCATCGACAATAATGCTACGACTACCGAGATGCGCTTTCTTACCAACATGTACGCACAAACACATGATCAACGTTATAAAGATGCCTTTTTCAAGGCTCTCGACTATATCTATCTATCGCAGTACGATAACGGAGGTTGGCCTCAATTCTACCCTTATCGCAAAGGGAAATCGGTCGCCTATTCCCGCGACATAACCTATAATGACGGTGCCATCGTAAACGTACTCAAAATGCTCTATGCCATTAGCGATGATGATAAACCGTACGTCATTTTCGAGTTTACACCGGAACAAAAACAAAAAGCCCTCGATGCGTATAAAAAAGGTATTCAATGTATCCTCAATACCCAAATACGCAATAAAAACGGCGAACTTACTGTATGGTGTGCCCAACACGATCCCGAGACCTTACTTCCTGCAAATGCACGGGCTTATGAATTGGCATCGTATAGCGGAGATGAGTCGGCCGATATCGTTTTGCTTCTGATGAAAGTTGAAAATCCATCACCCGAAGTCATCGCAGCCGTAAAAGGAGCTGTAAAATGGTTCGAAAAGCATAAAATCACCGATACCGCATATATCCGGAAAAAAGACAAAAACGGAAAATGGGTAGCATATATCGAACCGCAGAAAGGAGCAACTCCTCTTTGGGCCCGCTTTTATGATCTCGAAACTGAACAACCTTTCTTCTGCGACCGCGATGGTATAAAAAGGGCGACATTGGCCGAAGTAGGAGAAGAACGCAGAGGAGGCTATTCATGGTACAGCGACGAAGGGAATGAAGTTCTCAAAAAATATGTCGAATGGGAAAAAGCCATTCAGTAAAGTATATCTTCCATCATTTTAAAGTCCCTCATACATCGTTGGTGTAATGAGGGACTTTTTTACAACATGTACTACTCTTCTATAAAACTCTCCATAAAAATATTGACCTGAAATATGTCTTTATATTGAACCCAATTATAAAAAAGAGGGTAATAAAGTAAGACGGTCTATCCGAAATTTCGGATAGACCGTCTTACTTTATTACCAAAGAATCTATTGCTCTTTAATCTTCAATACATCGTTTTCGGACCAAATCAAATAGCGCTTCGGCTGTACCGGTTTCGGCTCTTCTTTCTTCACTACCGGAGCTGGTTCTTCGATTTTCTTCACCGTATCGGGTTGTGCAACCTGAATCTCGGATTTGGAACGTCTGCGCCGTCTTTTTCGTTTCTTGGGTTGCTCTTTCTCTTCTGCAACTTGTACCTCGGTTTCTTTTTCATCATTCATCTCCGTAACCTCGCTCGTCGTACCGGCAGGTGCCACATATACTGGATAACGATCGTCCATTTCAAGCCTTACCGAATAAGAATTTTTGGATATAGACTGCAACACACAAGGACGATTGAACACCAAATGTGCTTTTCCCGTCTTTATCAAAACAATCGTCAAATAGGGTGGATAATTATCTTTCGGTTGGGAAAAGAAAAACAATGCGGTGGAATAAGCCGAAACGTTTACGGCAAAATAATAACTGTTGGTCGAAGGAACATTAGGGGGCAGGGACGTCCAACCATCGGCATTCGTAACTTCGAGCAAACACTTATTGCCTAAAAAAATCTGTATGGCCTGAAAGTCTCCGGGATACCCCCCCCCTTTAAATTTCGACAGCCGTACCTGATAGTTTTTATCTCGACCGCTACGAATGCTTGCCGTCGATGTAGCAAACGTTTCATACGGCTTTACCATGTTTTTATCAGCCACAGCCAAAGAATCGATAAACTTTTTCTTGGGATAGATATAACCGTCCCTCAACACAAAAATATTTTCTTGTGCCATAACGTGCGATAGGAAACCCATCGCCATCACACATATAACAAATATCTTCTTTATCATAGATACATTTTTAATTCAATTCATCGGAATAATATGCTCCCGGCAAACGGCGGCAGTTATACTGGGAAGCCATAATTTCACCATAAGCTCCGGCCGAACGTATTGCAATCAAGTCTCCGCGAGAAGTTTCGGGTAATGAAACGACTTTTCCGAAACAATCGGACGACTCACAAATCGGCCCTACGACATCGTACTCTTGAACGGGCAAATGCGAAGTTATATTTTCGATACTATGGTAAGCCTGATATAAGGCCGGCCGGATAAGATCGGTCATACCGGCATCGACAATGACAAATTTCTTATTTACACCTTCCTTTACATAAAGGACTTCGGTAATGAGACTTCCACATTGACACACGACAGAACGACCTAATTCGAAAAACAAATGTTGTTTCGGGCGAAGTTTGAGATGTTTGTGAAATACGGCAAAATATTCCGCAAAACCCGGTATAGGCTGTTTGTCGGGCATCTGGTAGTCGACTCCCAACCCACCGCCAACGTTAATGACATCGACAATTATCATACGCCGGTACAGAGCCTCCTGTATTTCATTGATACGGTTACAAAGCATCTTAAACGAATCCATATCGACAATTTGAGAGCCGATATGAAAATGTAACCCTATAAGTTTTATATGTCGAAGCGAAGGCATACAGTCTAGAATACTTTCAAGATGTTCTAGACTGATGCCAAATTTATTCTCACTCAATCCGGTCGTTATATAGTGATGGGTATGTGCATCGACATTCGGGTTGATACGTAAAGCCACCGAAGCTGTTTTTCCCATCTCTCCGGCCAATTTATCAATGTTCTCCAATTCGGGAACAGACTCGACATTGAAGCAACATATTCCTGCTTCAAGCCCCAGTTTTATTTCCCAATCGGCCTTTCCTACACCGGCAAAAACAATTTTTTCTGCCGGGAAACGGGCTTTCAAAGCGGCTTGTATTTCGCCGCCGCTGACACAATCCGCACCCAATCCGTGCTCTCGTATTATAGACAAAAGTCGCGCATTGGCATTAGCTTTGACCGCGTAATGTACATGAAACTGCGGATAACGACCTGCTTCTTGACTTATCACACGAAGCGTCTCCCGCAACAAATCGGTGTCGTAATAATAAAAAGGTGTCTCTAATGACCTGAATTTTTCTATCGGAAAATTCATAAAAATAATTTTTACAGACAAAAGAGGCGGACTAATTACTAACCCGCCTCCCATAAATTAAAATATTATTCAAAAAGATTATGGCTAAGAGCTTGCAATGCCCGTTTTTTATCTTCGGCTTTAATCAAGAATGAAATGTTATAATTGCTCCCACCGTAAGATACCATACGTACAGGTATATCTTTCATCGCCTGCATTGCATTCGATTCAAAGCCGATATTTTTCCACTCTAAATCACCTACGACACAAACGATTACCATATTCTCATCGACCGTTACGGTTCCGAATTTTTTCAAATCATCGAGAATCTCGCTCAAATGTTTCGTATTATCGATCGTTACTGATACTCCGACTTCCGATGTGGTTACCATATCGATTGCCGTCTGATAACTTTCGAATATCTCAAACACCTTGCGCAAGAAACCGTAAGCCAACAGCATACGACCCGATTTGATCTTAATCGCGGTTATACCGTCTTTGGCCGCCACAGCTTTGATTTTTCCCGATTCGGACGTTCCGCAAATCATCGTACCGGGAGCATTAGGCTCCATCGTATTGAGCAAACGCACGGGAATACGATTGAGTTTTGCCGGAAGAATACATGTCGGATGCAAGATTTTAGCACCGAAATAGGCTAACTCCGCAGCTTCTTCGAAATTGAGCGTACGTACAGGTTTCGTACCCTCTACAAAACGAGGGTCGTTATTGTGCATACCGTCGATATCGGTCCATATCTGTATCTCCTCAGCCTGAACAGCCGCCCCGATAAGAGATGCAGAATAATCGCTTCCTCCCCGTTGCAAGTTATCTATTTCACCGTAAGCATTACGACATATAAAGCCTTGCGTAATATAAATAGGTGCATCGGGAGTGTCGGCCAACCGCTTTTCCAAATTGCTTTTTATATATGCCGTATCGGGTTCTCCGTTCTTATCGATGCGCATATAGTCAAGAGCCGGTATCAAAACCGATTTTACACCCGTCTCATTGAGGTAAAGATTCATCATCGTAGTCGACATCAATTCACCTTGTGCAAGGATAACTTTTTCCTCAAACATAGTAAAAAGGTCTTTGGTGAAAGAGCGCATGGTATCGAAATTGGTCTTCACGGCATCGAGGGCTTGTTGTTTGTAAGCCTCGGTATCGAACAATTCGCATATAACTTGTTGATACTTACGTTCCAATGCATTAATGACCTCGTTGGCACCATCGGGATTCTTCTTATAGAGATAATCCGAAATCTCTACTAAGGTATTGGTTGTCCCCGACATGGCCGAAAGAACGACAATCTTCCGACTGCCGTCGCCAATCAACCCGGCAACACTCTTCATACGTTGCGCAGAGCCGACAGATGTTCCACCAAACTTTAATACTTTCATTTCTTATTTTGATATTTAACAGTTTCTTTTCTGAATTGCTGCAAAGATATAACGATTTATCAGAAAACGCGCATACTAAGATTACTTTATAGGTATCGTATCGGTAATGTCGGTTATCTGCTTCTCATTACAAAGCAATACCCTACCGGGAAACTCCCGTACCAAATAATGGTTGTGCGTAGTCATGATTACCGCAGTCCCTTCGTTACAAATCTCATGTAACAGAGCAACAATTTGTTTTCCCGTTTGAGGATCGAGATTCCCGGTCGGTTCGTCTGCCAATATGATTTCAGGGGAATTGAGCAAAGCCCGTGCAATGACAATACGCTGCTGCTCTCCTCCCGACAGTTCGTGTGGCATACGATAAGCCTTATTTTCCATACCGACCTGACGAAGGGTCTTCTGTATCCGCTCACCTATGGCCGCACGATCTTTCCATCCGGTAGCCCGTAACACAAATTCAAGATTTTTTTGTACGGTACGGTCGGTCAATAATTGAAAATCCTGAAAAACGATTCCCAATTTTCTACGCAACATCGGTATCTCGCGACGGCGTATTCTCCGCATGTTTACATCGAATACCATCGCTTCGCCATCTTGAATGGGAACTTCGGCATATATCGTTTTCAACAACGTACTTTTCCCGCTTCCCACCCGGCCTATCAGGTAGACAAACTCTCCACCGAACAATTCAAAATCGGTTTTTTGCAAAACGATTTGTTCGTTTCGGCAAATTTCTACCTGACGATAATTTATGAGTTGCCGTTTTTCCATAGAAAGAGATTATTCTTTATGGCGACTTTTTAATTCCCTCGCCAAATCTTCGATTCGCAGCCCTTTGGATGTCAGCAACACAATAAGGTGATAAAGCAAATCCGATGCTTCATAAATAAATCCTTCTCGCGTACCGTTCGTTGCTTCTATAACAGTCTCGACTGCTTCTTCTCCCACTTTCTGAGCCATACGGTTCACTCCTTTTTTAAAGAGCGATGTCGTATAAGAGCCTTCGGGCATCTCGGCCTTACGTCGGTCGATAAAATCTTGCAAATACTGTATAAAATAGAAATCAGCTTCGTTTTTTTCATCAAAACAAGTATCGCTCCCCGTGTGGCAAACAGGACCGACGGGATTGACTTTGATGAGAAGCGTATCCGCATCACAGTCGGTCGTTATCGAGCAAACATTCAAAAAATGGCCACTCTCCTCGCCCTTTGTCCACAGACGATTTTTGGTACGGCTAAAAAAGGTTACCTTCCCTATTTCCTGAGTTTTATCATAGGCTTCTTTATTCATAAAGCCCAACATCAAGACCTTACCCGTACAGTTATCCTGTATAATGGCGGG
>UMHU01023322.1_pt1 | contig 62080 bp, 57 predicted proteins | sample 1965591 | NCBI WGS metagenome assembly UMHU01 (sample SAMEA4836101, study PRJEB28245) | human gut metagenome | biome: gut microbiome; material: fecal sample | place: Denmark | collected 2008
ATTTTTCAGTAACCCCCGCCCATCCTTTTCCCCCGGACCCCCTTGCGAGAACCGGAAATTGGTGTTATCATGACCTTAACAGGGTTCATTCTTCCTGTGAAAGTAACGGAACAAGGATTTAGGAGGAACAAATTATGAACGCATATCTGGCCAGTGTTTTGGAAAACGTTCGGACAAAGCACGGCAACGAGCCGGAGTTCGTGCAGACCGTAGAGGAGGTTTTCTCCTCCATCGAGCCGGTCATCGAAAAGCACCCGGAGTATGAGAAGGTAGACCTGCTGGGCCGTATGGTGGAGCCCGAGCGTATGTTCACCTTCCGGGTGGTGTGGTGCGACGACAATGGCCAGTGGCATACCAACCGTGGCTGGCGCTGCCAGTTCAACGGGGCCATCGGCCCCTACAAGGGCGGCCTGCGGTTCCAGAAGAACGTCTACGAGGGCATCATCAAGTTCCTGGGCTTCGAGCAGACCTTCAAAAACAGCCTGACGGGCCTGCCCATCGGCGGCGCCAAGGGCGGCTCCGATTTCGATCCCGCCGGCAAGTCCGACGCCGAGGTCATGCGCTTCTGCCAGAGCTTCATGACGGCTCTGTACCGCTACATCGGGCCGGACGTGGACGTCCCCGCCGGCGACATGGGCGTGGGCGGCCGTGAGATCGGCTACCTGTTCGGCCAGTATCGCCGCCTGAAGGGCGCTTGGGAGAACGGCGTCCTCACCGGCAAGGGCCTCAGCTACGGCGGCTCCCTGATCCGCCCGGAGGCCACCGGCTACGGCGCTGTCTACTATCTGCAGGAGGTCCTCAAGCACGAGGGCGACACCATCGAGGGCAAGCGCATCGCCCTGTCCGGCTACGGCAACGTAGCTTGGGGCATCATGAAGAAGGCCACTGAGCTGGGTGCCAAGGTCACCTATATGTCCGGCCCCGACGGCTATGTCCACGATCCCGACGGCATCAACACCGAGGAGAAGCTGAACTTCATTCTGGAGATGCGTGCCAAGGATCCCATGCACTGCAAGCCCTATGCCGACCACTTCGGCTGCGAGTTCGTGGCCGGTGCCAAGCACTGGGGCGCCACGGACGTGGATGTGAATATGCCCTCCGCCATGCAGAACGACGTCCGCATGGATTCTGCCGAAAAGATCGCCGCCTCCGGCGTGAAGTACTACATCGAGGTGGCCAATATGCCCACCACCAACGACGCTCTGAACTTCCTGCGGGCCCAGAAGCATATGATCGTGGCCCCCTCCAAGGCCGTCAATGCCGGCGGCGTGGGCGTCTCCGCTCTGGAGATGGCACAGAACTCCGAGCGTCTGGTCTGGACCGCCGAGGAGGTGGATGCCCAGCTGCATAAGATGATGAAGACCATCCATCAGGTGTCTGCCGAGGCCGCTGAGGAATACGGTCTGGGCTACGATCTGGTGGCCGGTGCCAATATCGCAGGCTTCAAGAAGGTGGCGGAAGCCATGATGGCGCAGGGCTGCTTCTAAGCCGTCCCTTCCCCCTATTCACCCATAAAAAAACATCCCCGGTACAGCCGGGGATGTTTTTTCTTCGGATGCGGAAACCACCAGCCCTGCCGACGAAGGTGCTCCCTGAAAGCTTTCCCTTCCATCGACGAGCAGCCAAGTGAGCCGCAAGCAGAAGTCTTGATCGAGGAGTTTATGCAAGCAGATGCCTTAATAGGGGGAATCCGTGTAAACAGAACACAAGTTTCCCGTTTACGGGTCGAAAATCGCAAGGAAATAAAATTCGGTGGTTTCTGATCCGTGTCCCTTGATTGGTTCCGCCAGCAAAATTGCCCATTTCAGGGCAATCGAACCTCCGGAGTAATCGAGAAATATATTTCTTCACAAGAAAAACAGCTGTAAGGTAACTCTGCCTTACAGCTGTTTTATTTTCTCACTTTTTCCCTTCCCCCCACTTGCTCATAGGGCGGAATACCAGCGGCCAGACGGCTCCCGCCACCAGCACCAGCAGGAAGTACCGCACGCCGCCGGCCAACCCCTCATGGCCCAATAGCGCCAGCAGCGGAGCCTTCAAGCCGCTCTTGATGGCCAGCAGCAGCGCCATGCCCACAGCCACCTTGATCACCTGCACCCACCAGACGGCCTGCGTCTCGAAGTGAATATACCGCCGATCCAGCAGCCAAGCCAACGTCATACCCGCCACAGCGCCCAGCATCTTCCATGCATTGCCGATGCCGCTGGCCAGATTCTCCGCATCCGTGTCCGCCGAAAATCCATAGGCCTCCACGAACACCACAAAGGCCCCGCTGACCACCAGCATGGCAGCCAGCACATAGCCCATGTATTGGGGCTTTTCCTGCGCCCGCCGCATCAGGGGATACAGTCCCAGCACCAGCGCCGCCGCCAGTACCAACGACACCCCCACGTCCGCCGGGGTGTGTACCCCCAGATACATCCGGGAAAAGGCGATGACCAGCGCCAGTGCCGTCAGCCCCAGCCGCACCCACCGGCGTCCGCCCCACCGGGCCATGCCGCCGAAGAGCCCTATGGCGTTCTGGGTATGGCCGCTGGGGAAGGAGTACCCCGTGGCCTCCGCCCGTGCGCTCTCCACAATGGTAAAGTTGGGGTCCCGCACCCACGGCCTCGGCACCCGGCAGACCAGCTTCAGAAACTGGTTCAGCACCGTGCCGCAGAAAGCGATGGTCATCAGATAGTACCCCTCCCATTTGCTGACGCACCAGAACACCACCACCGCCGCCACAATGAAGATCACCTCGCCGCCCAGTTGGGTCACGGCACTCATGACGCCGTTCCAAAAGGGCGTTCGAATTTTTTCCAGCGCATATAAAATGTCCACTTTTCCGTCTCCTTTTGTCCTGATCTCTGACAGAAATTTCGTCCTATCTCTGTCCTATATCAGTTGGAATTTTGTCCAGATCATTTGTCCTGATCCGAAAACTGCATTTTCTTCTTCCAAACGATCCTCCTCCGATTCTTTCTTCCGACAAGGCTACCGAGAAGGGCAGCAGCTGCCCTTCCTCAGCTGTCTGACTTTTCTGTCATCTGTCGCTCCGCCAGCTACTCCCCCAATCGTCTGCTCCCCTATCGTTTGCTTTTCAGCCACCGGGTTTCAGCGGTGGCCGCCGCAGCCGTGGGGCTCCTTCTCCGGGGCAGCGTAACTCTTTCCCGTCACCGTCTCCGGCACGATCCTCACCACACGGGTGGCCGACATATATTTTTCCATATACTCGCTGAACCGGCCCATGCCCTTGGGGTCATAGGCGGTACACAGCAGCAGCATGGCCTTCACCTGCTCCGCTTCATCGGTGACCACCTCCGCACGGCCATGAAGCGCCGCCGAGGCATAGGCCATGGAGAACTCGTTGGGGATGGCCGCCGCATAGGAGACTGCCGACAGGCATACCGGCGGGTTTTTCGCCAGCAGCTCCCATTTCTCGCCGTGACCGGCGCAGTGGAAATACACCACATGGTACGCCTCATCCACCACCGGGGAGATGGGGATGGCGTAGGGCTTCCCCACCTCATCCGTCAGAGACAGGGTGGCATAGGGAGCCTTCTGGAATACCTCCCAGGCAAAGGCGGCATCCCGCTCCCGATCCTTTCGCAGCATTGCTTTTTCCTCCTTATCAGGTGGCCGGGCCACCCTGTTTTACCCCGCTCTCCTGACCAGCAGCCAACCGGATATGCGGGGAAAATATCAGACATATTCAAGTGATATGGTCTATTCTATGGATGGTACCATGATTCCCATAGAAATGCAACAAACATTCTTGACTTTTCCAGGAGGTGAAATATAATATATGAGTGAAATTTTTTGCAACGTGATGAATCGATATTAGGAGGACAAGCCCATGACACTGGATCACAGCTATTTCGAGGAAATGGAGGCCAAGATCCCCCACGGAAAGATCCGCACCCGGTTCGCCCCCTCCCCCACCGGCTATATGCACGTGGGCAATCTGCGGACGGCGCTGTACACCTGGCTCATCGCCCGCAGCCACGACGGCACGTTTATCCTGCGGATCGAGGACACCGACCAGAGCCGTCAGGTGGAGGGCGCTGTGGATGTCATCTACCGCACCATGGCCGAGTGCGGCCTGACCCATGACGAGGGTCCGGACGTAGGCGGCCCCGTGGCCCCCTATATCCAGTCCCAGCGCCGGGGCACCTACGGAAAGTACGCCCGGCTGCTGGTGGAAAAGGGCGGCGCCTACTACTGCTTCTGCGAAAAGACGGAGTCTGAGGAGGATTCCGGGGAATTTGACCGGGCCGCCGATCCCTGCCGGGAGTTGACGGCCCAGCAGGTACAGGAAAAGCTGGAGGCAGGTCTGCCCTACGTTATCCGCCAGCGTATCCCCGCCGGAACCACCACCTTCCACGACGCCATTTTCGGGGACATCACCGTGGACAACAGTACGCTGGACGATCAGGTGCTGCTGAAGCGGGACGGTCTGCCCACCTATAACTTCGCCAACGTCATCGACGACCACCTGATGGGCATCACCCATGTGGTGCGGGGCAGCGAGTATCTGGCCTCCGCCCCAAAGTATAACCTGCTGTACGAGGCCTTCGGCTGGGAGGTCCCCACCTATGTTCACTGCTCCCCCGTCATGCGGGACGCTCAGAACAAGATGTCCAAGCGCCACGGCGATCCCTCCTATGAGGATCTGAAGGCGGAGGGCTATCTCACCGAGGCCATCCTCAACTATGTGGCCCTGCTGGGCTGGAGCCCCAAGGGGGAGTTGGCGGAGCAGGAGCTGTTCACCCTGCCGGAGCTGGTAAAGGCCTTCGACATAACGGGCATCTCCAAATCCCCCGCCATTTTCGACCGGCAGAAGCTGGATCACTTCAACGCCGTCTATCTGCGGAGCATGGCCCCGGAGGCCTTCGCCAAGGCCGCCGAGCCCTACATCCGCCAGACGGTGACAGATCCCCGATTCGACACCGCCGCCATCGCCGCTCTTTTGCAGGCCCGGTGCGAGAAGCTCACGGACATCCCGGAGAAGGTGGACTTCTTCGATGCCCTGCCGGAGTATCCCGTGGACTACTATACCAATAAGAAATCCAAGACCAACCCCGACGTCTCCCGTGCCATGCTGGAGGCGGTCATCCCCGTGCTGGAGGGCCTGACGGAGTGGACGGACGAGGCCATTCACGACGCACTGGTTGATCTGGCGCAGCGGCTGGAGGTGAAGAACGCCACCCTCATGTGGCCTGTCCGCATCGCCGCCGCCGGTAAGCTGGTGACCCCCGGCGGAGCCGTGGAGATCTGCCGCATTCTGGGCAAGGATGAGACGCTGCGCCGCCTGAACGCCGGTCTCGCCATGCTGGGGGCATGATGGACTGGCTGGAACAGCAGCGCACCCGGCTGCATGGATTTTACCGCACGGAGTACCGCTACTCCCTCCGCATCACCGCCATCGCCTTCGGCGCACTGATCCTGCTGGGCTTTGCCGTCAGCCTGCTGCTGCCGGATCTGGCAGACCAGCTGTTCCTGCAGTTCGCCCAGCAGATGGCGGAGCTGGGCATCATGGACACCACCGGCCGGGTGGATGTGCTGGCGCTGTTCGGCAACAACGTCCGGGCGACGGTGTTCAGCATCGCCTACGGCTTTATCCCCTTTATCTATCTCCCGGCCCTGTCCATCGGCATCAACTCCCTGCTGCTGGGGCTGTTTGCCGGGGTGTACGTCAACAACGGCATCTCCCTGCTGGCGTATTTTGCGGGCATCGTCCCCCACGGCGTTTTCGAGCTGCCGGCCCTGATCCTGGCCCTCAGCAGCGGCATCTATCTCTGCCGCAAGGTCACAGACTATGTCCGGCACAACAAAAAGGGCGTTATGGGTCCCCTGATGAAGGATCTGCTGCGCCTGTTCGTCATGCACATCATCCCCCTGCTGGTGGCAGCGGCGGTGATGGAGGCCTATGTGACACCGCAGCTTTTGAAGCTGTTTCTGTAAAAACTTTAGTGCCGCAGCGTGCGGCGAAAGGAGCACCACATGAACGAGAAGAATGTACGAAGCATCCCGGAGCTTTTTGGCAGCATGGTATTCAGCCAGGCTCAGATGCGACAGCGTCTGCCGGAACGGGTCTATGACGCATGGCAGCAGTGCCTGATCCAAGGAACTTCTCTGGATCGCTCCATCGCCGACGAGATCGCCGCCGCCATGAAGGACTGGGCCATCGAAAAGGGCGCTACCCACTACACCCACTGGTTCCAGCCCATGACGGGCTTCACCGCCGAGAAGCACGACAGCTTCATCGCCCCCAACGTCCCCGGCACCATTTTGATGGAGCTGTCCGGCAAGGAGCTGTCGCAGGGTGAGGCGGACGCCTCCAGCTTCCCCTCCGGCGGTCTGCGGGCCACCTTCGAGGCCCGTGGTTATACGGCGTGGGATCCCACGTCCTATGCCTTCATCAAGGATCAGACCCTGTATATCCCCACCATCTTCTGCTCCTACAGCGGCGAGACGCTGGATAAAAAGACGCCTCTGCTGCGCTCTATGAAGCAGCTGGATACACAGGCCGTCCGCATCCTGCGGCTGTTCGGCAACACCACGGTGCAGCACGTTACCGCTCAGGTGGGGCCGGAGCAGGAGTATTTTCTCATCGACAAGGCCATGTATCGCCGCCGGGAGGATCTGATGCTCTGCGGCCGCACGCTGTTCGGTGCCAAGCCTCCCAAGGGGCAGGAGCTGGACGACCACTACTACGGTGCCATCAAGCCCCGTGTGGCGTCCTTCATGCACGAACTGGATCAGGAGCTGTGGCAGGTGGGCGTGCTGGCCAAGACGGAGCACAATGAGGTAGCTCCCGCCCAGCATGAGATCGCCCCGGTGTACTCCGACGCCAACAGCGCCTGCGACCACAATCAGCTGACCATGGAGTTTCTGAAGAAAGTGGCCGACCGCCACGATCTGGTGTGCCTGCTCCACGAAAAGCCCTTTGCCGGGGTCAACGGCAGCGGCAAGCACGACAACTGGTCGCTGGCCACGGATACCGGTGAGAACCTCCTCAAGCCCGGACGCACCCCCAGTCAGAACGCACAGTTCCTGCTGTTTCTGGCGGCCTTCATCAAGGGCGTGGACGAGTATCAGGAGATGCTGCGCTGCTGCGTGTCCTATCCCGGCAACGACCACCGGCTGGGCGGCAACGAGGCGCCTCCCGCCATTGTGTCTATCTTCCTTGGCGACGAACTGACGGCCATCCTCCGCTCCATCATCGACGGCACGGCCTATGTGGACATCACCAAGAAGAAGCTGGAGATCGGCGTGGACACCCTGCCGGAGCTGCCGCAGGATACCACCGACCGCAACCGCACCTCCCCGCTGGCCTTTACCGGCAACAAGTTCGAGTTCCGGATGTTGGGCTCCTCCCAGTCCATCGCCAGCCCCAATGTGGTGCTCAACACCATCATGGCCGACGAGCTGAAGCAGTTTGCCGACCGGCTGGAGAAGGCGGAGAGCTTCCATCAGGCCCTGCAGGAGCTGCTGCGGGATACCTTCCGGGATCACCAGCGCATTATCTTCGACGGTAACGGCTACGACGACGACTGGGTACAGGAGGCCAAGCGCCGGGGGCTGAGCAATCTGCGGGACACCGTGGACTGTATGCCCGCCTACATCGACGAGAAGAATGTGGCGCTGTTTTCCCGCTTCGGCATCCTGACACCGCAGGAGATGCACGCCCGGTATGAGATCCATCTGGAGAATTACTGCAAGGTCACGGCCATTGAGGCCGCTACCCTGCGGGATATGACCCTGCGGGGCATCCTGCCCGCCGTCACCCGCTACACCGGCGATCTGGCCAAAGGCGTTGTGAGGAAGCGGCAGGCGGAGATGACCACCTCCTGCCGGGTGGAGAGCTATCTGGTGACGCAGCTGGACGCCCTCAGCGGCGACCTGCTGGACGCCTGCCAGGCTATGAGCCGGGCGCTGGAGGCCGCTCCCGCCGCCGATGCCGGCATCGACGCCGCCCGGTACTACCGGGATCAGGTGGCCTCCCGGCTGGAGGAGATGCGGAGCATCATCGACCGCATGGAGCCGCTGGTGGGGGCCGACTACTGGCCCTATCCCACCTATGCAGACATCCTGTTCTCCGTGTAATGATACCCGATACGAAAAGAGAGTGTGTTCCGGATGGAACACACTCTCTTTTTCGTCAACCGGCGGGGTGAGCCAGACGGCTGAGTAAACTAAACGGAGGGATCAATAGTCGGAGTTCAGCCACGGCTTCTGGCCGTAGTGAAGAAGCTGCGCCAGCTGCTGCCAAGGGCCGGTGACGGCGACGGCTCCCAGCCGCACCATGCCCTCCAATCCGCAGGAGGCCATCAGCAGGGATGCCAGATCCCCCTGCCGACACGTCACCGTTACCTCGGCGAGTGCTTCCTCCGGGAGGGCGGACCAGCGGCCGCCGTCGAAGCGCAGCACCGTGCGGCAGTCCCGGTGGGCCAGCTCATCACGGTAGCAGAAGGCCGCTGTCAGCGTCCCCTGCGGGAGGGCGCGATAGGCGGTGGCGGTCACGAAGGCCGCCGGGTCCAGAAGCTTGAACATGGTGCCTATGGCGGAGACGTTGGTTTGCAGGAAGCCGTAGTCGATGTAGTTGCCGGAGACGTCCTGCGGATCCTCCAGCAGGTGGTGGAAGTCCTCCTCTCCGGTGCGGAGGAGCACCGTCTGGGCCAGATCCTCCTGCAGCTTCAGCGCTCCCAGCAGCGCCCGGAGGACAACGCCGTCGTCGTACACCAGCTCCTCCACCGACAGGCGGTTGCGGGTGTAGTTGGTGTCGCTGGCGCTCTCAAAGCGATAGGCCACATAGCCCCGCAGCGTCCCGTCGTCGGCACAATAGCCGATGCGGCGCACCTGAATATCCGTGCGGGCGGCCCGAACCTCCTCCTCGAACTTCTCCACCATGCCGTGGTTCTGGGCGGCGAAGCGGCTGTGACAGGCCAGCACCCGGTCAAAGTCCTCCGGCTGCAGCAGGCGCAGATGGCGGCGGGCCTCTCCGTCGGGCTTGGGCAGCACGGCGGTGGGCAGATGGTACTCGTAGAGCTTCCCCGCAAAGCCATAGCCCATGCGGCGGTAAAAGGAGATCTGGAAGGGCAGCAGCAGCGTCAGCAGAGCGCCGTGGCGGCGGGCGTAGTCCTCGAAGTAGCGGATCATCTCCAGTGCCGCCCCTTGCTTTTTATGGAGGGGGTGTACCTCCAGCGCCATCAGGCCGCAGGCCGTCTGCATCCGGCCGAAGCAGTTCATGGAAAAGAGGATCAGCTTCATGGTGGCAATGAGTACGTCCCCTTCAAACAGGCCCACCGTCTGCACCTGACGGTCCTCCCGCAGCTCCAGACGGTGCTTCTCCCGGTAGTGCTCCCGGCACGCTTCGTCCAGCGTTTTATAGGCCGGGTAGGCGTTGAGGTAGATGTCCAGATAGGCCTCCAGATCCTGCTGGGTCAAGGGGCGGATGGTGCGGTTGGTGTGTTCCATGGCGGCGGGCTCCTTTCACATGATCAGATGAAGTTATTGTACCGTGTTTTGCCGGTTCCGTCAACGACGGGTAAGAAAAAAGCCCATCCGCTCAGGCGGATAGGCTTTCAAGGGAAACTACTTTACAGGGGCGGGCTCTTCGTCCACGCAGAGACCTCCTGTGCGGAGGCATGGCTGGACAGGCGCTTGCCCTCGTTCCAGCGGGTATCGGGGGCGCAGGAGGATCGCAGGAGCTCCACGGTCTTGCCCATGCCGCTGCCGCCGGAGGTAGCGAAGGGGATCACGGTCTTGCCGGAGAAATCGGCGCTCTCCAGAAAGGTCTGGATGATGCGGGGCGCCTGATACCACCAGATGGGAAAACCCACGAACACCGTGTCATAACCCGCCAACCGAGGGGGCTCCGCCATGGCCGGGCGGCTCTTGGGGTCGTTCATCTCCACGCTGCTGCGGCTTTTGGCGTTGTTCCAGTCCAGATCGGCTGCAGTGTAGGCCGTCTGGGGACGAATTTCGAAGAGATCGCCGCCGATGACACCCGCCAGCGTCTTGGCCAGACGGGCCGTTTCGCCGCTGGCAGAAAAATAGGCAACTAGAATTTTGCTCATGTGTATGCTCCTTTCAACATTTCTCCGGGATCGCTCCGGGCGGCGGGACATCCCGCTCTCCCCCATTGTATCAGCCGAGGGCGGCGGATACAAGGCACTTTTCCCGGAAATGGGTGCTTATCGGACCGTGAAGCCCAGCCCCGTCAGCCAGTCCGCCACGTCGCTCCGGGCGGCGCTGCTGCCGAAGCGCTGGCCCTCCTGCCAGTTGCCGGTGCCGGCCAGCTGAGCCAGCGTCTCTCCGCTCTGGCCGAGGGCGGAGGAGGCGGAGGTACAGAAGGGGATCACCGTCTTCCCTGTGAAGTCATTTCCCTTCACAAAGCCGTTGACAGGCCATGCGCTGCCGCCCCACCAGATGGGATAGCCCACAAACACCGTGTCGTATCGTTCCCAGCTCTCCACAGCGGTAGAGGTGAGGGCCACATCCTGCAGGGCGGGGTCAGCGTGCTCCCGGCAGACACGGCTCTCACTGTTGTTGTAGTCCAGATCCGCCGCCAGATAGGGCTCCTGCGGTGTCAGCTCAAAGGTATCGGCTCCCAGTGTCTCGGCGATGTATCCCGCCACAGCCTTGGTGCTGCCGGTGGCGGAGAAATACACCACCAGCACCTTGGTCTGCTCCTCGGTGGGGGTGCTATCCTGTGGGGTATCGGTGTCCTGCACCTCGTTCTGCGAGGCATCGCTGTCGGGCTGCTGCTTCTTTCCGCAGGCGGCCAGCGCCGACAGCATCAGCAGAGCCAGCAGCAGGCAGCTCCATTTTTTCAGTTTACGCATCATTCTTCTCCTTTCACGCCAACGGCTTGCCGCTGAACACCGGAAATCCATTGTAATCGCCGTAATCCGTCAGGTGCTCCATGCTCCGCAGCGTCTCCATGTCCTCCGGGGAGATGGCAAAGTCCACGGCGGCGTTGGAGCGCATATGGCCGGGGTCCGCCGTCTTGGGCAGGGCCACCGCTCCCAGCTGCAGGACATAGCGGATGCACAGCTGCGGCACGGAAACGCCGTATTTCTCCGCCATGGCGGCGATGGCCGGATTTTTCAGGGCCTCGCCGTGGGCGATGGGGGAATAGGCCTCCACCCGGATGTCCTGCCGGGTGCAGTAGTCCAGCAAGGGCAGGTCCGTACCGGCAATGTGCAGCAGCAGCTGGTTCACTGCCGGACGCACCCGGCAGCCGGTCAGCAGGTTCTCCAGATCGTCCCGCAGAAAATTGGAGACGCCGATGACCCGCACCTTTCCCGCTGCCTGAGCATCCTCCAGCGCACGCCAGACGGCCCTGTTCTCCTGAAAATACCGCTTTTCAGCCCGGAACTCCCTCCACGGCTGGGGAGAGTGGATGAGCATCTGGTCCAGATACGTCAGGCACATTTTCTCCAGCGTCTCGTCAATGGAGCGGGCGGCGTCCTCATAGGTCTTGTGCTCCGCCGCCACCTTACTGGCCACGAACAGCTCCTCCCGCTTCAGGCCGCAGGTGCGGATGCCCTCGCCCACGCCCCGCTCGTTGCCGTAGGCCTGAGCCGTATCGATGAGCCGGTAGCCCAGCTCCGCCGCCGTGCGGACGGCCTGCGCCGCCTTGTTGTTGTCAATGAACCATGTGCCAAGCCCCAGCTTGGGGATGGCTATACCGTTTGCCAGCGTATAGGTCTCCTGCAAAATCATTTGGCATCCTCCTCCGTCCAGATCCCCTTGGCCATGCGGAACACCGCCCACGCCTTGGGCCAGCCGCAATAAAAGGCCGCATGGGTGACGATCTCTGCGATCTCCTCACGGGTGACACCGTTTTTCTTAGCGCTGAGCAGGTGGTAGCGGAAGGATTCATCCGTCAAGCCCTGCGCCATCAGGGCCACCACCGTCACCAGCGAGCGGTCCCGCAGGGATAGCTTGTCCTCTCGACTCCATACCTGACCGAACAGGACATCGTCATTGAGCTCTGCGAATTTCGGGGCGAACTCCCCCAGGGCGTCCCGCCCCGCCGTCTGTTTGACTGCCATATGGCTCTCCTCCTTACAGTTTGCTGTATGCTTCGTCGCTGACCGGCTCGCACCACTCGCTGCGGCACTCCTCGCCGGGGATCTCCACGGCGATGTGGCTGAACCGGCTGTCCTTCTTGGCGCCGTGCCAGTGCTTCACCTCTGCCGGGATCATCACCAGGCTGCCCTCATGGAGGGAAACAGCGGGCTTGCCCTCCTCCTGATACCAGCCCTCGCCGGCGGTACACAGCAGCAGCTGTCCGCCGCCCTTGGCGGCATGGTGGATGTGCCAGTTGTTGCGGCAGCCCGGCGCAAAGGTGACGTTGGCTGCAAACAGGCCGCTCTTGGGGTCCGTCAGGGGGTTCAGGAAGGAATCCCCCTGAAAGAATCGGGCATACGCCGTGTTGGGTTCCCCGGTGCCGAAGGCATTGGCCGCTTCAAAGGCCTCTTTGGTTTCGTATTTCATGATGACTTCCTCCTGCTTTCAGTCGTGTACGGTGCGGTAGCGCAGCCAGACGGCGCCGCTGTCATAGGTCTTGACGCCGGTAAGCGTCAGAGGCGTCACCGGGCGCTGGGCAGGCAGTCCGTCGAACACCGCAGGCTGGCCGCCCCGGCCGTCCACACCGGCGCCCACCAGCACGCTGACCTCGTCCAGCAGGCCGGCCGCCAGAAATCCGGCGTTGACGTGGCCGCCGCCCACCACCGCCATGCGCTTTACGCCGAAGTCCTGCGCCAGAATGTCGCAGGCACGGGGCAGATCGATGCGCTCAGCGCCGCAGGCGATCCACGAGATGCGGCTGCGGTCCAGATACGCCAGATACTCCCGGCTCACCTGCTCCGAGGTCAGAATCAGCAGAGGACGCTCCCCCTCCGGGACGCTGTCCCACAGCAGGGTGCCGTGGGTATCGACCACCACCTCGTAGCCCTCCGCCTCGGCGGCCTTGGAGAAGGCGGTGCGGCCCAGCGGGGTATGGTGCTCACTCTGGAAGGCGCCGGGCCGGGCCATCTCCAGCTCCGCCGTCACCCTGCCGCTGACACGGGTGGGGGCTTCCAGAGCGTCCAGCGTGGCGTAATACTCCTGCACGCCCGGCAGCTGCTCCGTCATGGCGCAGTCGATGCGTCCGTCCACGGAGGCCATCATGTGGCACACGATATAGGGTTTGTTCATGTTCCTCGCTCCTTTTGTGATTATTTATTCTCCGGCTCCGAGAAGCGCAGCCTTGACAGCAGCGCTTCTGCGCTGTATGATGCTCTTAAAGTTTATCTATACTCTAAAACTGAAAGTACACTTTAAGTCAAGGGGTTTTGCAAAATTTTTTCGGAGGAATTGGAAAATGGTCTATACCGTGGGTGAAATGGCAAAGCTGCTGGATATCCCGGCATCCACGCTGCGCTACTATGACAAGGAGGGGCTGCTGCCCTTTGTGGAGCGCTCCTCCGGTGGCATTCGGATGTTCCGGGAATCGGACTTTGAGTGGCTGCAGATCATCGGGTGCATGAAAAAGGCCGGTATGTCCATCCGGGACATCCGGCAATACATCCAGCTGGCCATGCAGGGAGACGACACCATCGACACCCGGCTGCAGATGTTCCACCACCAGCGGCAGGTTCTGCTGGATCAGATCCGGGAGATGCAGCACACGCTGGAGACGGTGGAATACAAGTGCTGGTTTTACGAGACGGCGCAGGCCGCCGGCACCACGGACGTCCCCATCCGCATGGCGGAGGAGGAGGTTCCCCAGCGCTTCCGGGCCATCCGGCGGGAGCTTCACGGCGAGGAGCCGGTGAAGGACGATGCGTCGGCGTGAGATTTTCCCTCTTGACAAGTTCTTTACGGGATGGTATGATGTCCGTGATAAATGAACATCAAAAGCGATGACGAAGACGGAGCTGGCAGCACGTCGCATAGAGAGCCGGGGACGGTGGAAGCCCGGCGGACAGCGCCAGAACTCTTATCCCTTCCGAGCCGAGTCCCCCAACGCATCTGTCAGTAGGAGACTCCGTGTAGGCTACGTGAGTGCATAGGGCTTGATAGAGCCTGAAGTGGCAGGACGTTTTTCGTCGTGCAATTTGAGTGGTACCGCGGGTATTGTATAGCAAGACTCGTCTCAAAGAAATTTGGGACGGGTCTTTTTTTGCGGAAATTTTTGGAAAATGAGGAGTATCGACATGAAACTGAGTAGAAACAAAATGCTGCTGGTGAGCTTTATGCTGTTTTCCCTGTTCTTCGGGGCGGGGAACCTGATCTTCCCGCCCTTTCTGGGGCAGAACGCCGGGAGCCACACCCTGCCGGCCATGCTGGGCTTTCTGGCCACGGCGGTGGTGCTGCCGGTGCTGGGGGTGGTGGTCGTGGCCCGCTTTGACGGGCTGGACCGGCTGGGGCAGCAGGTGGGCAAGCGCTTCGCCATCGTCTTTACCCTGCTGATCTATCTCTCCATCGGTCCCGGTCTTGGCATCCCCCGTGCCGCCTCTGTTCCCTTCGAGATGGCGGTGGCCCCCTATCTGCCGGAGGGCACCAATACCACCGTGTGGATGCTGGTGTACTCGCTGGCGTTCTTTCTGGTGGCCCTGTGGCTGTGCATGACGCCGGGAAAGCTGGTGAACCGCATCGGCCACTTCCTGACCCCCAGTCTGCTGGTGCTGTTGGTGTTTCTGTTCGTTTGCTTTCTGTTCCGGGGAGAGGTGAACGTGGCCCCGTCCCAGACGGCCTATGATGCTGCCCCCTTCCTGAAGGGCTTTTCCGAGGGCTACCAGACCATGGACACCATCGCCGCCCTGAACTTCGGATTGGTCATTGCTACCACATTGGGTTCCTTCGGCATGACGGAAAAGCGCGATCGGATGCGGCACACCGTTCTGGCAGGTATCTTCGCCGGGACCATTCTGGCGCTGGTGTATGCCATGCTGTCCTACATGGGGATGTGCAGCTCCGGAGTCTATGCCATTCAGGAAAACGGCGCATGGACCCTGCGGTGCATCGTCTACCAACTGTTCGGTGCGCCGGGAGCCGTGCTGCTGGCGGCCATCTTCACGCTGGCCTGTCTCACCACCTGCGTGGGGCTTATCAACTCCATCTCCCAGTATTTCTCCACCCTTTTCGGAAAGCTCTCCTACCGCCAGTGGGTGCTGGTGATGACGGGCTTCTCCTTTTTGGTGTGCAATCTGGGACTGAACGCCATCCTCAGCATCTCCATCCCCATTCTCAACGCCATCTACCCCGTGGCCATTGTGCTGATCCTGCTGGGGCTGACCCACAGCCTGTGGGTCAAGAATCGTTGGGTCTACTCTCTGGTGGTGGCGGGCACCGGAATCGTCAGCGTCATCTATGCGTTGGATGCCGCACAGCTGTCGCTGGGCGCTGTGACGGAGCTTTGCCGGAAGCTGCCCCTGTACGATATGGGCTTCTGCTGGGTCAGTGTGGCGGCGGTGATGCTGGCAGTGAGCCTGCTGCTGGGTCTTGTGCGGCGGGAACGGGCGTAAGGGGCAGAAAAAGCTTGCCCTTCTCCTCCAAGGCTGGTAGAATGAGACATATTCTCCACTGAAAGGAGTTTTTCTCATGAAACTGATGATCGCCTCCGATCTCCACGGCTCCGCCGCCTACACCCGGCGGCTGCTGGAGCTCTATCGGGATACCGGCTGCCAGCGGCTGGTGCTGCTGGGAGACCTGCTGTACCACGGCCCACGAAACCCGCTGCCGGAGGGCTATGAGCCGCCCGCCGTGGCCAAGCTGCTCAACGACATGGCGGATGAGCTGCTGTGCGTCCGGGGCAACTGCGACGCCGAGGTGGACCAGATGGTTCTCCACTTCCCCATTCTCTCCGACTCCGCCCTGCTGGTGCTGGACGGCCTCACCATCCACGCCACCCATGGCCACATCCACGGGCCGGACACGCCACCGCCCCTGCGGCAGGGAGATATCCTGCTGTGCGGACATTTCCATGTGCCGGTGCGCCGGGACTGCGGCCGTTACACCTATCTGAATCCCGGCTCCGTAGCCCTGCCCAAGGAGAACAGCCCCCACAGCTGCATGGTGCTGGAGGACGGACAGTTCACATGGCTGGACGTGGTGACGGGTCAGCCCTTCCAGCCCCGTGGATGACGGTGCTGCTTGACACTGCATAAAAAAGAGGACTCTGAGCCGATGGCTCAGAGTCCTCTTTTTTATGTCTTACTTCTGGTTGGGCATTTTCCAGCCCTCGTGGTCCGTATGGAGCAGGTGGTGCGAACGGCCACTGAGGGGGGCACGCAGGTACTCCCGGTACAGGGTCTGGACCTCCGGATTCTCATGGGAGAACCGCACCGGGGACTTCTTGTCGATGCTCCACAGAACGTTTCCACGGGCCTCGGCCATCTCCGTGCCGTCGTGGATGGGCTGCCCGCCGCCGCCGGCACAGCCGCCGGGACAGGCCATGACCTCCACGAAATCGTAGTGGACTCTCCCCTCCTCCAGATCGGTCATCAGCTGGCGGGCGTTGGAGAGGCCGCTGACCACCGCCACGGAGAGGTCGCCCACCTTCGGAATGGTGAAGGTGGCCTCCTTCCAACCCTTCACGCCACGGATGGCGCTGAAGGCATCAGGGTCGGGATTGGAGCCGGTGACCAGATAATAGGCGCTGCGGAGGGCGGCGTCCATCACACCGCCGGAGGCACCGAAGATCACCGCCGCACCGGTACCGGTACCCAGCGGACTGTCGAAGGGAGTCTCCTCCATCGTGGCGGGGTTGATCTGCTCGCCCCGGAACATCCGCACGATCTCACGGGTGGTCAGCACAACATCCACGTCTGGATCGTCGCTGATGGTCCGCATGGTGGGCAGGGCCGCCTCGCTTTTTTTTGCGATGCAGGGCATGATGGACACCACAAAGATGCGCTTGGGGTCCACACCGATCTTCTCGGCAAAGTAGCTCTTGGCCAGAGCGCCGAACATCTGCTGGGGACTCTTGGCAGTGGAGAGATTGTCAGTATAATCCGGGAACTGGCCCTTCAGGAACCGCACCCAGCCGGGACAGCAGGAGGTGAACATGGGCCACGTGTACCGCTCCCGATGGGTAAAGCGGTCCACGAACTCACTGCCCTCCTCCATAATGGTGAGGTCGGCGGTAAAGTTGGTATCGAACACGTAGTCAAAGCCCATCTGCTTCAGGGCGGTGACCATGCGCTCCGCCGAGGCGAACTCCGGCGTCAGATGGTAGTACTCTGCCCAGGCCACCCGGACGGCGGGGGCCATCTGCACCACGGTGATCTTATTGGGGTCGGCCAGAGCATCGAACACCTTGCCGGTGTCATCGTGCTCCTGCAGGCCACCCACGGGACAGTGGGCCACGCACTGGCCGCAGAAGGTGCAGTCGGACTCCCCCAGGGTGCGGTACTTCCCCACGCCGATGGTGGTGTGGGAGCCGGTACCCATCAGGTCCCATACGTGCATCCCCTGGACCTTATCGCAGATCTGGACGCAGCGCATACAGCGGACGCAGCGGTTCTCGATCCGCACCACGGGGTTGCTGAAATCCGTGGGGATATTCCGCAAGTCCTTGATGTAGTGCTCCCCCAGCAGATTATAATCGTTGGCCAGCTGCTGAAGACGGCAGTTGCCGCTGCGGGTACACTTGGTGCAGCGGATCTCATGCTGGCTCAGAAGCAGCCGCAGATTCACCCGGCGGGCCTCCCGCACACGGGGAGAGTGGGTATGGATCACCATGCCCTCAGCCACCACGTTGTTGCAGGAGGGGATCAGGCGCTCCTGACCCTCCACCTCCACGATGCACAGGCGGCAGGCACCGATTTCGTTGATCTCCTTGAGATAGCACATGGTGGGGATCTCGATGCGTGCGGTGCGGGCGGCCTCCAGAATGGTGGTACCCTCCGGCACGGTAACGGTCCGATTGTCGATGGTCAATGTTACCATTTTTCGTTTCGACCTCCTCTGAAAATTCCGTAGCCGAAGTGGTCGCACCGCAGGCAGCGACCTGCCTCGGCGCAGGCCCCCTCTTGGGTCAAGCCGCACTCGATATCCTCGAAGTCGTGCTTGCGCTCACAGGCCTCCCGCTCGGTGGTATCGATGCGCCCGTGGGGGGGCGAGTTGTTCAGCTTGGGGCTGGGGATCTCCACGTCCACGGTGATCTCGTGGCGGAAGCCCAGATGCTCGTCGATGTTGGCGGCTGCCACCTTGCCGGCGGCAATGGCCCGGATGGCAGTGGCAGGGCCGGTAACGCAGTCGCCGCCGGCGAACACGCTGTCCATATCCCGCACCTGCCCCGACAGGCCCGCCACAAAGGCACCCCGCTGGATGGGGACGCCGGCCTGATCGAAGCCCTGGATCTCGACGCCCTGTCCGATGGCCACCACGATGACATCCGCCGGGATGCGGACCTCCTCCAGCGCCGCCTTGCCGGGACGGGGACGCCCTGCCTTGTCCATCTCCCCGATGATCTGGGGCTGGACCCACAGGGCCTTGGCGGCGCCGTCCTCATCGGCCTCGATGCGAACGGGAGCGGCCAGCGTCATCAGCTCGGCTCCCTCCGCCAGCGCACCGGTGATCTCGTCCGGCAGCGCCGTCATGTCCGCCTGACGGCGGCGATAGACGCAGGTGACCTTGTCGGCCCCCAGTCGGATGGAGCTGCGGGTGACGTCCATGGCCACGTTGCCGCCGCCGATGACCACCACCTGCTTGCCGGTGAAATCCGGCATCTCGTTGTCGCCGATAGCACGCAGCATCTCCACGGCGGAGATGACGTTCTTACTGTTCTCGCCGGGAATGCCGGTCTTTTTATCCTGATGAGCGCCGATGGCGATGTAGATGCAGTCATACTCCTGCTCCAGCTTCTCCAGCCAGATATCCCGGCCCACGGTGACGCCGGTATGTACCTCAATGCCAAGAGACAGAATGGATTCGATCTCGGCGTCCAGCTTCTCACGGGGGAAGCGGTAGCTGGGGATGCCGTAGCGCAGCATACCGCCCAGCTGCTCCCGCTCCTCGTACACCGTGACCCCGTGACCCATAAGGGCCAGGTAGTAGGCGCAACTGAGACCGCTGGGGCCTCCGCCGATGATGGCCACCTTCTTGCCGGTAGCGGGAGCGCACTCCGGCTGGGGTACCACCCCGGCGTGGTCTACGGCATAGCGCTTCAGGCCACGGATATTGATGGCATCGTCCACCATATTCCGGCGGCAGCGGGCCTCGCAGGGATGCTCGCAGATATAGGCGCAGGCCGTGGGGAAGGGATTGTCCTTGCGGATCAGGCGCACTGCATCAGCGCAGCGGCCCTCCCCTACCAGCGCCATGTAGCCGGGGATATCCACGCCGGCGGGACACAGTGCCACACAGGGAACGGGATTTTGCAGGCCCGCCAGACAGCGGTTGTGCTTCACGTGCTCCTCGTAGTCATCCCGGAAGCCCTCCAGCCCCTCAACCACCAGACGGGCGGCGTCACGGCCGATGGCACAGTCGGCGGTGTTGACGATGCTGCGGGCGGTCTTTTCGATGATGGCGATGGTCTCCATGGTAGCCTCGCCGTCCAGCACCTGATTGATCAGCAGCGTCAGCTGCCCCAGCCCGATCCGGCAGGGGACACATTTGCCGCAGGTCTGTGCATGGCACAGCTGCAGAAACGACAGGGACATATCCACCGGACACAGGCCCGGAGGGCTGGCGGCAATGCGCCGCTCCATATCCCGGTAAAGCCCTTCCACCACGGTCTGGGCCCGGCTGGGTGTCTTGATATCCAGTCTGCTCAAAGCAGGACACTCCTTTCGTCGGCACGGAGAATAGCGCCCCATTCTCCGGTGCATATGATTGAATTATGTTAAGAATGACATAATTCACAGCCAAAGTCAATGGGATAAAATCTTTTGTTGCAGTGAAAAATTATCATTAGTTTTCCGAAAAAGTCACGAAAGTGTATACAATTCCGCATAAATTGTGAGATTTTTCCACAGAACATGGTTTTTCACCTCATGGGGGCCGGGCGTCCTGCCCTCCTGCGGCGATGTTTTTTGTGCAAAAATTTTCGTCCCACGCAGTCCCCTCCCCTCTCCGGAGGGGGCATCGGGCCGGACTTGACAGGGACAGTCCGGGGGAATATAATTTGAATACTTATGACCATTTGCGATACGGCTATTTCTTATTATAATATTTACGGAATGTGCAAAGGACAAGTGACATGAACTTTCGTTTGATACTGAACATCATGGGCTATACCCTCTGGGTGGAAGCCGGATGCCTGCTGCTGCCGCTGCTGGTGTCCGTAGGCTATGGTGAGGCCTGCTGGGAGCCGTTTTTGTGGACGCTGGGGCTGTGCAGCCTGTGCGGGCTGATCCTCACCCACATCCCGGCCCGGAAGAACCGTTTGCAGGGCCGGGACGGCTATGCGGTGGTGGCCATGGCGTGGGTCGTGCTGTGCCTGTTCGGGGCGGTGCCTTACGTCCTCAGCGGGGCTGTCCCCCACTATGCTGATGCCCTGTTCGAGACGGCCTCTGGTCTCACCACCACCGGAGCCACCATCCTGACGGATGTGGAGGCCATGCCAAGGGGTATCCTCTTCTGGCGGGCGCTGACCCAGTGGATGGGCGGCATGGGTGTGCTAGTGCTGTTTCTGGCCCTGATGCCCTGGACGGGGGCGGGGGCCGTACACCTGATGCGGGCCGAAAGCCCCGGCCCTATCAAGAGCAAGCTCCTGCCCCATGTCAACGACACCGCCAAGGTGCTCTATGGCATCTACATTGGTCTGACGACGGCGGAGATCGTGGCTCTGTGTCTGGCGGGCATGGACCTTTACGACGCCGTGGTCCACTCCTTTGCCACCATCTCCACCGGTGGCTTCTCCACCCGCAACGCCAGCATCGCCGCCTTCGGCTCCCCGGCCATCACATGGATCGTGGCCATCTTCATGTTCCTGTCGGGCATCAACTTCTCTTTGATCTTCATCTCCCTGCGGGGACACATCCGGGCTGCGCTGCACAGCGAGGAGCTGCGGCTGTATACCCTGCTGACGTTGGGGTCCATCGGCCTTATCGCCGCCAGTCTCATGGTGCAGCAGAGCGTTCCGCTGGGTCGGGCGCTGAAGGATTCCGTCTTCAACGCCGTGTCCACCGTGACCACCACCGGCTTCGCCACGGCGGACTTTGCCCAGTGGCCGGTCTTTGGACAGATGCTGCTGGTGATCCTCATGTTCACCGGCGCCTGCGCCGGGTCTACCTCCGGTGGCATCAAGGTCTCCCGCATCCTGCTGCTGGGAAAGCTGCTGCACCGGGAGATCAAAAAGATCCTGCACCCCAAGCATATCTCCGTCATCACCGTGGACGGACAGCTGGTGGAGGACCGGGTGGTCTCCTCGGCGGCGGCCTACATGGTGGCGTATATGATCCTGCTGCTGGGTGGGGCCACCCTTCTGGCTTGGGACAACCTGGGCTTTACGGAATCCTTTACCGCCGTGCTGACGTGTCTCGGCAACGTGGGACCGGGGCTGGGCCGTCTGGGCCCGGCGGGGAATTTCAGCCCCTTCTCCGGGTTCAGCAAGGTGGTCATGTCGCTGCTGATGCTGCTGGGGCGGCTGGAACTGATGCCCATTCTGGTGATGCTCTCCCCACGGATGTGGCGGGAGCGGTAATAGCGCTGCCCGAAAATCTAAGGATCTTTCAAGCGCCGACCTTGGCAAGCAAAAAACAGCCTGCCGGTAACACCGGCAGGCTGTTTTCCGTTAAAAGACGGTTGATACGTTCTTACTTGGAGCGCAGGGCCTTGCGGATCAGGGGGGCGATGGTCACGGCCAGCACGCCGCCGATGGCGGCAGTCACCAGCTGGGGCCAAGAGAAGCTGGCAGAGATGGCCGCCACCTGCTTTTCCGCCAGTCCCAGTGTAGGCAGCACCAGCTTCACGATCAGCAGCCACAGGGCCAGAAACTTGGTCACGGCTCCTACAGCCACAGCCAGATAGCTGCGTGTGGCGATCTTGTCACGGCTTGCCAGAAGGTGCAGGATCACCACCAGCACCATGTTGCCGACGGCCACCATGGGGACAATGGGCAGAAACGCCGGGCCGATGCCCAGCAGAAAAGCGAAGAAGGGGCTCACCAGCGCCACCGTCAGGCCACACCACAGGCCACCCACCAGCACCGATACCCCCAGCACCAGATTCACGCAGGAGCCGGTGACGAACTGCCCCAAGGGCTTGGTGGCCCACTGCAGCGCCACCAGCAGGGCGATCATCACGGCGGTCTCCGTGATCCAGAGCGTTTTCTTGTTCATGGGTTTATACCTCCAGAAGTTTTTCCCTATTTTACCACACTATCGCTGGGCTTATGTTGCCCGTGCAACGAAAGGAGCCGTCTATGCAGCCGGACATCCCTCTGTTACAACAAACCATTCTCTTCTCCGGCATCGAGGCGGAGGAGCTGCAGCATCTGCTGACGTGCCTTGGCGGCTCCGTGCGCCGCTATGGCCGGGGGGAGTTCCTCTGGCACGCCGGGGACACGGTCCTGCAGGCGGGCATCGTCCTGCAGGGGGCCGTGGACGCCGTACAGTACCGGGAGGACGGGGCCATGCAGCTGGTGGCCCGCCACACCGCCGGGGGCGTGTTCGGAGAAATGCTCATGGCAGCAGGCGAGGCAAGCCCGGTATCGGTGATCTCCCCGGAGGGGGCGGAGGTGCTGTTTTTGCCGCTGGAGCGGATCATGGAGGGCTGTGAGCGCCACTGTGAGGGCCATGCCCGGCTGCGGATGAATCTGCTGCGGGAATCGGCCCAGAAGTTCTGGCAGATGCGGCACCGGGTCACCTATCTCTCCGAGCCAAGCCTGCGGCGGCGGGTGCTGCTGTATTTGCAAGACTGCCGCAGCCGTCAGGGATCCGACTGCTTCCGGCTCTCCCTGTCCCGTGAGGAGATGGCGGCGTATCTGGCGGTGAACCGCAGCGCCCTGTCCCGTGAGTTGAGCAGGCTCCAGCAGGAGGGGCTCATCGAGTTCTACCGCAATTCCTTCCGGCTGCACTTTTCCCCGGAGCAGCTGTCGGTGACGGAAATGTAATGGATTTTTCGCCAGACGTCTGGTATACTTCTCCCCAACAAGGAGGGATGACGGATGGAAAAGCGATACTCCGGCCGCAGACGGCGGCACCTTCGGTGGCTGTGGCTGCTGATGATCCCGGTGCTGGCGGCGGGCTATACCCTGTGGCGCTTCGGACCGCAGCGGTCCTATACCGCCCGGCAGCTGGGACTGACGGACCTGCAAAGCCCCAACGACGCCGACGGCGACGGCGTGGACGATTGGACGGATGTGGTGCTGGGCGCACGGGCCTACATCGCCACGGATCCCCACTATCAGAGCAAGTACTATGCCGGGGGCTATCCCGACGACGGACTGGGCGTCTGCACCGACGTCATCTGGCAGGCTCTTCAGGCGGCAGGCTATGACCTGAAGGCGCTGGTGGATGCGGACATCGCCGCCTGTCCGGAGGCGTATCCCCACATCACCACCCCCGACTCCAATATCGACTTCCGCCGGGTCAACACCTTGGATACCTTCTTCCGCCGCCATGCGCAGGTGCTGACCTGCGACCTGTCGGATGGACAGCAGTGGCAGCCGGGGGACATCGTGGTGTTCGGTGATCGGGTTCATATCGGGCTGTGCTCGGATCGGCGGAACCGGCAGGGTATCCCCTTCCTGATCCACCACGGAAACCCCATCGACGAGGCAGTGGAGCGCAACGACATCCCCCGCATGACGGTGACAGGGCATTTCCGCTGGCTTGGCTGACGGGAAAGGAACAAAACAGTAACAAAAAAGACATTGCGGAGCGAAATTTTCTGTCAGATTTTTTCGCTCTGTAATGTCTTTGTCATTGCTTTTAGAAAAAATTGTGGTATACTATGTTATGTATCCCTCGTGAAAAGCCGAGGGTATCCTTATGTTAAAACGCTTCCGGCCGCGGCCGTATGAAGCTTACCGTCTCCGGGCAAGCTACCCTTGTCCCGGCTATATGTAAAAAGAGAGGATGCCTGTTTTGAACAAGTATATCATTCACGGTGGCCGTTCCCTGTTTGGTGAGGTCACGATCAGCGGTGCCAAGAACGCCGCCGTTGCCATCATCCCTGCCGCCCTGCTGGTGGACGGCGTATGCCGCATCGAGAACATCCCCCAAATCAGCGACGTGACCCTGTTTTTCTCCATTCTGGATGAGCTGGGCGCACGGGTGCGGGTGCTGAATCAGCACGCCGTGGAGATCGACTGCCGCACCGTCCGCAGCACCCATCCCTCCTATGATATGGCACGGCGCATCCGGGCGTCCTACTATCTGCTGGGTGCGCTGCTGGGCCGCTTCGGCGAGGCCACCGTGGCCATGCCCGGCGGCTGCAACTTCGGCGTGCGGCCCATTGACCAGCACGTCAAGGGCTTCCGGGCCATGGGCGCCGAGGTGACGGAGGGCAACTTCGTCCATGCCGCAGCCAGGGGCGGCCGACTCTCCGGTGCCAACGTCTACATGGATGTGGTATCCGTGGGCGCCACGATGAACATCATGATGGCCGCCGTGCTGGCCGACGGCACCACCACCATCGAAAACGCCGCCAAGGAGCCACACATCGTGGATCTGGCCAACTTCCTCAACTCCATGGGTGCCGACATCAAGGGCGCCGGTACGGACTCCATCCGCATCAAGGGCGTGGAGCGCCTTAGCGGCGGCACCTACTGCATCATCCCCGACCAGATCGAGGCGGGTACCTATATGGCCGCTGTGGCCGCCACAGGCGGACAGCTGCTGATCCGCAACATCATTCCCAAGCACATGGACTGCATCTCCGCCAAACTCATGGAAATGGGCGTCACGGTGGAGGAGCAGGACGACACCATGCTCATCCGCCGCAGCGGGCCGCTGCAGCGGGCCAACGTCAAGACCCTCCCCTACCCCGGCTTCCCCACGGATATGCAGCCCCAGATCACGGTGGCGCTGTGTCTGGCCCAAGGCACCAGTCTGGTGACGGAGGGCGTATGGAACAACCGCTTCAAGTATGTGGAGGAACTGCGGCGCATGGGCGCTCAGATCCAAGTGGACGGCCGGGTGGCCGTGGTGGAGGGCGTCACACAACTCACCGGTGCGCCGGTGCAGGCCTGTGATCTACGGGCCGGTGCGGCTCTGGTCATCGCCGGTCTGGCCGCTCAGGGCGAAACGGAGCTGACGCAGGTACAGTATATCGAGCGTGGCTACGAGGATCTGGTGGGCAAGCTCCGCCAGTTGGGCGCCGATATCCGGGTGGAGGAGATCCCGGAGCCGGAGGAGACCGAGGCTCACATCTGCTGATAGGACATAAGCTTTCCGCCGCAGGCTGTTGGCAGTCTGCGGCGGAAAGTCGGTTTATTGCGAGGAAAGACACATTGATGACCATACATACACTGGCCAGCGGCTCCGAGGGGAACTGCCTGCTGCTGTCGGACGGGGGCGTGCATCTGCTGCTGGACGCCGGAATTTCCACACGCCGCATCAAGGCGGGGCTTTTGCAGCTGGGGCTGACCATGGCGGACGTGGACGGCGTACTCATCACCCATGAGCATTCGGATCACGTCAGCGGCCTGCAAACCATGGTGAAGCACCACCGCATCCCCATTTACACAAGTCCCGGCACCGCCCGGCAGCTGGCCTACCGCATTGCCGGCATCGAGTCCCTGCTGCGTCCGGTGGAGCCGGGGACGGTGTTTTCCGTGGGAGACTGCCGGGTGACGGTGTTCCGCACCTCCCATGACGCCGCCCAGAGCGTGGACTACCGGGTGGACGGCAGCGCCGCCGTGGGCTTTCTCACGGATACGGGCTTTGTGACCCCGGAGGCGGAAGCCGCTCTGGCGGGGGTGGATACGCTGGTGCTGGAGAGCAACCACGACGTGGAGTGGCTCCGCAGCGGGCCGTATCCCTATTCCCTGAAGGCCCGCATCCTGGGGGACGAGGGGCATCTGTCCAACGATGCGGCGGCGGAGTTCGCCGCCCGAATGGCCCGGTGCGGCACACGGTGCATCATTCTGGCCCACCTGAGCCGGGAGAACAACACCCCCCAGCGGGCTTGGGACACGGTGCAGCGACGCCTGAATACGGTGGAGGCGGAGGTACTGCTGGAGGTGGCCCCCCGCAGCGAGGTCAGTCTCCCCTATGGGATGGAGGTGCCGGTATGCAGCGAGTGACGGTGCTGTGCGTAGGCAAGCTGAAGGAGAAATTCTATCTGGAGGCGGCGGCAGAGTATGTCAAGCGGCTCCAGCGTTTCTGCAAGCTGGAGTTGGTGGAGCTGCCGGAGAGCCGTCTGCCGGAGTCTCCCTCCCCGGCGGAGGTACAGCGGGCGCTGGCGGCGGAGGCGGTGGCCATCCGGGAAAGGCTCCCCAAGGGCGGGGCAGTCATCGCCCTGTGCATCGAGGGAAAGCCCTGTTCCAGCGTGGAGCTGAGCCGTCGGATGGAGGAACTGGCCGTGGCCGGTAAGACGCAGCTGACCTTCCTCATCGGCGGCAGCGTGGGGCTGGACGAGAGCCTGAAGCGGCAGGCGGACTGGCGGCTGTCCATGTCCCCCATGACCTTCCCCCACCATCTGGCCCGGATCATGCTGCTGGAGCAGATCTATCGGGCGTATCAAATCTCCGCCGGAACAAAATATCACAAATGAAACACTTCCCTTTTAAGAAAATTCGTGATATAATACAAGGACATATATAAAGGAGGCCTATCCATGGAACTGAGTTACTGGGGTATCTCCCCCAATATCCCCGCTTGGCCCACTGACGAAAACGGTGAGCGGGAGCAGGCAGTCCTGCTTGCCCACACCTTCGATTCCCCTGCCGACGCAGACGTGACCATCTCCCTGCTGACGGCTTACGGGATCCCATGTTTCAAATACTACGACAAGGAGGGCGGCGCCGGAAAGGTCATCAACGGCTTCTCCGGCTTCGGCGTGGGATTGTACGTCCCGGCCTCCATGGCGGAGGACGCCCAGAATCTGCTGGCCTCCATGCCCATGCCCAACGAGGCAGGCGAGTAAACCGAAAGGAGCATCCATCATGTCTTATATGCAGGAATATGAAAAGTGGCTGGCATCCCCTGCCCTGAACGAGCAGGAGCACGCCGAGCTGGAGAGCATCCGGGACGATGAGAAGGAGATCCGGGAGCGGTTCTATGGGCCGCTGGAATTCGGTACCGCCGGTCTGCGTGGCACCATGAAGGTGGGCTTGCACCAGATGAACATCCACGTCATCCGCTGGGCCACTCAGGGCTTTGCCAACGTCATCTGCGCTGAGGGCGAGGAGGCCAAGCGCCGGGGCGTGGCCCTGTGCATGGACTGCCGCAACCACTCTATGGAGTTTGCCAGAGCCGCCGCAGAGGTCTGCGCCGCTAACGGCATCCATGTGCGTATCTTCGAGTCGCTGCGGCCCACGCCGGAGCTGAGCTTCGCCGTGCGGGAATACAACTGTCAGGCGGGCATCAATGTCACCGCCAGCCACAATCCCAAGGAGTATAACGGCTATAAGGTCTACTGGTCCGACGGCGCCCAGCTGCCGCCCCAGCACGCTGCCGCCATTGCCCGTGAGCTGGAGCAGATCGACATTTTCACCGGCATCCGCCGGATGGAGTTTGACGATGCCAAGGCCCAAGGCCTCATCGAGATCATGGGCGCCGAGACGGACGAACGGTTCATGTCCCACGTCATGGCCATGGTCAACGACCGGGAGTCCATGGCCAAGGTGGCCGATACCTTCCATATGGTCTATACCCCCTTCCACGGCTGCGGCTGGAAGCTGGTGCCGGAGGCTCTGCGGGGTCTGGGCGTGAAGCATCTGCACTGTGTTCCGGAGCAGATGGTGCTGGACGGCAGCTTCCCCACGGTGGTCTCCCCCAATCCGGAGAATCCGGAGGGCTTCTATCTGGCCATCCAGCTGGCGGATAAGGTGGGCGCCGACTTCATTCTGGGCACCGACCCGGACAGCGACCGGGTGGGCATCATGGTCCGCAGCCGGGACGGCTCCTTCATCCCCGTCACCGGCAACCAGACAGGCGTTCTGATGCTGGATTACCTCATTGGGGCCATGCGCCGGGCAGGCAAGCTGCCGGAGCATCCCTACTTCCTCAAGACCATCGTCACCACGGAGATGGCCCGGAAGGTGGCCGAGGCCAACGGCGTCACCTGCTGCGATACCTTCACCGGCTTCAAGTTCATGGCGGAGAAGAAGAACCAGCTGGAGTCTCAGGGGCTGGGCCATGTGATCATGAGCTATGAAGAGAGCTATGGCTATATGCTGGGCGACTATGTCCGGGATAAGGACGCCGTTACCGCCTCCCTGATCCTGACGGAGATGGCGGCATGGTATGCCGTGCAGGGCATGACCCTGTTCGATGCGCTGGAGGCCCTGTACCGGAAGTACGGCTTCTACGGCGAAAAGACCCACAATCTGGTGATGCCGGGTCTGGACGGATTGGAGAAGATGGCGGCACTGATGAAGTCCCTGCGGGCCGACCCCCCCACCCACATCGCCGGGGTAGAGGTGCTGCGCCGCAAGGACTACACCGACGGCAGCGTCATCGACTGCCGCACCGGTGAAAAGACTGCTATGGAACTCTCCGGCAGCAATGTGCTGCGGTATGAGCTGGCGGACGGCACCGCCATTCTGGTGCGGCCCTCCGGCACGGAGCCTAAGATCAAGGTCTACATTCTCACCATCGGCAAGGATGAGACGGAGCGGGACGAGAATCTGGCCAAGTACAGCCAGTGGGTCGCCACGCTGACAAAGTAACAGGAACGATAAAAAGAGGCGGTGCGGCTATGTCCCCCCCTCACAGGGGTAACAAGTGATCCCCAGGATACCCCGGCAGGTCATCGTGTTTACGATGCCTGCCGGGTTTTCTCTGCGTCCTGGGGTTCTGGTGCTTCCAGTGCTTCTTCCACATCCTGCTGACCACTGCCGACATAGCCAATGCCGTTGTAGTAAATCTCCACGGTCTGGGGTGCGTGTTTAGACCACTTTACCTCTTTCTTGTGGACCACGATCCTCTCAATGAACAGCCACAGCAACTCTGGCGGCAGCTCCGTGATATCCGTGTACCGCTTTGCTTTATCAAGGAAGCTGTCCGTCCCGTTCCCGGTTTCCCGCAGGCGCTGGATCTCTCTCTTTCTGTGGAATACCGGTGGTGATACGGTTCTGTTCTTCCGTGTAGCTGCCGGAGAGCATCTCATCCTTATGTGATTCACTTGTGATAGGCTGCACCTCTTTCTTTTTACTCGAGGGGAACCGGTGGCGTTTCCCGCCCCACACGGGTGCTCTCCCACTCCGGCGGGCAAGGGATGCCAGCAGGTGTGAAAGAAGGCTGCACGGGGCCCGACTTTGCCAAAAAGTAATATCGGGTTCGGTGAATTCACCGAACCCGATATTTTATGCTTTGCACGGGAAGAAATACTTTAGAATGCGAGGCATCGTTTTTTCAGAACGGGTTTGCAGCATTGTCAAACCCGTTTTTCGGCGGCTACCGCTTGTGACAAGATCGTCTGCAGCGCTTTCGTGCAGTCCGCTGTGATCGGGTTTGGCAATATGGCCGAACCCGATCCTGCACCCTCACCTTCTGGCAACGTTGCCGAGAAGTTTCCGCCCGCAGGCGGCATGGGTGACTGGGGATTTCCCCAGCAAGCGCATTTGTCATACAAACGCTATGCTTGCGCCAGCGAAAGCAAACCCGGTATGGGAGTTTTTCATTTTATACCGACAGATAATTCATCAGAAATCGTAATAAGCCTGGATGGGATCAAGGCAGACGATCAATTACTGAGCTTCTAACTTGCTCACATCCAAAATCCTGTAGCGGCTGCGGCCAACGTGCTCCAAGATACCTCTATCGCAGAAAGAACGAAGCGTCCGCAGCAGATGCCGTTGACTGGTTTCCAGCACATCAGCGCAAAGTCTGGTGTTGTAGCCGAAGTAACCATCTTTTTGCTCCCGCAGAATAAACTGAGCTAATCTGGTTGGCAGCTGTTCATAGTGAATGAAATTTTTCCTGATATGCTCTGCCAGATACGAGCAGGCGTAGTTGAGAAACTTTGTATCTTGGTGAAGCGCCTCCCCGTATAGATCCACGGAAAGACTCAGACACAGGCAGGGGGTCAGCGCTTCAATGGTGTTAATGGCGGGCTTATTCCAAAGAGCGGAAGTAAGTCCTAAAATGTTAGGACTCTGATACTGCAGCTCGCAGTGCAGTTTTCCGCTTTTAGAAACGCTGGAGGCTATGAGTGCCCCATCCGCCAACAGCTGGATCTCCGGATAGATCTCACCGCTGTGGCACAGGGTTTCTCCTGCCTCACAACGCAACAGGACAGAGCATTTCTCCAGATCAAGCGAGAAATGCTCTTGAAAATGGTGTTTTTCTATCAGTGCGCGTTTCAGCGCAGGATCGTTCAACTGGATCATAGCAAACATTCCTTTAGAAGGTGCAAAAGTAATCGTTTTCTTCTTGTGCAGCCATATTTCTTAGTAATAGTAAAGATAACACAGGTTTATAAAAAAGTAAAGGGATGACAAAACATTATCTCTGGAGAAACAAAAAATGGGCATTTGTCCTTGAGGAAAAAACAAATTTTGGGAAGTCCTTTTGTTTGCACGGCCGCATCAAAAATTCCGGGGAAACCGCAAAAAAGTTCGGCGAAAAGAACGTGACATATGTCATTTATTCTTAGCCGTCAAAGAACTATGATAGCAAAAATTAATTTTAAGTTTAGTGTTGCAAAGCAGTAAAGTGTTAAAGCGTTTGAAATCTCAAGCGCAAGGCTGAAATGCATTGATTCCGTTTAGAAGTGGAAATGCACAGAGGAAAGGTGGGTATCAACCATGTCAACACAGGTACAATTCAAGGATTACAGCATGGGTTTTAAGGACGATGACGGAAAGGTCTATAACCTGATCGACCATCTGAATATGCAGTTGGACGAAGGAAAGGCTTTGGGAATCGTAGGCGAATCCGGCTGCGGCAAAAGCATGACCAGCCTTTCTCTGATGCGGCTTCTGCCGGCTGCGGCCTCTGTACAGGGAGGAGAGATCCTGCTCAATGGAGAGGATCTGCTGAAAAAGTCTGAGCCGGAGATGGAAAAGATCCGGGGAAAGCAGATCGCAATGATCTTTCAGGAGCCAATGACAGCGCTGAATCCAGTCATGACGATCGGCAAGCAGATTGGCGAATGTCTGAAGCTGCACCATCCGGAAATGAAGGAAGATGAGATTCGGAAACAGGTCTGTGAGGCGCTGAATGATGTGGGCATTGCCAATCCAGAGACCCGGATCGATCAATATCCGCATGAATTTTCCGGCGGTATGCGCCAGCGGGTAATGATCGCCATGGCCATTATCAACCATCCCGCCATACTGATTGCCGACGAACCGACCACCGCATTGGATGTAACGATCCAGGCGCAGATCCTGGATATCATGCGCCGCCTGAAGGGATCCTCCGGCAGTCTGATGCTGATTACGCACAATCTGGGGATCGTGGCAGAGATCTGCGAGGAGGTGGTGGTGATGTATGCGGGCCGTGCCATTGAGCGTGGCACACTGAAAGCGATTTTCGACAACCCGCTGCATCCCTACACCCAGGGACTGATGGCCTCCGTACCTACTATGCGCAGTGAAAAGAAGCCGCTCTACACCATACCCGGCACTGTGCCTACTGTGTATGATTTTAAGGAAGGATGTCGGTTTGCGGATCGCTGCCAACACTGCACGGAGGAGTGCCGCACCAAAGTTCCACCGGTAAAGCGGGTGGGAGAAGACCATATTGTTCAATGCTGGATGAACTTTGAAGGGGAGGAACCGTACCATGAGTGAAAAAAAGGAAACCCCCATTTTGAAAGCAGAACATCTGACGAAGATGTTCCCTGTGAAAAAGCGAAAGCTGATTGAAAAACAGAAATACGTGCACGCCGCAGAGGATGTCAGTTTCGAAGTCTATCCCGGCGAGGTGCTGGGAATCGTGGGAGAATCCGGTTCCGGTAAGTCCACGTTGGCCCGAACGATCCTTGCGCTGACGCCCTCCACCTCCGGTCAGGTGTTTTATCAGGGAGAGGACATTACGGACTTCAAAGTATCTGCCGGCGAAAAGCGTCGCCTGCGCAGCGAAATACAGATGATCTTTCAGGATCCCTACGCCAGCCTGAACCCAAAAATCAAGATCGGCAATGCGATCGCCGAGCCAATGCTGCTTCACGGTCAGGCATCCAGTTATGCGGAGGCAAAGGAAAAAATCCAGCACCTGCTGGAAGTCGTGGGGCTGCAGCCTGCGGTGTTCGACCGATATCCCCATGAGTTCTCAGGCGGTCAGCGGCAGCGTATCGGCATCGTCCGGGCCTTGGCGGTGAATCCAAAGCTGATTTTTTGCGATGAGTCCGTTTCCGCACTGGATGTTTCCGTACAGGCACAGATTTTGAACCTGTTTCAAAGTCTGAAGGAGCAGTTTCATCTGACTTATGTGTTCATTGGCCACGATTTGGCTGTGGTTCGCTATATCAGCGACCGGGTCATGGTGATGTACTTGGGCAAGGTCATGGAGATCGCCCCGTACAGTGAACTGACGGGGGACAATATCCACCCATATACCCGGGCTCTGCTTTCCGCTGTACCGGAGCCCAGCATTGCGCTCCACAAGGAGCGGATCCTGCTGGAGGGAGATATTCCCAGCGCAGTAGATCCTCCGGCAGGCTGCCGATTCTGCCAACGCTGCTTCATGGCAAAGCCCATTTGTTTCGAGCAGGAGCCGGACATGAAAACGGTGGGGCCTGATCACTGCGTGCGCTGTCACTTTGCAAAGGAGGGTTGATCGATGGTTCGTTATCTTCTGAAACGTCTCGGGCGGGGTATTCTGACGATCCTGCTCTCCGTGACGCTGGTATTCTTTATTGTCCGCGCTATGCCCTCCAATCCCGTAGATCTGATGGTCAGTCCCCAGATGTCCGAGGAGGCGCAGCAGGCGCTGATCGAGGAGTTCGGTCTGGACCAGTCGAAGCTGACCCAGTACGGCCTCTATATGAAGGAATTGCTTCATGGCAACTTGGGAAGCAGCTTTGCCAAGCGAATTCCGGTTTCCCAGTATATTGCGGAAAAGCTGCCTTGGACGCTGCTGCTTTTGGCAGCAGTCATGCTGATCGTCATTCTGGTCGGCATCAGCGTGGGCTTGTACGCAGCAGCCCACAAAGGAAAACTTTCGGACCGGGTCATCAGCGTGCTGGTGACGATGGGAATATCTGTGTTCATTCCATTTATGGCGTTCCTACTGTTGTACATTTTTTCCTTTAAGCTGAAGCTGCTGCCTACCGGCGGCGCGTATACGCCGCCCAAGGGCACCGGCTGGTCTTATTACGGCGATGTTGCCAAGCATCTGATCCTTCCCGCCATCGCCCTGTCCATCACCAACCTTGCCAATGCGGTGCTGTATACCCGCAACAGCATGATCGATGTGCTGCATGAGGACTATATTCGCACCGCTTACGCCAAGGGAAATAACAAGGGGCGTGTACTTCGTGTCCATGCGCTGAAAAACGCACTGATCCCCACTGTGACGGTCATCGGTATGCAGATCGGATTCATGGTAGGCGGCGCCACGGTGACGGAAACGGTATTCTCCTGGCCGGGCATCGGTCGGATGGTCTATGACGCTGTGAATGCACTGGATTACCCGGTGCTTCAGGGTGCGTTTCTTGTGATGGCGGTAGCCGTGGTAATCATGAGCTTTCTCACTGACCTTGTGGTCGCTTGGCTGGATCCCCGAATCAAGCTAGGAGGTTGATTATGAAAGAACGAAAAGGCTTCCTCTATTATTTTGTACGTAATCGCAACGGTATGATCGGTATGATCGGCGTCTTGCTGATTCTGCTGATCGGTCTGGTGGGGCCGATGCTGATCGCCAAACCAGATGGCTACACGCAGGATATTCTTCAGGCTCCCAGCGCTCTGCACTGGCTGGGGACCGACAACATTGGTCTGGATATTTTTGCAGAACTGGTCTGGGGCGCTCGCACCTCGCTGTACGTTTCCGTTATGGCTATGCTCATTGCCGGCGTGATCGGCATACCGGTGGGCCTGCTGTGCGGCTATAACACCGGCTGGCTCCGGGAAGTGATCGACGGCTTCATTGACATTTTTATGACGCTGCCCATGCTGCCGCTGATGATTATTATTGCGGCGGTAATGGGAACCTCTATTACCAACGTGGCGATCATCTTAGGTATCTTCTCCTGGCCGCAGTTGGCCCGTGTAACGAAGAACAGCACCATGAAGATCCGGGAGATGCAGTATATTGAGGCCTGCACCTGTCTGGGACTCTCCAAGCCCCGGATCCTCTTCAAACACATACTCATCAACGCTACCGGCCCGGTGTTCGTCAATATGACACTGGTGATGGCCTCCGCCGTGTTGACGGAAGCCAGCCTGAGCTTTCTTGGCTTGGGTGATCCGACCACTTGGAGCTGGGGGACCATGCTCAAGCGGGCGTGGGGGCAGAACGCCGTGATCAGCTCCCCCAATCCCTGGTGGTGGCTGCTGCCCAGCTTGTGCATCGTCGTGTATGTGGTTTGCTTCAATTTGCTGGGAACGGCCATCAATGACAGTCTCAGCCCTAAATCCAGAGAGTGATTAGAAAGGAGTAGAAACGTATGTATGATTATCTGATTAAAAACGGCTTGGTAGTGGATGGCTCCGGAAAGCCTGCTGTTAAAGCGGATGTTGCGGTAAAGGGTGACAAGGTAGCCCGTATTGCCCCTGATATTCAGGAGCCTGCTGCCGAGGTATACGATGCCGCCGGCAAATACGTGATTCCCGGCCTTATCGACCCCCATGTTCACGAGGAATGGTATTGCTTTGACGATGGGCGCTATGAGTCCTATATCCGTCAGGGCGTGACCACGCTGGTGAACGGCAATTGCAGCCACAGCATTACACCCGGACATAAAAAGGAAGTATTGGACTATTATCTGGGAAACGGCCTTGTGGGACTGAAACAGTATCAGCGCTATCTGCGGGACTGGCCCGACTGGCATGATTTTGAGGGGTATGCTCAGGCCGTGGAACAGGTGGGAACCAACTGCAACTTTGTCACCCTGCTGGGCCACGGCAGTATCCGCCAGTATGTGATGCATGGTGCCTATAACCGGGCGCCGGACGAGCTGGAGCAGGCACAAATCGAAAATATCATCCGCCACAACATGGATCAGGGCGCCTGGGGTATTTCCTTCGGTCTGGACTATGTCCCCAGCCGGTATGCCTCTATGGAGGAACTGTGCAATGTAGTCAGTCAGATCAAACGATATGACGCAGTTTCCGCAGCCCATCTCCGCCACCAGATCGGTATTCCCGAGTCTACTGCGGAATTCTGCGAGGTGGGCCGCCGCACCGGTGCCAAGATCCAGATCTCCCATCTGGCTTCCGCTGTGCCCGAGGCATATGACATTGCTCTGAAAGCCATCGAAGAAGACGGCGTTCGTGCCCGGATCGATGTGATTCCCAGCAGTGTGGGACACTGCACCGGCAAGGAGCGGATGCTGCTGTTCACCATGGCCCTCAGTGACGAGCTGTTCAGTCAGGGCATTGAGGGTGTTAAGAGGGCGCTGCATACGCCTGAGGGCCGGGCAATGATCAAGAAGGACAACTATACCTTTGCCGGTCCTAAGGACAAGGTCTATATCGTCAACTCCGATGATCCCCATCTGGAAAACCGATCTGTCCGGGATATTGCGCAGGAGCGGGGCATCGACGAGGATGAGTGCATGCTGGATCTGCTGGGGGATGAGAAGAACTATGTGTTCTGGCTCAACGCACCCGCCGCCAATGTGCCCAGCAACTTCATCGACCACTGTGAATCCATCGTGAAGAATCCCTATGTTTCCGTAGGCAGCGACACCATCATGGGAGATCCCGCGGATCCTTACGATTGGTACGAGATCCGACGCCGGGGCGGGTTCGCCATCTTCGCCCAGATGTATGTGGGCAAGGGCGTTCCCTATGAAGAGGTTGTCCGCAGAAATACCAGCATGGTGGCCGATCACTTCGGCATCTATAAGCGGGGCCGTCTGGTGGAAGGCAATTACGCCGATATCGCCGTGATCGATCTGCCCAACTACCGGTATCCGGAGATGGATCAGATGCAGTACAAAACACCGCAGATGAATGCCACCGGCTGCGATCTGGTGCTATGCAACGGCAAGGTCGAACTGAAAGACGGCGACCTGCTGAGAACCTACGCAGGTCGTGTCCTTCGGAAAAATGCCCAGGGCTGAGTGTCAGCCCAATCAATTTCAAGCGTTGCAGTGAAGCTGTGATGAAATATTACTGGAGGTAACAATATGAAAAAATTTCTTGCACTCGTGCTGTCTCTCTGCCTGGTGCTTTCCCTGGCAGCCTGCGGCGGAAAGCCGGCGGATGATGACACTGCCGAAGGTTCCAAGACCGGCGGCACCATACAGGTGGGCCTGAACAGTGCTCCCGTGAGCATGAATATCTGGTGCCAGAATGACCTGAATTCTGCAACCATCATGAATCTGGTCTGCCCCAACCTCGTTGCCATTGATGATAACGGCAACAAGTATGACTATTTGACTGAGTCCTCCGAGTCCAACGAGGACTGCACCGTCTGGACCATCAAGCTGAAGGAACTCTACTGGAATGATGGTACCCCCGTCACTTCTGCGGATCTGCTGTTCACCGCCAAGTACGGTGTGGAGCATCACATCGGCTTCTTCGACAGCTATTATGGTCTGGTGGATTTTGAAAAGTCCTCCTGCCCGGATGAGCGCACCGTGGAATTTGCTCTGACTTCCGGAAACGTGAACTTCTGGAAGGGCGCCGGCAACTGGATACCCGTGATGCGTGAGAGCGAGTGGTCCTCTGTGGAAGAGCCCACTACCTATTCTTACTCCGGCGCTGGTTACGGTCCCTACTATATTTCCGAGTGGGTGGACGGCGAGTATGTCACTCTGAAGCGCAACCCCTATTTCACTCAGGCCAATGACGGTGCCGGAGCCTGCATTGATGAAGTGGTATTCCGCGTGTACACCGACGAGAATGCTATGGTGCTGGCCTTGCAGAACGGCGAGGTCGATGTCTGTGCCAACTTCCTCAGCGCATCTTCCATTTCTCAGCTGCAGAGCAACTCCAACTATCAGATCGAATCTGTTGGCTCCCTTGGTTATACGCTCCTCACCTTCTCTCAGTCCAACGAACTGCTGCAGGATGTGAACGTTCGTAAGGCTCTGGCCGCCAGCTGCGACCGTGAGGCTCTGGTAAGCGTGGCCATGTCCGGCGCTGCAACGCCGATGTACACGCCTATCAGCCCCGTTTACAGTGACTTTACCGCTTCCAACATCCGTCAGCCTGAGTTTGATACCGCTGCCGCCGCCTCCATTTTGGAGAACGCCGGTTATGTGGATACCAACGGCGACGGCATCCGTGAAAGCGCCGATGGCAAGCCTCTGAGCTTCACCATTACCTACAAGGGCACGATGGCCAATGTGGACGGCATCATGTCCATTCTGTCCTCTGACTTTGCCAAGGCCGGCGTGGAATTGAAGCTGCAGCCTGTGGACGCCGCAACTTTCTCCGCCAACGTGACTCAGGGCCACAAGTATGACATCAGCTACAGCAGCTGGGGAACCATCGACGATGTGGATACCACCCTGCTGACGGTCTTCGGCATCGGCCAGACTCTGAACTTCATGGAGTTCAACAGCCAGGAGCAGGAGGATCTGCTGAATGCCATGCAGAGTGAAACCGACTACAACAAGCGTGTGGAGCTGCTGAACCAATGGCAGTCGTGGTTTGTGGAGAACCTGCCCTGCTGCCACCTGTTCGTGCCCAACAACACCTATGCCGCTGACACCACCAACTTCACCGGCTGGCACCTGTCCCCCGGCAATAGTGCGTTCCTGGCCTGCGCCAACTTTGTCAACGTCCATGCGAAATAAAGCACCCCTGCTGATTCGTATGTAATGGTTGCATGGAGAGAGGGGGGCTCCTGCGGGAGCCCCCCTCTTTTCAAAAAAGATTATGAAGAAAGGTGTTTGAACTGATGAACTTTGTACAAAAACCTGCTTATAAGGGTTATAAGGCTTATGAATATCTGGAAGAGGGCAAGGACTATCCAAAGATCGAATGGGCACAGTGGGACTGGGCCGGACGCCATGTTGTAGAGCTGGAGCCGGATCAGGAAGCCATGGTGCAGGAGATCCTGAAGAAGCATCCTTACATCAGCCTTCACGATCACCCTACATTTTACCCAAAGGATATGTCCAGCATTGACCACATTTATGATTCCATGCGGCAGGGCCGCGCTGTCTGCGGTTATGAAGCACTGTCCTATTCCAATATTGACTGCATCTTCGACAATATGATGGACGGTGTGAATATCATCTCCAGTCCCGGCGGCTGGAAGTGGATCGACATTATTCATGATCTGGGAATGCGGCTGTGCGACCTTGCTCATCAGGATTTTCTGATCCAGTGCAAGACGGTTGATGACATTTTTGCTGCCAAGAAGGCTGGCAAGATCGCCTGGGTGCCTTGCATTGAGGGCGCAGCTCCCATTGAAAATGAAGTGGATCGCATCGATATTCTCTACGGTCTGGGCGTCCGTCAGTTGGGCGTGACCTATTCTGAGAGCAACGCTTTGGGTAATGGCATGAAGGAGGATCACGACGGTGGCTTGACCATGTTCGGCAAGCAGTGCGTGGAGCGGATGAACAAGGTGGGTATGCTTATTGATGTGTCCCACTGCGGCCAGCAAACAGCCTATGACGCGGTCATGTATTCCAAGAAACCCATTATCATGAGCCACGTGGGCGCCAAGGGCGTATGGGACATTAAGCGTATGGCCGGCGATGATCTCATTAAAGCCATCGGTGCCAAGGGCGGCGTGGTCGGTATTGAATCTGCCCCCCACACAACCATGTCCAAAACCAAGATGACCCATGATTTGGACAGCGTGATGGAGCACTTCGAGTATGTGAAGAACCTGATCGGCATCGACCACGTTGGTTTTGGCGTGGACTGCCTGTACGGCGACCATGTGGGCGTACACCACGCCTTTGCCGCCGCCCTGTCTACAGCGGAAACTGCGAATACCTCTTACGAGGAAGTGCCCTTCGTCTGGGGCCTGGAGAATCCCACAGAAGCCAGCTGGAACATCATCCGCTGGCTGGTAAAGCACAATTACAGCGAAGAGGACATCGGCAAGGTCATCGGCGGCAACGCCATCCGGGTGCTGCGGGAAGTCTGGGCCTGACCGTTCTGCTGAACAGGAGCAAATTGTATGGAATTTCAACTGAAGAAAGGGTATCGCCCCTATGAGGCGTATCAGTATCTTGAGCCGGGAAGGGATTTTAAGGTCATTGACTGGGCGGACTGGGACTGGGCCGGCCGAAACATCCTGCCCCTGAATCCGGAAGAAGAGATCCGGTGCAGGGAACTGCTGGAAAGGACGCCCTACGTCAGCCTCCACGATCATCCGGACTTTACCACACGGGATATGTCCACCTGTGAACCGCTGTTTGACGCCATGCGGACTGGCCGGGATCGCTGCGGATATGAGGCGCTGGCCTATTCCAACATCGACTGTATCTTCGATAATATGATGGACGGCACCAACATTATTTCCAGTCCTAACGGTTGGAAGTGGATCGACATCATTCATGATCTGGGGATGCGGCTGTGTGACCTGGCCCATCAGGATTTTATTGTCCATTGTAAAACCGTGGACGATATCTTTGCCGCAAAAAAAGAGGGCAAGATCGCCATGGTGTTTGTGATCGAGGGAGCTGCTCCCATTGAAAACGAGGTGGACCGCATTGACATCCTGTATGGATTGGGCGTCCGCCAACTGGGCGTGACTTATTCCGAGAGCAATGCATTGGGGAGCGGCTGCAAGGAGGACCACGACGGCGGGCTGACCATGTTCGGCAAGCAATGTGTGGAGCGAATGAACAAGGTGGGTATGCTTATTGATGTGTCCCACTGCGGTTCTCAGACCGCTTATGATGCGGTGGTCCATTCCACCAAGCCCATTATTATGAGCCATACCGGAGCGAAGGGTGTTTGGAACACAAAGCGCCTTGCAAGCGACGAATTGATTCAGGCCATTGCTGCCAAAGGCGGTGTGGTCGGTATCGAGGCTGCCCCACACACCACCATGTCAAAGACCCGTATGACCCACGATATTGACAGTTACATGGAGCACTTCGAATATGTAAAGAATCTGGTGGGCATCGACCATGTGGGATTCGGCGTGGACTGTATGTACGGCGACCACGTGGGTCTGCATCACGCTTTTGCCGCAGCCCTGTCTACCGGGGATACTTCCAAAACCACGGTGCCTTATCAGGAGGTTCCCTTTGTGAAGTATCTGGAAAATCCGACTGAGGCAAGCTGGAATATTCCCAGATGGCTCATCAAACACGGTTATACGGATGAGGAAATTATCAAGGTGCTGGGCGGCAATGCCATCCGAGTGCTGCAGGAAGTCTGGTCCTAATTAAAAACAGAAAGGAAACCATGCAATGGAGTACAAAATGAAGCCTGCCTATAAAGGCTACAAAGCATATGAGTATCTGGAGGAGGGAAAGGATTTCCCCAAATTTGAGTGGGCCGACTGGGACTGGGCCGGCCGCCATGTAGTAGAGCTGGAACCGGAGCAGGAGGCTCGTGTTGCGGAGCTGCTGGCAAAATATCCCTATGTCAGCGTCCATGATCATCCGACTCTGTTCCCGAAGGACGTTACCAGCAAGCAGAATATCGACAATGTGATGCGCAACGGCCGGGAGATGACCGCTTATGAGGCACTGGCCTATTCAAATATCGACTGCGTATTCGATAACCAGCTGGACGGTGTGAATATCATCTCCAGTCCCGGCGGCTGGAAGTGGATCGACATCATTCACGATCTGGGTATGCGGCTGTGCGATCTGGCTCATCAGGATTTTATTATCCATTGTAAGACCGTGGATGACATTTTTGCCGCCAAGAAGGCCGGAAAGATCGCTATGGTATTTGTGGTGGAGGGAGCCGCTCCTATTGAAAACGAGGTAGACCGCATCGATATTCTCTACGGCTTGGGCGTCCGCCAGCTGGGTGTGACCTATTCCGAAAGCAATGCGCTGGGCAACGGCTGCAAGGAGGTCCATGACGGCGGCCTGACCATGTTCGGCAAGCAGTGCGTAGAGCGAATGAACAAGGTGGGTATGCTCATTGACGTATCCCACTGCGGCCCTCAGACTGCTTATGATGCGATCACCTATTCCAAGAAGCCGATCATTATGAGCCATGTGGGTGCAAAAGGCGTGTGGAACACCAAGCGGATGGCCAGCGACGAGATGATCCAGGCCGTTGCTGCCAAGGGCGGCGTGGTCGGCATTGAGGCCGCTCCCCACACCACTATGTCCAAAACCAAGATGACCCACGATCTGGACAGCTTTATGGAGCACTTTGAATATGTGAAAAACATGGTGGGCATCGACCATGTGGGCTTTGGCGTGGATTGCCTGTACGGTGATCACGTGGGCGTGCATCATGCCTTTGCACAGGCACTGTCCATCGCCGCCACCTCCAAGACCGGTGCGGAGTATGAAGAGGTCCCTTATGTGAAGTATCTGGAGAACCCCACCGAATCCAGCTGGAACATTATCCGCTGGCTGGTAAAGCACAACTACAGCGATGAGGATATTGCCAAGGTCATCGGCGGTAACGCCATCCGGGTGCTGCAGGAAGTCTGGGCCTGATGCGAAAACGGATGCAGGCAGCAGACTGTTTTTAGAAATATCCGAGTCGATCATTTCCCACGTTGACCGCTATTCGTGTGTCTGCCATAAGGAATCGAAATTGATAAAATGCTAACCTGAAAGCTGCAAGTCCTTTATTGATCAAATCGGCGGCAATATACCTAATGAGGTATATTGCCGCCGATTTATATGCTCTGAACGCAATTCATGTTGTCCTTGTGCGTGGACAACTTATGCCGCACCGTCTCTTTTTATCTTGTAGGAAGCCTTCCTTATCCCGGTCACAGGGCCTGTGGGCGGGACTCCAGCAGCTCACGGGCACAGGAGCGGACCGTCTCCTCTTCGTCGTAGGGGATCTTCTTCCCCTGCACCAGCTGGTATCCCTCCCGGCCCTTGCCGCATAGCAGCAGCATATCGCCGGGACACAGCTGCTCCAGCGCATAGCGCACCGCCTCCCGGCGGTCCACGATGCCCACATGGGGACAGCTGCCGGGGCCGAAGCAGGTAGCAATGTCCGCAATGACCTCCGCCGGGTCGTCCCGATCCGGGTCGTCGGTGGTAATAATGGCCAAATCGGCCCCCTTGGCCACTGCCTCCCCCAGCTGGTGGCGGCGCACTCTGGTGCGGCCGCCGGTGCCGAACACGGCGATGATGCGAGCCGGATCGTAGCTGCGGGCCGTTTGCAGCAGGGCGTTCATGCTGATGGAGTTATGGGCAAAATCCAGCACCACGGTACATCCCGGCATCACATCCGGCAGCACCTCAAACCGGCCCGGCACCGTCACATAGCTGAGGGCCTCCGCCAACTCGCAGGTGCGGTCCGTATAACGCCCCACCAGTGCCACCACCGCCAGAGCGTTGTAGACGTTGTACTCCCCCGGCATCCGAATGTGGTAGGTGGTGCCGGCCGCCGTGAACTCCATACCGAACAGGTCCCCGGCCTTCAGGATGTTCACTCTCTCCGCCCGGAGATCCGCCGGACGGTGAATGGCATAGGTGCTCTTTTCGCAGGGACTGCCCGCCATCATGTACTCCGCCTCCGGGTCGTCGGCGTTGAAGATGCCGTGGCGGCACTGGGCGAACAGCCGCTTCTTGCTGTCCCGGTAGTGGGCATAGTCCGGGTGCTCCTCGGTACCGATGTGGTCCGGGGAGAGGTTGGTGAACACCGCCGTATCGAAGGTGATGCCGTCCACCCGGTGGCGGGCCAGCGCCTGAGAGGACACCTCCATCACCACATACCGGACGCCCTCGTCCCGCATGGCCCGAAACAGCCGCATCAGCTCGTAGCTCTCCGGTGTGGTATTGCTGGTTCCCACGTGCTTCCCGGCGTAGGCGGCCCCGTTGGAGCCAATGACGCCGCAGGCCAGGCCCATACGGTTCATGACGGAGCAGGCCGTCTCCGCCACGGTGGTCTTGCCCTTGGTGCCGGTGACGCCGATGATGGTCACATCCCGCTGGGGAAAGCCGAAAAACGCCGCCGAGATCTGCGCCAGCGCCTGACGGGCATCCGATACCCGCACCACGTCCGCATCCTCCGGCACATCCAGTGTCCCCTCGCTGACGAAACAGCGGCAGCCCTGTGCATAGGCCGCCGGCGCAAAGTCCTCTCCGTTGGAACGGGCGCCCCGCAGACAGAAAAACAGGCTCCCGGTCTGCGCCTTCCGGGAGTCGTAGGTCAGCGCCGTGATCTCCTCTTCTCCGCAACCGCCGGATAGTAACTGCACGCCGGAGCGCTCCAGCAGGTCCTTTATCTTCATGGGAAGGTCCCCCCTTTTATACAAGATAGGCGGCAGGACAAGACATCCCGCCGCCTATATTATACCAATAATTGTGCCGGATGCAACCTCTCCGGCGCAGAAAATCCGGCCTTAGCGCCAGACCTCGCCGAAGAAGAACAGCGCCACCGTGCCGGGACCCACATGGCCACCGGTGACCGGCTCATAGCACACCGAGAGGATCTCACCGGTCTGACCGGCATCCCGCAGCTTAGCCTGCAGCCGCAGCGCCCCGTCCGGGCAGTCGGCATGGGCGATGCCCACCGTCCGGGTGCCGTCCACAGCGTACTCCTTGTACAACTCCGCCAGCGTCTCCATGGCCTTCAGCTGACCACGAACCTTGCTGTGCTGGATGATGTGGCCCTCCGGATCGGACTGAAGGATGGGCTTGATCTTCAGCAGAGAGCCCGCTACCTGCGCCGCAGCGCTGATGCGGCCGCCCCGGCGCAGATACTTCAGGTCGTCCACCATGAAGAACTGGCGCATCCGCCCGCAATTTTCCTCGGCCTGCCGGATGATTTCATCTGCCGTACAGCCCTTTTCCAGCATTTTAGCTGCCTCCAGCGCCACGAGGCCCTCTCCCAACGAAGCGCCGCAGGTATTCAGTACCCGGATCATGCGGTCAGGATACTCGCCCCGCAGCTCCTCCGCCATGAGCTCGGCGCTCCAGCAGGTGCCGCTGATGCCGCCGGAGATGGCAATATACAGCACGTCGTCCCCGTCCTTGAGGGCGCTCTCCATGGTGTCCCGGATCAGGGCCGGGCTCACCAGTGAGGTCTTGACCTCGGCGCCCTTCCGCATGGCCTCGTAGTAGTCGTGACCCACCAACTCCGTGGGTTGGCCATCCAGCAGATACGTCAGAGGCATAGCGGTGATGTGATACTGCTCCAGCAGGTGGGGCGGGATGTTGGCCGCCGTATCGGTGAAAATTCTCAGCATAGCTTTCTACTCCTTCCTATACCCGCACCCGCAGCCAGTCCGCCAGTGTGTCGAACAGCCGCTCATAGCCGGGCATGGTCAAATGGATGCCGTCTGCGGCGATGAGCCGCATCAGCTTGTGGTCGTTGAGGAACTCCTCCCGCACCGGAATCAGGGGCAGGTCTTCGGCATAGGCCAGTTGGGTCACCGCATCGGAGTACATCTCCTGATGCCGGTAGATCATCTGCACGTCCCCCAGCCAGTCCATGATCCGCTCCTTCCGCAGTCCGTCCCGGCAGATGAAGGCCAGATACCGGGTGGCGTCAATGGGCGGCAGACTCATGAGCACCGGCTGGATGCCCTTCTCCCGCAGCATGGTCACCGTGTGACGGAGCTTCTCCCGAAAGGCAGACAACTCTGTCCGGGGATGATGGTTCCCCGCCGGGTCTGCGTCGATGGCCGCCCAGTCGTAGTCACTGTCGTTGCCGCCGTAGGCCACCAGTGCATAGTCGGCCTCCAGCCCCCGGTCCAGATCGTGCTGCACCAGCGACTCGCCCTTGGAGATGGTGGCTCCCATTTTGGAGCGGTTCACCACCTGCGTCCGACGCTCCGGATAGCGCTGCAGTACCTCGTCGTAATGGAAATGATAGCGATACCCCTCATCCGGCATGGTGGCCTTCAATAAGGAATCACCATAAATATACACCTGCTTGGGCATAATAGCAAGCCCCCTATCTTCCTTTTTTTCTAATATAGCATATTAGATTCGAGAAGTCAACAGGTTACCTGCTATTTACCCTTGCAAATAACAAGTTTTTCTGATATTATATAGTAGTTATATCAAGGCTGTTAAGAAAAACAGCCGACTTCCACGCTGCCGGTGCGCCGACGGCGCCTGCACAGGAGGTTCGCCATGTCATACGATAAGGAACTCATCATTCATAAGCTGGAGCGCTGGGACCGGTTCATCACCAATTACCATCTGCCGGACTGGGATTCCATCCCCGATCTGGGACTCTACATGGATCAGGTGGTGGTGCTGCTGGTGCAGTATCTCAGCTTCATCCCGTCCATCCCCGGCGGCAAGGAGAGCTTCGTCACCTCCTCCGCCATCAACAACTATGTGCGCCTGAAGATCATGCCTGCTCCGGTGAAGCGGAAGTACTACCGGGTACACATCGCCTACCTCATTATGATCCTCACCATGAAGCAGAGCATCAGCATCAGCGACGTGCAGAAAATTTTGCCCGCCGACAGCAACGAGGACTGCGTGCGGTCGGTATACGAGGCCTACTCCGAAAAATTCCGGCAGCTGGCCCTGTTCTTCAACCAGCAGGTCCAAAGCGCCGCCACCGACATCCGCACCCCCTCCGGGGACGAGGAGGGGGCCGTGGGGCGGCTGGTCATCGAGTGCGGACTCATCGCCGGGTTCTCCAAAATTCTGGCGGAGAAGCTGATCCGCCTGTGCGATGCCGATACGGAGGCCGTTCTGGCCGCCGAGCAGCCCCATGAGTAACGCCGTCTGTCCCGCCCGCCGCCTGACGGAGGCGGATGCAGCCTAGGTCTGTGCGCTGATGCAGGGCAATCCCCTGTTCTACCGGTATCACCCGCCGCAGCCCACGCCGGAGAGCATCCGGACCGATATGACCGCCCTGCCGCCGGGAAAAGCTATGGAGGATAAGTGGTTCGTGGGCTTTTACGACGGGGACTGCCTGATTGCCGTGATGGATCTGATCTTGAACTATCCCGCCGCCGACACCGCCTTCATCGGCCTGTTCATGACGGCTCATGACCGTCAGGGCTGCGGACTGGGCAGCCGCATCCTCCGGGACTGCATGGCCCGGCTGTCTGCCGCCGGGTATCACCGGCTGCGACTGGCGGTGGATGAGGGCAATCCTCAGAGCCTGGCCTTCTGGACCAAGAACGGCTTCACCCTCACCGGTGAGGTCCACCCCAATGATTTTTCCGCCTATCTCCCTATGGAACGCAGTATTTGAAGCAGCAAGCCCTCCGGCCAAGGCCGGAGGGCTTTTTCTTCATTTTTCCTTTATTGCAGCATCTGCCCCACCACGCAGCGGCCGTCGGACCAGACAGCGGTGATGTTGTGGCGGTGGAGCATATATATGGCCCGCTCGAACCGCTCCCGCACCGTCAGGGGATGGCTGGCCTCCGTGAAGTCACCGTCATCCACCACGATGGCGTGGAGCCGATTGCCTGGGGCGAAGCCATCCCCGTCCCCGAAATAACGGTGGCCTGAGCTGGTAGCCAGATAGTAGGCCTCCGGCACCGTCAGGAAGTCCTCAGACCAGTCGGTCTCGATGCGCTTGATCTTGGAGGCCCGGATGCTCATGGTAGCCACCTTATACATGGGCAGGCAGGCACCGCCGGCAATGTCGGACCCCAGCGTCACCCAAATACCCTGCTGGAGCATCTCCCGCACCGGCGACACACCGCTGCACAGATTGATGTTGGAACCGGCGCAGTGAGCCACCACCACCCCAGCCCGGCGCATGGCGTCGCACTCCCGCCGGTCGGAGTGTACACAGTGGGCCATGATGGTGTGCTCCTTCCACAGGCCGTACTTATCATAGGTCTCCCAGTACTGCTGACAGTCCGGGTGCAGCTCCTTTACCCACTGGATCTCCCCCAGATTCTCCGACAGGTGAGACTGGACATACAGCCCCTTCTCCTGCGCCAGACGGCCCAGCGCCGCCATCAGCTCATCGGTGCAGCTGGGGGTGAAGCGGGGGGTCAGAATGGGCTTGACGTGGTCGAAATGACATCCCTCCAGCCACCGCAGCGTCTCCCGGACAGATTCCTCCGTGGTCTCCTGCAAGATGCCGGGCAGGCCGTTGCGGTCCATGTTCACCTTGCCCACATAGCCGGTGACACCGGCCCGCTCCAGCTCCTCCATGAGGATCCACGTGGCGTCGGTGTGGAGGGAGGAGAACATACACACACGGGTGGTGCCGTTGGTGATGAGGTCCGTGGCCAGACGGCGATAGATGCGGCGGGCGTAGTCCGTGTCGGCAAACCGTGCCTCCGTGGGGAAGGTGTAGGTGTCCAGCCACTCCAGCAGCGGCAGATCCATGCCCATGCCCAGCATGGGGTATTGAGGGGCGTGGAGGTGCATATCCGCAAAGGACTGCATCACCAGTGCCTGACCGTAATCCACCAGCGGCGCCGTAGCATATTCCAGTGGCAGCCGGTCATAGACGCCCCGGATCACGCCGTCCTCCAGCACCAGATAGCCCTGCTCCGTGATCTGCAGCTCCCCCAGCGCCGGGGCCTGCACGATGTTTCCCTTCAAAACCTGCACCATATCCGTTTCCTTCCTTTCCGCAAAAAATAGGCACCCCGCCGCTTTTCCGGCAGAGCACCCATAGTAGAGCCTTCGGCGGCTCCGTAGAAACGCCTTGCACCATTTCCGCAAGGCTATATGAGCTTCCCTATCACGGGCCGCAGCCCGTTTTTCTGTTCAGCCGTTCAGGTCACCTGACTGCTCTCACTCTCCCAGCTATACGGTGTCTCTCCCTGTGCCGGCATAGCCTGATGCTCTTCGGCTGACAGGAGCAGGTCGTCTACCTGTATATCGCCCATTTCCACGATCTCATAGCTGTCCACATCGTTCTCCAGCAGCTGCTCCAAGGCCGGGGAGCGCTCATAGACCTCGATCCGCACCTTATTAGTCATTTCATCAGCGTCCAGAGAAAAGATACCATAATCGTTCATATAGGGGACCAACGCATCCTTCATGGCCTCCAATTCAGCCATAGAATGTTCCACTTGCTGCAGCCGGACTCCGCCCCTTTCTCCTCCGGTTTTTCACACCGGGCAGCAACGGGCCTGCACTCTATGGTGATTTTACCATATATCCCTCCTCTTTGCAAGGGCGGATTTGTTTATATTTCCGTCGACGTCTGACTCTCACCGGGAAAATATTTCCCGCCGTGGTTGAAAACTTCACAATTTCCGTTTAAGATAGAACCAGTCTCCCTCGGAGACAACTACAAGCGAGGTATTTCTATGAAAACGATCGGCAACATCCTCTGGTTTCTCTTCGGCGGACTCATCGGCGGACTGAGTTGGGTGCTGGCGGGCTGCCTGTGGTGCGTCACCATTGTGGGCATCCCTGTGGGCCTTCAGTGCTTCAAATTCGCCTCTCTGGCCTTTTTCCCCTTCGGCAAGGAGGTAGTCTACGGCGGCGGGGGCTTCTCACTGCTGGTGAACATTCTCTGGCTGCTGCTCTCCGGAATGGAGATGGCCTTGGGCTATGTCATTCTGGGCTGCCTGTGGTGCGTCACCATTGTCGGGGTCCCTGTGGGCCTCCAGTGCTTCAAAATGGCCCGGCTGGCCCTGATGCCCTTTGGGGCGTCGGTTGTGTAGCTTTTTGTTCCCATGATCCCCACTTTTTTATGAAAAACACTTGCATTGTACCACTCGTTGTGCTATGATTCTCCCACGGATCGGAGCACTTCGATCTCAGGAGCTGCGCCTGTTTCAGCGCAGCAATCGCAATCAACAGGAGGCAATTTATCATGAAACACATTGGTTTGTTCGCCGCCGGTCTGCTGTTCGGCACGGCCGGCCTGAAGATCCTCACCAGCAAGGACGCTAAGAAGGTCTATGCCCACACCACCGCCGCCGCTCTGCGTGCCAAGGACTGCATCATGCACACCGTCACCTCTGTCCGCGAGGGCGCCGACGACATCTACGCCGACGCCAAGGCCATCAATGACCACCGGGCCGCTGAGGCCGAGGCCGAGACCATTGAGGACACTTCCGCACAAGAGGCTTAAGTTCAGCACTGCGTTATAGGAAGAGCCGCATTCTGCGGTTCTTCTTTCGTTTGGAGGTTCAAACTGATCTATGAAATGCAACATTCTCCACGAGTCCCCCAACCGCCTGCGGGTACATCTGCACTGCGCCCGGATGTCATTGCATGAGGCGGATCTGCTGGAATACTATCTTCGCAGCGTAGACGGTGTCACGGAGGTCACGGTCTATGACCGCACACAGGATGCCGTGGTGCGCTACACCGGCCAGCGCAGCGCCGTGATCGGCGCACTGGCTTCCTTCTCCTTCGCCAAGGCCGAGGTCATGGAGCTGGTGCCGGAGCACACCTCCCGTGCTCTGAACCGGGAGTTCGAGGACAAGCTGGCCATGACGGTGATGCGCCGTATCTTCTCCAAGCTGTTCCTCCCCGCCCCCATCACCACGGCCATGGCCCTGTACCGCTCCGTGAAGTACATCCGGGAGGGGCTGACGGCCCTGTGGCACGGTGAGCTCTCCGTGGCGGTGCTGGACGCCACCGCCGTCACCGTCTCTATGGTTCGGGGCGACTTCTCCACCGCCGGCTCCGTCATGTTCATGCTGCGGCTGGGCGAAATTCTGGAGGAGTGGACCCACAAGAAGTCTGTGGCCGATCTGGCCGGGGCCATGTCCCTGAATGTGGACAAGGTATGGCTGCAAAGGGGCGATACGGAGGTACTGGTTCCCATCGGTGACGTGCAGCTGGGCGACCGGCTGCTGGTCCGCACCGGCAGCCTTATCCCGCTGGACGGTCAGGTGGTCAGCGGCGAGGCCATGGTGAATCAGGCCTCCATCACCGGCGAGTCCATGCCCGTGGTCAAGCGCCCCGGCAGTCCGGTATACGCCGGAACAGTGGCCGAGGAGGGCCAATGCGTGGTGGAGGTTCAGAAGGTGCAGGGCAGCGGCCGCTACGACCGCATCGTCCGGATGATCGAGGAGTCCGAGAAGCTGAAATCCACCACCGAGGACAAGGCCGCCCGTCTGGCGGACCGGCTGGTACCGTATACGCTGGGCGGCACGGTGCTGACGTACCTGCTGACCCGGAACGTCACCAAAATGCTGGCGGTGCTGATGGTGGACTTCTCCTGCGCTCTGAAGCTCTCCATGCCCATCGCCGTGCTCTCCGCCATGCGGGAGTGCAGCAGCTATCACATCTCCGTCAAGGGTGGCCGCTTCCTGGAGGCCGTGGCCCAGGCGGATACCGTGGTGTTCGACAAGACCGGTACCCTCACCTACGCCGTCCCCACGGTGCAGGACGTGGTCCCCTTCGGGGGTCACGACGCTCAAGAGATGCTGCGTCTGGCGGCGTGTCTGGAGGAGCACTATCCCCACTCCATGGCCACCGCCGTGGTGGAGGAGGCCAAGCGCCGGGGCCTGTCCCACGAGGAGTACCACTCTCAGGTGCAGTACATCGTGGCCCACGGCATCTCCAGCATGGTAAACGGCGAAAAGACCCTCATCGGCAGCGCCCACTTCGTTTTCGAGGACGAGGGCTGCACCATCCCCGCCGGGGAACAGGAGAGATTCGATGCCCTGCCCACCCAGTACTCCCACCTCTATTTGTGTCTGGCCGGGCAGCTAGCGGCGGTGATCTGTATCCACGATCCCCTGCGGGCCGAGGCCAAGGACGCCATCCGTGCGCTCCACGACTGCGGCATCCGCAAGGTGGTCATGATGACCGGCGACAACCGCCGTACCGCCGCCTGTGTGGCGGAGGAGGTAGGGGTGGACGAGTTCCACGCCGAGGTCCTGCCGGAGGATAAGGCAGACTTCATCCGCCGGGAGCGTGCCGCTGGACACACGGTCATCATGATCGGTGACGGCGTCAACGACTCCCCTGCCCTGTCGGAGGCCGATGCCGGTATCGCCATCTCCACCGGCGCCGCCATCGCACGGGAGATCTCCGATATCACCATCACCTCCGAGGATCTGTTCCAGCTGGTGACGCTGCGGCGCATCAGTCAGAGCCTTATGGATCGCATCCATCGGAACTACCGCTTCATTGTGGGCTTCAATCTGGGCCTGATTCTTCTGGGCGTGGCGGGCATCCTGCCCCCCACCACCTCTGCGTTGCTGCACAATGCCTCCACGCTGGGTATCAGCCTCAAGAGCATGACGGATCTGCTGCCGGAGCCTGAAGCAGCGGCAACCGTCCCGGAGAGATCCGGCGAGTGACCCCGCAGCCGGTAATCGTGATCTGGCGGCCGGTGATTTTGCAGCGACATATCTGCTGCTGTTCCGATGGAACATCTGAAAAGGAAGGAAGCCTTGCGGCTTTGCCGCAGGGCTTCCTTCTTTGTTTATTTTTCCCTCACCGGGGCAAACTACCTCAAATACGAAACACGAGGTGAAGTCTATGCAGACCAAACGAGCGGGCCGCCAGACGGTGCAGCTCTCCCATCCTCCCAGCGTGGTGTCCTTCGCCAACATCGGCGGCCGCATGGAGGGGCAAGGCCCACTCTCCGACTATTTCGACGAGCTATCCCCCGACACCTTCTTTGGGAAAAAGACATGGGAACAGGGAGAATCCGCCATGCAGGAGCGGGTCCTGCGCCGGGCGCTGGAAAAGGGTGGCCTCACCGCCGGTGAACTGGACTACGTGCTGGCTGGGGATCTGCTGAACCAGTGCATCGGCACCTCCTTCGGCCTGCGGAGCTTCCATATCCCCTTCTACGGGCTGTACGGCGCCTGCTCCACCATGGGAGAGAGCCTGTCCCTGGCGGCGCTGCTCATTGACGGGGGCTTCGCCCGGCTGGCCGCCGCCATGACCTCCTCCCACTACTGCACCGCCGAGCGCCAGTACCGGATGCCGGTCCCCTACGGCAGCCAGCGCACCCCCACCGCCCAGTGGACGGCCACCGCCTCCGGCTGCTGTATTCTGGGCGCTCAGGGGGACGGCCCCTATATCACCCACGTCACCTGCGGCCGCATCGTGGACTGGGGCATCACCGATGCCAACAACATGGGGGCCGCCATGGCTCCCGCCGCCTACGACACCCTGCGGGCGCACTTCACTGCTACCGCCACCGGCCCGGAGGACTACGACCTCATCGTCACCGGCGATCTGGGGCTGCTGGGTCAACAGATCGTCACCGACCTCTTCCGGCAGGACGGTGTGGACATGACGAAAAACTACACCGACTGCGGGCTGCTGCTGTACCATCTGGAAAAGCAGGATATGCACGCCGGAGGCTCCGGCTGCGGATGCTCCGCCGCCGTGTTCAACGGCTACCTGCTCCGGGGCCTGCGGGAGGGCCGCTGGAAGCGCCTGCTCTTCACCCCCACCGGGGCGCTGCTGAGCCCCACCTCCTCCTTTCAGGGGGAGTCCATCCCCGGCATCTGTCATGCGGTGGCACTTTCCGCCGCAAAGGAAGGAGTGTAAGCCTTGGATTACCTGAACGCATTTCTCTGCGGCGGCGTCCTCTGCGCCACCGGCCAGCTGTTCATCGACCGCACCCAACTGACCCCCGCCCGCATCCTCACCGGCTATGTGGTGGCCGGAGTGCTTTTGCAGGCGGTGGGCGTCTATCAGTATCTGGTGGACTGGGGCGGTGCCGGCGCCACCGTCCCCCTCACTGGCTTCGGATACAGTCTTGCCAAGGGCGTGGCCAAGGCCGTGGCGGAAAAGGGGCCGCTAGGCATCCTCACCGGCGGCCTCACCGCTACCTCCGGCGGCATCGCCGCAGCGGTGGTCTTTGCCGTGCTGGCAGCCATTTTCTTCAAGCCCAAAGAAAAACGTTGACAAATACCCACAGGGGGTATATAATGCCACCATGAAATTATACCCCCGGGAGGTATTTGTATGGACTGCTGCCATAAGACAAAGCACCGCTCCGACGAGGAGCAAAAGAAACTCACCCATCGCCTCAACCGCATCGAGGGACAGGTCCGTGGCCTGCGGGAGATGCTGCAAAAGGACGCCTACTGCCCGGATATCCTGATCCAGGTCTCCGCCGTCAGCGCCGCCCTCAACAGCTTCAGCAAGGAGCTGCTGGCCACCCACATCCGCACCTGCGTGGCCGATGGCATCCGTCAGGGGGATGACGCCGTCATTGACGAGCTGGTCACTACCCTGCAAAAGCTCATGAAGTAAGGGGGTGCCGATGATGACCGAACAATTTGCCGTGACCGGCATGACCTGCGCCGCCTGCTCGGCTCATGTGGAAAAGGCGGTCTCCAGGCTCAGCGGCGTGCAGAGCGCCCCGGTGAACCTGATGCTGGGTAGTATGACCGTCACCTACGACGAGAAGGCGGTCACCGAAGGCGATATCATCGCCGCCGTAAAGGCGGCGGGCTACGGAGCCTCTCCCGCCTTTACGGCGGATCAGGGCCAGCTGCGCCGGGATCAGGACGCCGCCCTCCGCCGCCGGAAGAAACACCTCATCTGGTCGGTGGTATTTCTGGTGCCGCTGTTCTACCTGAGCATGGGCCACATGATGGGCCTGCCCTTGCCGCAGGTGCTGCATACGCACCCTCTGCTGCTGGCCTGCCTGCAGCTGGCGCTGGTGATCCCCATTCTCATTCTCAACCGCAATTATTTCACCGTAGGTTTCTCCCGTCTGGTGAAGCTTAGCCCCAATATGGACTCGCTGGTGGCCGTCGGCGCTGCGGCTGGCCTTGTATACAGCCTCATTGAAATGGGCCTGCTGGCCGCCGGACAGGTATCCGGTATGCCGGACCTGTACTTCGAGTCCGCCGGCATGATCCTGACGCTGGTGACGGTGGGCAAGTATCTGGAGGAGCGCTCCCGCGGCAAGACCACCGGTGCCATCTCCGCTCTGCTGGCTCTGGCCCCGGAGAGTGCCGTGGTGCGCCGTCAGGGACAGGAGCTCACCATCCCCACGGAGGAGATCGTGGCCGGTGACACCGTCATCGTCCGTCAGGGCGGCCGCATCCCCGTGGACGGTGTCATCACCGACGGCCACGCCGCCGTAGACGAGTCCGCCATCACCGGTGAGAGCCTGCCGGTGGAGAAGGTCCCCGGCGACGCCGTCACCTCTGCCACTGTCACCAGCTCCGGTTACCTGGAGCTGCGGGCCACCCGTGTGGGCGGCGACACCACCCTCTCCCAGATCATCCGGCTCATGGAGGAGGCCGCCTCCTCCAAGGCCCCCATCTCCCGGCTGGCAGACCGCATCAGCGGCATCTTCGTGCCGGCGGTCATGGCCATCTCCCTGACGGCGGCCCTGCTGTGGGCCTTCGTGGGGGGCATGGATGTCCGCTTCTGCCTCTCCATCGCCATCGCCGTGCTGGTGATCTCCTGCCCCTGCGCTTTAGGTCTGGCCACCCCTGTGGCCATCATGGTGGGCACGGGACAGGCCGCCCAGCAGGGCATCCTCATCAAGTCCGCCGAAAGTCTGGAGCTGCTGCACAAGGTGCAGACGGTGGTGCTGGATAAGACCGGCACCGTCACCATGGGCCAACCCCGTGTCACGGATATCCTCTGTGCCCCCGGCGTCACGGAGGAGGAGCTCCTCTGCGTGGCCGCCTCGGCGGAAAAGCCCTCGGAGCACCCGCTGGCCCACGCCATCGTGGAGGAGTCTCAAGCCCGCCACATCCCCCTCTGCCCCGTGTCCGGCTTCCGCTCCGTCCCCGGCGGCGGGATCCAGGCCACTCTCTCCGGCGAAGCGGTGCTGGCCGGCAATGCCGGTCATCTGGCGCAGAACGGTGTCTCGCTGGCAGCCATGGAGGCCGACGCTCACCGGCTGGCCGAGGACGGCAAAACGCCCCTGTTCTTCGCCGAGAGCGGCCATCTGCTGGGTTGCGTGGCCGTGGCAGATGTGGTGAAGCCCGACAGTGCCAAGGCCATTGCGGCTCTGCGGCGCATGGGCCGCAGAGTGGTGCTGCTCACCGGCGACAACCAGCGCACCGCCAACGCCATTGCCCGCCAGATCGGCGTAGATCAGGTCATCGCACAGGTGTTGCCGCAGGATAAGGCCAAGTGCGTGGCCCAGCTCCAGCAGCAGGGTCAGCGGGTGGCCATGGTGGGCGACGGCGTCAACGATGCCCCGGCGCTGGCGCAGGCCGATGTGGGCCTTGCCATCGGCGCCGGTACGGACATCGCCATCGAGTCGGCGGATGTGGTGCTGATGAAGAGCAGCCTGCTGGACATCCCCGCCGCCATGGACCTCTCCCGTGCCGTGCTGCGGAACATTAAGCAGAACCTGTTCTGGGCCTTCTTCTATAACTCCATCGGCATCCCCGTGGCCGCCGGTGTCCTGTATCCGGCCCTGCACCTGACCCTGAATCCCATGCTGGCCGCCGCCGCCATGAGCCTCAGCTCCGTGTGCGTGGTGTCCAATGCCCTGCGTCTGCGGGGCTGGAAGCCCCCGGTCTTTCCCGATCAGCCTGCACCCACCGCTCCCCTGCCGGAGAGCGCCGTGTTCCAGTCTCAAGGAAAGGAGGAGAATACCGTGAACAAGACCATCCATATTGACGGCATGATGTGCGCCCACTGCACCGGCCGTGTGGAAAAGGCCCTCAATGACCTGCCCGGCGTAGAGGCCACCGTGGATCTGGACTCCAAGTCCGCCGCCGTCACCTGCACCCCCGACGTGTCCGATGACACCCTGCGTCAGGCCGTGGAGGACGCCGGCTACCACGTTACCGGCATCCGGTAATTGCCGCCTCCCACCACGGGGCTTTCCTCCCGGTGGGGACGCCCCATCCCATGGCATTTTCCCAAGAAAAAGAGCATCCTGTGAGGGCTATTTCCTTCACAGGATGCTCTTTCTGTTATCCGTTGTTCTGCTGAACCACATAGGAGAAGTAGTACCCGCCGATGCCGTCCGTCAGCAGCCCCGTGTAGGCGCTGCTGAGCCGGCTGCTCTGGCCGGTAAAATACAAGGGGCATACATACCCCGTCTCCAGCAGCAGACGCTCGGCATCCTCCAAATAGGCGTCCCGTACCTCTACCTCGCCGCAGTCCGCCGCCACACCCATCAGCATATCGTAGGCGTGGGAGTAGAAGAACTCCCCCTCCTTGCTGCCGCTGGCCCACTGCCGCAGCAGGCCCATGGCGTCGTTGCGGTCGCTTTTCAGCGTCACCATGGCGATGGTAAACTCGCCGCTGACCACATCCCGCTGTACCTCCTCGCCGGTAACGCCCTTCAGCGTCACCACAAGGCCCAGCTGATCCCGCCACGTATCCCGCAGCAGCTGGGCGAGCTTGGCGTTGATGTCGTTCTCCTCGTACAGCAGCGTCACCTGCCCCAATCCCGCCAGACTGCTGGGGTCCATCAGACCGGCCTGCTGCATCAGCTCCGCCGCCTTCTCACGGGCAGCCGTCAGCGCCTCTGGGTCGTTGTTCATGAGGTCGCCGCTCTCCGTGCGGAAGTCTCCGCCCATGGTGTTCCGTATCCCTCCGGGAATCAGTCCGGTCGCCAGAGTCACCAGACGGTTCTCTGTCAGCGCCGCCAAGGCGTTCCGGTCGATGACCAGCGACATGGCCTGCCGCAGCTCCTGGCTGGCCAGGCTCTGTGCCATCTGGTTCACCAGCAGCGTCATCACCTGAGGATAGCTGTCCGGTGTCCATGTCTCCGGCTCATCCGCCAGCTCCTCTTGGGACAGGCCCAGTACGAAATCCACCTCGTTCTTTTTCAGCAGCTCCGTCCTCATCGCCGCATCCGTCTCGAACCGGAACACCAGCGTGCTCATTTGCAGTCGCCGCTGGTCGTAGTAGCTCTCCGGTACCGTGGCGGTCAGCAGGCCGTTCTTCCATTCGCTGATGCGGTAGGCCCCGTTGGTACACAGGGCCGTGGGATCCGCCTGCCAGTCCTTCGGCTGCTCGCTGCGTACCGGCATGGTGGCCGCCGCCGTACACACGGCGCTTAAAAAGTAGGCGCACCGATTGCTGAGGGTCACCACAAAGGTGTTCTCTTCCGGAGCCGACACCTGCAGCTTGCTGACATCGCCGCTGCTGCGAACCTGCCGATACCCCGCCACCATCTCCAGCAGCGCCGCATTGGGGGAGGCCGTAGCCGGGTCCGCCAGCCGCTGCCAGGCGTAGACAAAATCCGCCGCCGTCACCTTCTGCCCGTCGGACCACTTCATGTCCCGCAGGGTGAAGGTATAGGTCTGTGTACCGTCGCTGTTGTCGGTGCAGGCATATTTCCGGGCAGCCCCGGCCTCCACCCGGCTGCCGCCCTGCCCGTCGGAGGACAGCTTCATGAGATTCTCATACAGATGGCTCACCACGATGCGCTCGGAGTCCGTGGTGACCATAGCCGGGTCCAGCGTCCCCGGCAGCTCCGGCAGGCATACCCGCAGCGTCTGCGGCTCCCGCCGGGTGCCGCAGCCCGCCAGCGCCGCCGCCATCACCAGCGTCAGCAGCAGGCAAACGCCCCGTTTCCAAATATTCATAGCCCCACCTCTTACTTCTCCAGCGGAACCACCGTGCCGTCCTCCTCCAGCTTGGCGGAGACGATCTGGCTGCGGGTGTTGCGGGCGATATCGTCCAGCCGCATCCGGCTGGGGAAATCCGACAGCAGCGTATAGGCCACGCCGTGGCGCTTGGCCCGCCCCGTCCGGCCGATGCGGTGTACGTAGTACTCATTCTCCTCCGGCACGTCGAAGTTGAAGACGGCGTCCACATCGTCCACGTCGATGCCCCGGCTGGCCACGTCCGTGGCCACGAACACATGGAGCTTGCCCTCCCGGAACTGGGCCATGACCTCCTCCCGCTTCTTCTGGGGGATATCTCCGTGGATGCACTGGGCGTCCAGCCCACGCATCTGCAAAAACTTCGTCAGCCGCTCCGTGGAGCCCTTGGTGTTGCAGAAGCAGATGACCCGCTCCAGCCCCTGCTTCTTGATGATGGCGGCAATGGCGTCCACCTTGGCGTCGGAGTCCACATCGAGGCGGTACTGCAAAATATCGGGCTTATTCTCCTGCGTGGCCTGCACCGTGATCTCCTCCGGATCCCGCTGATAGATCCACGAGATATCCATCACCTCACGGGAGATGGTGGCGGAGAACATCCCCAGATTCTTCCGGTTGGGGATCTTGTCCAATATCCGCCGCACATCGTGGATAAAGCCCATATCCAGCATCCGGTCCGCCTCATCCAGCACCACGGTGGACACCTCGTTCAGCACCACCGTCCGCCGCTTCATGTGGTCGGAGAGCCGCCCCGGCGTGGCCACCACGATCTGGGGCCGCCGCTTCAGGGCGTTGATCTGCTTGCCGATAGGCTGACCTCCGTACAGGCACACCAGCCGCACCCCCTCGTGGCACACCGCCACCTCCCGCATCTCCTCGGTGATCTGCATGGCCAGCTCACGGGTGGGGGCCAGGATCACCGCCTGCACCGTCTCGCTCTCCGGGTCGATGCGCTCGATGATGGGGATGCCGAAGGCCATGGTCTTACCGGTGCCGGTAGGGGCCTTGGCGATCACGTCCTTCCCCGCCAGCATGGGGGGGATGCACCCGGCCTGTACGGGGGTGCTCACTTCATATCCCTTGTTCTGAATGGCACGCATGGTCGCCTCCGACAGCCCGAAGCTCTCGAAGGGTGCGCCCTGTGTAATGTCCATAGTGTTGTCCTCGTTTTCGTATATTTTCAGCCATAATAGATTATACCACCGCTGTCAATAGAGCGGCGCACCCTCCCGCCGGAGAATACGCCGCTCATCATCTCTTACTCCGCCCGTTGGCGCTGCACCTGCTCCACCGTGTGCCGGTACTGCTCCGCCGCCGTCTCGGCGCTCACCCTTTCCGGAGAGCCCATCAGCCGGAAGCTCCCGTCCTCCAGTCTTACGCCGTAGGAGATGCCGCCGAAAAAGTACAGCCGTTCCTCCGAAGCCGTCCCGCCGCCCTCCTCGGCCAGTCCCTCATAGGCCGGGATACCTGTGAAGGAGTAAGCACCGGTGCAGAGCTCCCCGCCCAGCGCATCCACTTGAAGATACCCCGTCTCCATGCCGCCGGTGGTCAGCCTGCACACATACCCGTTGCACCGGTCGTCGGGGCCGTAAAGGGGCCTGCCCAGGAGGATCACCGTGGTATCGTCCCATGTGCAGTCCGGCCCACCTTCCCCTGCGATGCGGCGGATCTCACCCTCTGCGAAGGTCATGGCCTGCTTTTCCGTCACGGATACCTCCGCCTTCTCCGGTTCTCTGCCGCCCCGGCCTATCCAGAGCAGCACCAGCGCAAGCACTGCCAGCAAGGATACTGCAAGCACCGCTATGTTCCTTCCCGTTTTCATGATAGAGCCTCCTTTATCGCCCATCCAACCACTGTCTTTCTCCTTACTTTTACCATACCTCCACGGCAAAGTCAATAGATTCGCCCCTCACTTTTGTGCAAAGTGTATATTTTCCGTTTCGCCACTGGCCCGGCCGACCGTGTCCCGTGCCGCCGCCTACATCCCCCAGCGGCAGGAGGACGGCCTGCAATTCTATACCGGTGCCGCCTACGCCACCTACCGGCAGAACGGAACCCTCTGGGTAACGGGCCTCCGCACGGGAGAGACCCACGACACCGGCGTCTCCGCCGATGCCCCATACCACATCTGCACCGTCGGTGAGGACATCTCCGTGGTACAGGAGCAGTAACCACCATAAAGGATAGGGCAGGGCCGACAAAATGTCGGCCCTGCCCTGTCCTTTTCTTATTCTGACAGCGGAACCGCCCTCCTGCGGAGGCTCTCCCTGTCATGCGTTTCCCCTTTACAGCGCCTGTTCAATGGCCGCCAGCAGGTCGCCATACTCCTCGAAGGCCGGATACTGGGGATAGTCCGCCCTGATCTGCTCCGTGGTGCGGAACAGGAAGCCCGCCTTGCTGGCACGGATCATCTCCAGATCGTTGTAGCTGTCGCCGGAGGCGATGGTATCGTAGCCCATGGACTGGAAGGCCCGGACGGTGGTGAGCTTGGAGTGGCTGCACCGCATCCGGAAGCCGGAGATCATACCGTCCTCCCCCACCTTCAGCGTGTTGCACAGCAGGGTGGGCCAGTTGAGCTTCTCCATCAGCGGCAGGCCGAACTGCTCGAAGGTGTCGCTGAGGATCACCACCTGCGCCTTAGTCCGCAGCCGGTCCAGAAACTCTCTGGCCCCCGGCAGCGGGTCAATGCGGCGAATGGTGTTCTGAATGTCCTTCAGCCCCAGTCCATGCTGACGCAGAGTGTCGATGCGCCAGCGCATCAGCTTGTCATAGTCCGGCTCGTCGCGGGTGGTGCGCCGCAGCTCCGGGATACCGCTCTCCTCAGCGAAGGCGATCCAGATCTCCGGCACCAGCACCCCCTCCATATCCAAACAAACGATGTTCATAGTCCGCTCCTTTCAGCTCCTCATGACCTCTGCCAGCACATAGTCCAGCATCTGCTCCTTGTCGATGACATCCCGATGGCGCACCGTCCGGCCCTGCAAACCGGCGAGATTCCTCGGCACCTCTGTGCCGGTGAGCCGGTGCAGCCGCTCCATCATGGCGAACTCGTCGCCGTCGCAGCCGCCCTCCAGCGCCCCCAGCACCGCCGCCGGGAACTTGTAGGGTGATGCCGTGGAGAGCACCACCACCGGAGCCCCGTCCTCCAGCCGCACCTGCTCTGCCGCCGACCACGCCACCGCCGTGTGGGGGTCGCAGAGATAGTGCTGCTCCTGCCACAGCCGACGGATGACCTCCGCCGCCCCGGCATCGTCGCAGCAGGCACAGTCGAACTCCGCCTGCAAGCGTTCCAACAGCCGGGGCGACACCTGATAGTGTCCCTCCCGGTTCAGCTGCTCCATCAGCCCCGCCACATAGCCGCAGTCCCCCTCCGACAGCAGGTACAGCAACCGCTCCAGATTGCTGGACACCAGAATGTCCATGGAGGGCGACGTGGTCTTATAGAAGGGCCGCCGCCGGTCGTATACACCGGTGGAGATGAACTCCGTCAGCACATCGTTGGCGTTGCTGGCGCACACCAGCCGCCCCACCGGCAGACCCATGCGCTTGGCGAAATACCCTGCCAGAATATCTCCGAAGTTACCGGTAGGCACCACGAAGTGGACCTTCTCCCCCACCCGGATGCGCCCCGCCTGCACCAGATCGGCATAGGCCCGGAAGTAGTATACCACCTGCGGGGCCAGCCGCCCGATGTTGATGGAGTTGGCGGAGGATAGCACCGCACCGTGAAGGTCTTTCCCTTTACAGGCGGCAAAGACATTCTTCACGCCGGTCTGCGCATCATCGAAGTTCCCCCGGATGGCGCATACCCGGACGTTGCCGCCCTCCTGCGTCACCATCTGTGCCTCCTGCACCGGCGACACGCCCCCGGCGGGATAGAACACCATGATCCGGGTGCCGGGCACATCGTGGAAGCCCTCCAGCGCCGCCTTACCGGTATCGCCGGAGGTGGCGGTAAGGATCACCACATCCCCGGCCCCCTCCTGCTTGGCGGCGGCGCTCACCAGCCGGGGCAGCACCGACAGGGCCACGTCCTTGAAGGCGCTGGTGGGCCCGTGGTACAGCTCCAGCACATACCGCTCCCCCACCGGCACCAGCGGCGTCAGGTCATCGCTGGCGAATTTTCCGGCATAGCTGGCCCGCACCAGTCCGTTCATATCCTGAAAGTCCGGCAGCAGCGCACCCAGAATGTCCGCCGCCATGGACATGGTATCCTTCTGCAAGGTCCCCTGCCAGTCAAAATCCAGCTTCCCCGGATCGCAGACATACAGTCCTCCGTCCGGTGCGATGCCCTCTAAAACGGCTCTGGTCGGGGCCGCCGTCAGCTTTTCATCCCTCGTGCTGTGGTAGATCATAAAAACGCTCCTTTTGCCACTTGCTTTTTCTGAAACAGTATGATACACTGTCTCCAGCAAAAAAGCAAGTGTTTTTAT
>UMHU01041547.1_pt1 | contig 60984 bp, 49 predicted proteins | sample 1965591 | NCBI WGS metagenome assembly UMHU01 (sample SAMEA4836101, study PRJEB28245) | human gut metagenome | biome: gut microbiome; material: fecal sample | place: Denmark | collected 2008
TTACTCCGAAGCAAGGCTTCGGAGTGGGTAAGGGAATCTGGAATCAGATAAATCCCAGATTGGAAGCCGTCAGGCAACTAGTCTAAGGACTCAGAATGATGTGAAAGACAAACTCGTTAAGCAAACATTTTTATGCAGTTGTCAGGATACGAATCCTGAGACATAAATTCAGTGGCGATAGCTGCGGGGATCCACCTGTTCCCATGCCGAACACAGCAGTTAAGGCCGCAAACGCCGAAAGTACTTGGGGGGAGGCCCCCTGGGAGGATAGGAAGCCGCTGATTCAGCAAAGAAGCACTAGCAAATGCTAGTGCTTCTTTTATTATATGAATGATGAAATAAAGAAATGACGGATGTCGAAAGACGACGAGCTTGCCGTTATCGGAACAATGTGTCAGCCTTTGCGACGGATGCCGAGAGGCGACAAGACTGCCGCAGTCAGCATGATGTGTTCGGTTTTCAGGCGGATGCGAAGCGACAAGTCTGCTGCAGTCAGCATGATGTGTCCGGTTTTCAGACGGATGCGAAGCGACAAATCTGCCGCAGTCGGTATGATGTGTCCGGTTTTCAGACGGATGCCGAAGGCGACGAGACTGCCGTCATCAGACCGATGTGCCAGCCTTTAAGGTGGATGCTGCAAGTAACTAGACCGAAGTCATCTCGTTCATGTGACATCTTTTCAGACGGATGCCAAGAGCGGGGCTGCCGTCACAGAATCCTATAACCCCTAAATCTTCTCTTCTCCTTTGAATTCGCTCTCTTATAATTATTTTCCAAACATAAAAACTGCCATCAGCCTAGCCTCTGATGGCAGTAAATCTTCCGTATAACGTTGTTTTTTCTCCTTAAGACAGTTTTCGTGTCGCTTCTTCACTATCACTGCCAAGGTTTTCATCGCCATCTTTCAAGGGGAAGATGACCGAAACTGTCGTGCCTTCATTTACTTTGCTCGCCAGGGTGATTTCAGCCTTGTTGGCCTTAGCGATGTATTGGGCAATAGACAGCCCTAATCCTGATCCGCCGGTTGCTTTGGTCCGCGATGAATCGACGCGGTAGAAGCGTTCAAATACGCGGTTTAAATCCTTTTCCGGGATACCGATGCCTGTGTCGGCAATACGATAGATGACTCTTTTTTCATCTACCCTGCAGGACAAGGTAATTTGCTTACCTGCCGGTGTGTATTTTATGGCATTGTCGATAAAAATACGAAGCATCTGTTTGACGCTTCCCGGTTCGGCGATGATGACGGCCTTATCGTTATCGGTGAGGCGAATGTCGTGTTCCTTATCGATGAGGGTGATTTCGCTGTAAACTTCTTGCAGCAACTGGGCCGTATCGATTTCCGTAAAGTGTTTGATAAGGGTGCCGTTATTGGAGCGGGCGAAGAAGAGAAGTCGTTCCGTAAGCTGCTTCATGTAATCCGTCTCGGATTTTATGGCGGTAAGGCCTTCGTTGAGGACGGCCGGATCTTCTTTTCCCCATCGGTCAAGGAGATCGGTATAACCGGCGATGACTGTAATCGGTGTCCGAAGTTCATGAGAGGCGTCGCTGATAAACTGTTGCTGCTTCTTATAGCCGTATTCGATTCGGTCTAGGGCCTGATTGATGGTGACGGCTAAGTCGTGGAGTTCATTTTTATTGTCCGATAAGGCAATTCGGTTGTCGAGGCGATTGACTTCGATGGTCTTTACGGTATCATTGATGACCTTTAACGGCGCCAATGATTTTTTCATGAAGTACATGCCGGTGACGATGGTCAGAATCAGGCTGATGAGAATGGAGGCTAACAGTTGTTTGGACAGGAGGGAAATGAAGTTCGTTTCTTTATCCGGCCGCTGTGAAAAACGGAGGTAATAGTTCATTCCCTGCTTATTTGTCCAAAGACGGTAATAGGAGAATTCTGAAGCTTCGTTTCCTTGGACCTTCGTCGGCAAGGGATTTTCATCAGGCGTGCTGATGGCGTCGTCAATATAACGGTCGCTGAGCTTTCGAACGGCGTGAGTCGGCCCATTGTCGATGATAAGATGGCCGGCACCGTCATAGATTTGTAAATTCATCTGCGGCGGTATATTGGCTTGGACGAAGATGGTCGTGTCGACTTTTCCATACGTATCTAAATACTGAACGGCTGCTTCGGCATTATCCATCAGTTGATCGCGCAAGGCGTTGTTCATAATATAATGAATGCTGGTAAGCGTGGCGACGGATACGGTCAGCAGGATGAAGAATACGATTGCGGAGTAGAGCAGAACCATCTTCGCAAAGATTGGCAGTGGGGCGATAAGAACTTGCCGGATAAGCCAGCGATTAATCTTCTGCCACATAGCCGACTCCCCGAACCGTACGGATATAGTTGCGGTAGTCGGGACCGAGTTTGCCGCGAAGATAACGGATATAGACGTCGACGATGTTCGTATCACCGGCAAAGCCGTATCCCCAGACTTCTTCCAGAATACGCGACCGCGACAAGACGATATTTTTATTCAGGATCAGATAGACGAGGAGCTCGAATTCTGTCTTCGAGAAGCGGATTTTCCGAGGGCCGATGACGGCTTCATGTCGGTCGACGAATACCGTCATTTCACGGAGATGGAGATATCTTTCCTGCTTTTCAAGCTGGCGGCGTTCTCTTAGGAGGGCGCGGATACGGGCAAAAAGCTCTTTGCTGTTAAAGGGTTTTGTCAGGTAATCGTTGGCTCCGCTGTCCAGGCTGTAGACCTTGGTTTCAATATCATCCCTTGCCGATAACATCATAATCGGAACATTCGATAACTCTCTCGTTCGTTTACAGATGCTCAGCCCGTCGATGTCGGGGAGCATGATGTCGAGGAGTATGAGATCGAAGCGTTCCTGGCAAATGCGGTCTAAGGCGGCGGCACCGTTGTATTCAATTCCGCAGTCGTAACCTTCGTGCTCCAGTTCCATTTGGATGAACCGAGCGATTGGTTTTTCGTCTTCAACGATTAAAATGCTTGTGTTTCCAGGCATATAAAAACCTCCGATCAAAAGTAGTTTTACACCCCGTTTACTTATATACTTTCTATTATAACGTATATCCTCTCTCTTTTGTACCATCAGCTTATGTCTTTTTTGTATCGCTCACCTGGACATTATCACAAAAAAGTCACAACAATTTAATCTCTTTTTAATGTTTAGGCATTTACTTTTTCCGAGAACCTGTTATGATAGTAAGTGTAGAAGAGATCATCTACGAGACGTTGGAGATTTAAGTCTGTTCATTACACCCCTCGAACACCCCTTATCTTATTTCTTCAACTGCTGAGATATTGTCTTCCCCCGATGATATCTTGCAATAAGAAAAAGCCGGCCCCCCTCGCCGGCTTTTTTCTATGGGTGCAATGATGGCTGTGAACTATGATTTTGAATAAATTTTGAGAAAAATATTTTGTGTTAAGCCAAAAAGCTAGGAAATACCTATATCTTCACCCTTTCGGTATTCATTGACAAGTTTTTGGTTTCGTGCAATAATGAAACAGACGACGGGGGTTACCCCGAAAATTGATGTTGGGAGGTGAAAAATATGCATGTTATTTCCGACGAATGCGTAAAATGCGGCGCTTGCGCTAGCACCTGTCCTACGGGCGCTATCGAAGAAGGCGAAACGAAATACGTTGTAACTGATTCCTGCATCGATTGCGGCGCTTGTGAATCCGCTTGTCCTACCGGCGCAATTTCTGCTGAATAATTGCCAGGGCAATTCAATAAGAAAAGAGACATGTATTGGCATGTCTCTTTTTTTATTGAATTGTATCCTTGTCCTATGCTAAAATAAAGTGATTGTAAGTTACATAGTAGGAGGAATTTACCTTGTATGTATTAGGCATTGCCTTGGCCGTAGCCGTTGTCGACCAGCTCACGAAGTTTGTTGTGCAGCAGGAAATGGCCCTTCATGAATCCATTCCGGTTATTCCGGGATTTTTTCATATTACTTATATTTTGAATAAAGGCGCTGCTTTTGGTATTTTAGAACATCAACAGTGGCTTTTTTTAATTATTGCCCTTATTTTATTCCTTTTATACGGTGTTTTTCGAAAGAAAATGCCGAAAAATCCTGCGGTCTCCGGCGGAGCCGGACTGCTTTTAGGAGGGGCTTTGGGAAATGCTGTGGACCGAACCTTTGCCGGCGCCGTGACGGATTTCTTTGATTTCAGGATCTGGCCGGTGTTTAATGTAGCCGACATCGGCATTGTCGTCGGCGTGGCTCTGTTGTTATGGTATAGTTGGACGCATCTGTCGGATAAATGAGGTTGAAAAATGGAAAATAAAGAATTTGTTATTACAGCAGAAGAGAAAGGAAAACGACTCGATGTCTATTTGGCGGCGGCCCTCGATGTTTCGCGAAGCTATGCGCAGCAGCTCATCCAAGGGGAAGACGTTGCTGTAAATGATAAGCAGGCAAAGTCTAATTATCGTTTGAGTGAAGGCGACGTTGTCCGGGCCCGGTTAGACGTGCAGGAAGAATATAATGTGGAGGCCGAGAATATTCCCCTCGATGTCGTTTATGAGGATAAGGATATCATCGTCGTCAATAAGGCGCGAGGCATGGTCGTTCATCCGGCAGCCGGAAATTTTGACGGGACATTGGTCAATGCCCTGCTCTACCACTGTCAGGGGGAACTGTCCGGAATCAACGGCGTTATCCGGCCGGGTATCGTTCATCGTCTGGATAAGGACACGTCCGGTGTCATGGTCGCCGCGAAGACCGATGAGGCTCACAAGGGTCTTGCCGAGCAGATTAAGGCCCATTCGGCCCATCGAACCTACTGGGCCCTGGTCCACGGCAATATTTCCGAAGAAAAAGGCGTTATCGATGCCCCCATCGGAAGACATCCGAAAGACCGCATACGGATGGCGGTTACGTTTAAAGGCGGCCGTGAGGCCGTTACCCATTTCCGGGTTCTCAAACGCTACGGCGACTATACTTGGGTGGAATGTAAACTCGAGACGGGGCGGACGCATCAAATTCGCGTCCATATGGCCTATATCCATCATCCCGTTGTAAATGACCCCTTATATGGGTATAAAAAAGATGATTTTCCCATTGACGGACAGGCACTTCATTCCCATTCACTGGACTTAGTTCACCCTGTCACGAACCAGTTGATGCACTTTGAAGCGCCGGCGCCGGCAGATTTTCTCGAATGCCTGAAGCGGGCCGAACAGAAGGAGTGACAGTATGTGGAAAGAAAAGACACTGCTCATGGACGAAAAGGCGATGGGGCGGGCCATTCGCCGTATTGCTCATGAAATCATTGAACATAATAAAGGTCTCGACAGTACCATCCTGGTCGGAATTCATACCCGCGGCGTTCCCTTAGCTAAACGGTTGGGGCAGGAACTGACGGCTATCGAAGGGCGAAAGGTCCCGGTCTACGATCTGGATATTTCAGCGTACCGTGACGATGATCGTAAGAGTCCTATTGCGATTACCGATGCCGGTAAGTTCGATGCGGATGGCAAGACCGTCGTTCTCGTCGATGATGTCTTGTTTACCGGACGGACCGTTCGGTCAGCTTTAAACGCGATCATGGAATTAGGGCGGCCGCAGTTCATCGAGCTTGCCGTCCTCGTCGACCGAGGGCATCGAGAACTCCCGATTCGAGCCGATTACGTCGGCAAAAATGTACCGACGTCACGTAAAGAGGACGTTGCCGTTCAACTGAAAGAAACGGACCGACAGGACCGCGTTATTCTGCGGGAATTGGCGGAGTAAGGAAGGAGAGGCTGTCGCCCTGCGGCAGTCTTTTTTTATTGATTTCCCCTTTGTTTATGCTATACTTAAGAAAAAACATACGTTTTGCTATATATTTAGAAAGAAGGGGTTGTGATGAAAAAGATTTTAAATGATGTCGATGGTGTTGAAAACGAAATGATCCAGGGATTGGTTAAATCGGCACCGAAGATGCTGCGCAAACTCGATTACGGCACGATTGTCGTGAGAGCGAATAAAAAAGAAGGCAAAGTTGCCTTGGTCAGCGGCGGCGGAAGCGGTCATGAACCGGCCCATGCCGGCTATGTCGGCACGGGGATGCTCGATGGTGCCGTCGCCGGTACGGTATTCACGTCACCGACACCGGATCAGGTTTTGGAAGGCATTAAAGCCGTTGCGACGGATCAGGGCGTCCTCTGTATCGTCAAGAACTATACCGGCGATATCATGAACTTTGAAATGGCCATTGAAATGGCTGCCGATGAGGACATCAAGGCAGATTATGTCGTCGTCAATGATGACGTCGCCGTCCGCGACAGTCTGTATACCACGGGTCGCCGCGGCGTAGCCGGTACTGTTTTCGTTCACAAGATTGCCGGTGCCAAGGCGGAACAGGGAGCCTCTCTGGCAGACGTCAAAGGCGTTGCTGAAAAGGTCGTTGCCAACGTCCGTTCTATGGGTATGGCTATCGAACCGTGCACCGTTCCGGCAGCCGGGAAACCGGGCTTTGAACTGGCGGATGACGAAATGGAAATCGGAATCGGCATCCACGGCGAACCGGGGACGCATCGGGAAAAACTGCGCTCGGCGAATGAAATCGCCAAGATGCTCGTCGATGAAATTTTATCCGACCTCGACTATAAAGGCCGGGATGTCGTCGTCATGGTCAACGGCATGGGCGGCACCCCGCTGATGGAACTGTATATCGTCAATAATTTTGTCCAGGACTATCTTAAAGAGCAGGGCGTCCATGTCTATGATACGATGGTTGGCAACTACATGACCTCCATTGAAATGGCAGGCTTTTCTTTGACGCTCCTGCGCTTGGACGATGAAATGAAAGCCCTCTATGACGCACCGGCAGATACACTGGCTTGGAAAAAATAAAAGGGGATGAGTTCGTTGGATACGAAGCAGATGGTGGCCATCATCGAAGGAATGGCTAAGAAGATTGAAGCAGAAAAAGACTATTTGACCCAGCTCGACAATGAAATAGGCGATGGGGATCATGGAATCAATATGGCACGAGGATTTGCAGCCGTAGAAAAGAAACTGCCGTCTTTGCGTGACGGTGATATCGGTTCTCTCCTTAAAGGCGTAGGTATGCAGCTCGTTTCGACGGTCGGCGGCGCTTCGGGGCCGCTCTATGGGACGGCCTTCATGAAAGCCGGTATGTCCTGCAAGGGCTTGACGGAACTCGATGCCCCGGCCTTTGTCAAAGCGATGGAGGCTGCTGTAGACGGTATCAAGATGCGCGGCAAGGCGACAGAAGGCGAAAAGACGATGCTCGATGCCTTGTGCCCGGCCTTAAAAGCCATGCAAGACGATGTCGCTGCCGGCAAATCGTTAAAGGAAGCCTTGACCGATGCGGCGGCAGCTGCTGAAAAGGGCGTAGAATATACCAAGACCATTATTGCTACGAAGGGGCGGGCCAGCTATTTAGGTGAACGCAGTGTGGGCCATCAAGACCCGGGGGCGACATCGGCCTTTTATTTGCTGCAGGTCTTGGCAGAAATGGCATAAGATATAGGAGTTGAAGAAAATGGTAGGAGTCGTATTGGTTTCACATAGTCAGAAAGCTGCCGAAGGAGCGGCGGAACTCGCTCTTATGATGGCACCGGATGCGCCGGTCAAGGCGGCCGGAGGCCTCGAAGACGGCAGCCTGGGCACGAGTTTTGAAAAAATCAGTGCTGCTGTTGAGGCGGCAGATCAAGGGGATGGGGTAGCCTTGATTATGGATATGGGCAGCGCCGTCATGACGGCTGAAATGGTGGCCGAAAGCATGGACGATCGGAAAATCTCTCTCTTAGATTGTCCTTTTATTGAAGGCGCTGTCATTGCCGCCATCGAAGCGGCCGGCGGCACGCCTCTTTCGGGCATGCAGGAAAAAGTAGAATCCGGCCGGGATAGGAAGTTGTAAGCAGTCACGATGAAACATTTTTTTAAACGACTCTTCCTGATCTTTATCTGTCTGGCCGTTCTCGTAGCCGGTGTCGGCATGTATATCGGCAATATGGCCTACGAAGAATTTTACGATGCACCGTGGGATCAGATATTGGGGATTGAAAATCACAGCCGCGACGTTTCGACGATTCGTCAATGGGAACGGGAACGGGATTGGGAGCCGGTCCGGGTCAATGCGCCGGACGGAAAAATCCTGCGCGGGACCTATATTGAAAATCGCCGCGACTCACACAAGACGGTTATCCTCATCCATGGTTTGTACCAAAACAGAACAATGTGTCTGCCCTACATGGACGAGTACCGCCGCCTTGGCTATAACATTCTGCTCATCGATTTGCGGGGCCATGGTGAAAGTGAAGGTGACCACACCGAATGGGGGATAAGCGAAGTCGATGACTTACTGATGTGGTGTCAGTGGCTGCAAAACCGCGACCCGCAGATGACCATCGGCCTGCACGGTATTTCCCTTGGCGCCTCGATGGCCTTATTGTATGCCGGCAGTGAATACGGACAGGATTTATCCTTCGTCGTTGCCGACAGTGCCTATGGAAACATCATCTCCCTCGGCTGGGAAAAATTATGGCAGGCCGTTGGTGACAAGCGGGCGATTTGGGGGTATAACCTTCTTGATCCCTTCTTCCAGGCAGCCATGTTCTACCATACTCATAAAATGGTGTCGTCCCTGGAACCGGCCCAGGCTGTGAAACGGATGAAAGTCCCGGTACTTTTCCTTCACGGCAGTGAGGATGAATTGGTTCCGGTGAAGACCGCCAGAAGTTTATATGACAACTGCACGAGTCCGAAGAAGGAAATTCATATTTTTGAAGGATCTCCTCATGCCGTTGGCATTGAGACCGACCAAAGTGAATATATGCGTGTTTTGAGCCGATTCTTAGAAGAGGATGCCGATTCAGTCTAAAAAGTGTCTGGATCTATGCATTTCCGATACTTGACTATTTTTCGATACCCGACTATTATTAGTATAGTACATTTCCGCCATCTACTAGATATGGTAGATGGCGGTTGTATGTCTACGATACATTGTTGGAGGAGGAAATGGAATGAACGAACAAGAATGGCTCGGCAGTGACAATCAGCTGGGACTCGATATTTGGAAGAATAAATACTGTGATGATGGCGAAACTTTCGACCACTGGCTTGAACGAATCAGCGGCGGCGACAGTGAAGTGGCTGATTTGATCAAAGAAAAGAAGTTTCTCTTTGGCGGCCGTATCTTGGCAAACCGCGGACTGGAATGTGAAGGCAAAAAGATAACCTTATCTAATTGCTACGTCATGACACCGCCGGAAGACAGTATTGAAAGCATCTTCGACCGGGCCGGGAAACTGGCGCGTACCTATAGCTACGGCGGCGGATGCGGCATCGATATTTCTCAGCTCAGCCCAAAAGGGGCCCGCATCAACAATGCGGCCAAAGAAACGAGCGGTTCCATTTCCTTTATGACTCTCTATTCGCTGGTTACGGAACTTATCGGCCAGAACGGACGCCGCGGTGCACTGATGATTTCCATCGACTGTGCTCACCCGGACGTGCTGGATTTCATTAAGCTTAAAACGGACCTTGATAAAGTTACGAAGGCCAATATTTCTATTCGCCTTAGCGATGAATTCATGGAAGCCGTCAAGGAGCATAAGCAGTTCCGCCTGCACTTCACCCGCAAAGAAACGGGACAGGTCATCGAAAGCTTGGTCAATGCAGCCGATGTATTCCGTCTCGTTGCTGAAACGAACTGGGATTATGCTGAACCGGGAGCCCTCTTTTGGGACCGCATCAAGTCGTGGAACCTCTTGGCTAATACGCCGGAATTCTCCTTTGCCGGCGTCAATCCTTGTGCAGAAGAACCCTTGCCGGCCGGCGGTTCGTGCCTCCTCGGCAGCCTTAACTTGGCAAACTTCGTAACATCCCCCTTTACGCCCAACGCTTCCTTTGACTTTGATGAATTCAAGCGCTGTGTCGTCATCGCCGTCCGCGCTTTAAATGACGTCCTCGAAGAAGGCCTTCCTCTCCATCCCTTGGAAGAACAGCGGGAAAGCGTTACGGCTTGGCGCCAAATCGGCCTCGGAATCATGGGTCTTGGTGATATGCTCATTCAGATGGGACTGACTTATGGCCGTAAGGATGCCGTTGATTTCTGCCATGATATCGGTTTTGCCATGGCGGATACGGCCATTGCCGCTTCGGCAGATTTGGCCCATGAACGCGGTGCCTTTGCCAAATGCCATATCGATGAAATCATGAGCACCCCTTATTTTAAAGCCAATACGACGGATGCGACGGCTGAAAAGGTAAAGGAATACGGCCTGCGCAATTCCCAGCTGCTCACCATCGCGCCGACAGGGACCTTGTCGACCATGCTCGGCATTTCCGGCGGTATTGAACCGATCTACGCCAATTTCTACGAAAGAAAGACCGAATCCCTCCACGGGACGGACGTCTACTATAAAGTTTATACGCCTATCGTCGAACGGTATATGAAGGCCCGCAAACTGAAGGACGACGGTGAACTGCCGGATTACTTCGTCACGGCCCTGACCCTCGACTACCGCGAACGCGTCGCCATGCAGGCAGCTTGGCAGCGTCACATCGATGCGTCCATCAGTTCGACAGTCAATGTGCCCAACAGCTTTACCGTCGAAGATACGGAAAACCTCTATCTCCTGGCCTATGAAAATGGCTGCAAGGGCCTGACCTTATTCCGTGACGGCTGCAAACGTGCCGGCATCCTGACGACGCATGAAGCAGAAAAACCGGTACCGACGGCCGGTGAAGGTCTTGAACGCGGTGAAATCGTCAGCATTGACGACAACGTTATCGGCAAGAAGCGTAAGCTCATTACGGGCTGCGGCAGCTTGCACTGCATGGCCTTCTTTGATCCTCAGACCGGGGCTTTGCTTGAAACGTATTTGAGTAAAGGCTCTACCGGCGGCTGCAATAACTTCATGATCGGCCTGTCGCGAATGATTTCTATCAGTGCCCGTGCCGGCATCGATATCTATACCATCGTCGATCAGCTCAATTCGACGGGGAACTGCCCGTCCTATTCGGTCCGCCGGGTAACGCGCGGCGATACCAGCCGCGGCTCGTGCTGCCCTATGGCCGTCGGCAATGCACTCCTCGACATGTTCGATGAAGTCCAACAGGAACTGCAGCAGACGGAATCCGTCGCCAGCGGTCATACACCGCCGGTCAAAAAAGCACCGGTCCGTCCGAGAGCCGAAAAGAAAGTCACGGCGGAAAGCATCCTTTGCCCCCAGTGCGGCGAACCCCTGACCTTTGAAGGCGGCTGCAATACCTGCAAGAACTGCGGCTGGAGTAAGTGTAGCTAAGTTAAGGTAGGCGGGACGGCTCAGCGTTCTTTTCTATCCCGTGGGTAGATGATTTCTTTGTCTGTCTATTTTATGTTATAATAGATGCGGATTATTACTGGAAATTTTCGTATTTATTACGTAAAATTTACAGACAGAGGAGCGTCGATTATGCAGATGTTTTTGTATTTACAGCAACACAGGAAATGTCTTTATCAAGGTATTTCCTGTGTTTTTCTTTTTGTTTTCTTTGGTCTGCTGATTCAAATGTTAACATTGCCAGTATCTTCTTTTGTATTTAAGTCACGGTTACTTTTTGGTGGGATCACGGCGGCATTGAGTATGACCCTTTGGAACTACACAAAAGGATACATTATTGCCTTCATCCTTTATACAGGAATTTTTCTATCTTCGGCATTCGTACCGATGCTTGTCGGACAGCATGTTGAGAGAGCTGAAATTATAGCTGCTTATTTGTTAGGGTCTATGGTCTTTCTTTTTTTGACCGATTTACTATATCTCAGTCGGCATATAGCCTTGAAGGTGATGCGACGTCTTAGCAATGGAATACTTTATTTTTGTTTAGCATTAGCGTTGTTGATGCCCCTTGTCATTTGGGGATACTATGCCGTCAGCGGTCGTGTATTGTCCGCGACGATTGTATTGACGTTATTTCAAACGAACGGCAGCGAATCTCTGGCGTATTTAAAAAGTCAAAACTTGGTCAGCTGGGTGGGGACCCTGGTAATTCTTGTTTTTGTTCTCGGTGGGACGACATATTTTTTACATCGCTTAGCCGTTCCTATCCTTTCTTTTCCCAAGAAGACGGCTGTTTTATTGTCACTTTTTATCTTGGGAGTCAGCAGCCATACCGTTGTCAAAGGGACGGATTATTTACCGGTTCGCATTGCCAGGGAGACAACGGATTCTCTACAGCAGTATAAAGCGTACGGCAAGGCAAAAGCGCAGCGAGAATCCCGGCTGCAACAATTGAAGGGGCTGCATATTGAATCGGCGGGTGGTGTATTTGTTCTGGTTATCGGTGAGTCTGAAACGCGGGATCATATGCAGGCATATGGCTATAATCGTGATACGACGCCATGGCTGATGGAAGAATCTCAGAAACCGGGAGCTATCCTTTTCCGGAATGCCTATTCCAATCACACGCATACAGTTCCCGTTCTGACCTATGCCCTGAGTGAAAAGAATCAATATAATGATATTTCGTTGGAAAAATCCTATTCACTAATAGAAATCGCTAAAGCGGCAGGGTATGATACGTATTGGATCAGTAATCAGCGGAAATATGGTGCCTGGGATACGCCTGTTGCTGAAATGGCCAGTACGGCAACTCATCAGATCTGGATGAATGAACGGGCCGGGACCCATGATTTACGGTCCGACCACTACGATGAAGATTTGGTAGAGGCGATCCCTGACAGCGGTGATGTGAAGAATGCCTTAATCGTTATTCATCTCATGGGGAATCATGGTTCATATGCTGATCGCTATCCTGCAGCATGGAAACATTACAGCGGCAAATCAACATCGATTGATGCCTATGATGATGCGGCCCGATACAATGATTATGTTTTACAGACACTTTATGACAAGCTGAAGGACAATCCGAACTTCAAAGGCTTTGTCTATTTTTCGGACCATGGGGAAGATGTAGAGAAAAACTATGGTCATGAAGCCAGCAAATTCACGGCGACGATGAGCCATATTCCGTTGTTCATGATCCTAAGTCCGTCTTTTCAGACAGAACGGCCGCGAACGGTGCAGAGTTTACAAAATCATCGTGAAAGCTATTGGACCAATGACTTGATTTATAACCTTATGACCGACCTCATGGGAATTGAAGGTGTCCCGGGCAGTGATCCGGATTGGGACTTGGCATCGCCTGAATACAGCATGAGTAAAGGTAACCTCAGGACTTTGCATAACAAAAACCACTTGCCTGAATGAGGATGCAGTCTGTAAAGGCCGTAAATGTTTTTTTACTAAAATCAGTATTGACAGACTGAGATATTATGTTTATAATATACATAATTTTACAGAAAGCGATGAAAGAGAAGCAAATTACGAGTCTTTTCAGAGAGCTGCCGGTCGGTGCGAGGCAGTAGGGCTGTAAGGCGTTCCGCTCCGGAGCTGCAAATGATGAATTTGACGGGTACGCCCGATACAGCGGTACAAGTTGGCCGAAAGGCAAGTTGGGTGGCAACGCGGGAATACAACTCTCGTCCCTTTGATGGGACGGGAGTTTTTTTTATAGCAGAAGACTTTCCCTGCGGTCTTCGCTGCATAAGAGGGGGAGAAACATGAAAAGAGTGTACAATTTCAATGCCGGTCCATCGGCAATGCCTTTGGAAGTACTGAAAGAAGTACAAGCAGAATTTCTCGATTTCAATGGAACCGGCATGAGCATCGTTGAAATCAGTCATCGCAGTGCCGCCTATCAAGCCATGCAGGACGATACGGTGGCCATGCTGAAGAAACTCTTGGTCGTTCCGGATGACTATCATATCGTCTTTATCCAGGGCGGCGGCAGCATGCAGTTTACCATGCATGCAGCGAATTTCCTGAAAACTCGTGGCGGGTATTTGAATACCGGTGTCTGGTCCAATAAAGCCATGGAAGCGGCGTCCTTTTTCGGCGAAACCTATGAAGTCGCCTCGAGTAAGGCTGACGGATTTTCTTATATTCCCAAAGCGGACAGCTTCGCCGTAAAAGCGGATACGGACTATGTCTACATGACGTCGAACAACACGATTCACGGGACGCAGTGGAAGGATTTTCCCTCCTTCGACGTACCTTTGTTCTGTGATATGTCCAGCGACTTCCTCAGCCGCCCCGTCGATATCAAGCAGGTTGATTTCATCTATGCCGGCGTCCAGAAAAATGTCGGTCCTGCCGGCGTCGTCGTGGCCATCATTAAAGATGATCTCTTGAAAAAAGTCTGCCGCGACTTGCCGGTCATGATGCAGTATAAGACCTATGTCGATCACGATTCGACGTATAATACGCCGCCGGTATTCAATATTTACTTCGTCAATAAAGTCGCTCACTGGCTTGATCGTAACGGCGGCCTCTCCGCTATGGCTAAGCGAAATCAAGAAAAAGCAGCCATCGTTTATGACGTCATCGATGAAAGCAACGGTTTTTATCGGGGCCATGCCGCAAAAGATTCGCGCAGTTTGATGAACGTCACCTTCAACCTGCCGACATCGGAATTGGAAGCTCAGTTCGTTTCGGCCGCTGCCGAACGAGATCTCATCGGTATCAAAGGCCATCGTTCCATCGGCGGCTGCCGGGCCTCGCTGTATAATGCCGTTACCGAAGAAGGATGTCAGGCTTTGGTGGATTTCATGAAAGATTTCCATAAAAAGCATTAATATTGTATATAAGGAATAGGATCTATAGGGGGATACGAAAATGAAAATTTTAGTCAGCGATGACGTATCGATGAAGGGCGTAGAGCTCCTTCGTGAAAATGGCTACGAAGTCGACGTTAAGAAAAATCTCGATGAAGAAGGTCTCATCGCCTGCATTGGTGAATACGACGGTCTCATTACCCGCTCGATGACCCACGTTACGGAAAAGGTCATCGCCGCTGCGACAAAATTGAAAGTCGTCGGCCGTGCCGGTGTCGGTGTCGACAGCATCGACTTGAAGAGCGCTACGGCTCGCGGCATCGTCGTCGTCAATACGCCGACGTCGAATACCTTGGCGGCGACGGAACACACCTGTGCCATGATCATGGCCATTACCCGCCACATTCCGCAGGCTCATAATTCCCTGATGGCCGGCAACTGGGACCGCAAAACCTTTACGGGCATTCAGCTCCAGAATAAGACCCTCGGCATCATCGGTGTCGGCCGTATCGGCTCGCGGATTGCAAAAAGGATGCAGGCTATGGAAATGAAGACTATCGGCTATGACCCGTATATTCCGGAAGAACGGTTTAAACAGCTCGGTGTCGAACCCGTCGACTTGGATACCCTCCTCGAACGGTCGGACTACATCACGATGCACACGCCGTTGACCAAGGAAACGACAGGCCTTATCGGTAAGGATGAAATTGCCAAAATGAAAGACGGCGTGCGGGTCATCAACGTCTCGCGCGGTGCCGTCCTCGACATCAATGCCCTGGCCGATGCCTTAAAGAGCGGTCACGTAGCCGGCGCTGCCATCGACGTATTTCCGACGGAACCGCTTACGACGGATATCAATCCCTTCGTTGGCATGGACAATGTCGTCATCACGCCGCATCTCGGCGCTTCGACCGTAGAAGCGCAGATCGGTGTTTCCGTCGACGTTGCTGAAGGCGTTATGGAAGCTCTGAAGGGGGAACCCGTTGCTACGGCTGTCAATATGGCTCCCGTTCCGCCTCATGTCTACAACGTCATTCATCCTTATTTCGACCTCATGGAACGGATGGGGAATTTAGGCGTATATTTGGCCGATGCCCCCATGAAGGAAATCGAAGTCGAATATACGGGCGAACTGGCCGATACGGAAACGCGCCTTTTGACGACGGCTGTCCTCAAGGGAGCCCTCAATCCCATCCTGCAGGAATCGGTCAATTACGTCAACGCTTCTGAAGTGGCTAAGACGCGCCACATTGCCGTTAAGGAAATCAACAGTCAGTCCAACAACTACTTCGTAAACTCGGTCACCGTCCGCGTTCGGACCAATAAAGGCGAACACGCCATTGTCGGTGTCTTGTTCAATGGGACGGAAGCGAAAATCGTTCAGATCGATGAATACCGCGTCGACTTTAAACCGGAAGGCTACTTGCTCCTCGTACCCCACGTCGACCAGCCGAATATGATCGGCCAGATTTCGACTATCCTCGGCCAGGCTCATATCAACATCATGGGCATGCAGGTCGGCCGCATGACGACGACGGGCAACAACATCATGGCTATTGCCGTCCAGGATGATATTCCCAATGACATCATGGTCAAGCTCCGCTCGATCAACGGGATTCTCGACATTAAACTCATTCACTGTGACACACACTAAAAGGGGAAGATTATGGTACGCATCATACTTATTCGCCACGGCGAAACACAATGGAACATTGAAGGTCGCTACCAGGGGCAGGAAGATACGCACCTCAGCGAACGGGGACAGCTCCAGGGCCGCATGGTTGCCGATGGGTTAAAGAATACACCCATCGATGTCGCCATCTCGAGTCCCCTCGAACGGTCCTATATGACCTGCTCTTTCTGTGCGGCTCTTCACGGGCTTACGGTCTTAAAAGATGACCGCCTCCTTGAAATCAATCACGGCGATTGGGAAGGGCGGCTGGCTGACGACATCAAGGCTCAATATCCTGATGAATTTCAGCGCTGGCATACGGCGCCTCACACGGTTACGATGCCGGGGAAGGGCGGCGAGTCTTTGGAAGACGTCCGCAGCCGTGTCCGGGCGGCCTTCGATGATTACGTTCAGAAATATGAAGGCAAGACGGTCTTGGTAGCAGCCCATGATGCCGTAAACAAGGCCATCATTTGTGACGTTCTGGGCCTCGATTTAAGTCATTTTTGGCAGATCAAGCAGGACAATACCTGCATCAACGTCTTAGAATGGCAGGATGGGACCTGGCGTTTGGTCCTGCTCAATTCGACGAATCATATGGGGTATTTGTTCAGTGGTATTGAACAAAAAGGGTTATAAGACTATTGCAGTGAGATAGGTAAAGTATATTTACAGAGGAAGGAAGCAGCTATCATGTTAGATACGAAATTCATCCGCGACCACGTAGAAGAAGTAAAGGAAAATATTAAGAATCGCCACGCCCATGCCGACGTCGACGCCTTCGTCGCCTTAGACGATAAACGGCGCGAAATCCTTCAAAAAGTCGAAGCCATGAAGAATGAACGCAATACGGTTACCAAGGAAATCAGCCAGCTCAAACGCAATAAAGAAAATGCCGACGCTCAGATTGCAGCCATGAAGAAGCTCGGCGACGACATCGACGTCCTCGATAAGGAAGTCAAGTCTGTCGAAGCAGATATGCACGCCATCCAGCTCATGATCCCCAATATGTGCCATCCGTCGGTTCCGGTCGGCAACGACGACAGCGACAACCCGGAAGTCCGCAAGTGGGGGGAACCGAAACAGTTCGACTTTGAACCCTTGAACCACTGGGACGTCGGCGAACGCTTGGGCCTTCTCGATTCCGAACGGGCCGCAAAGGTTACCGGTGCCCGTTTCTACTACTATGTCGGTGCCGGCGCCCGCCTCGAACGAGCCGTGTACAACTTCATGCTCGACCAGCACACGGAAAAGGACGGCTACACCGAAGTCATTCCGCCGTACATCGTCAACCGCGACTCCATGACCGGTACGGGTCAGCTGCCGAAATTTGCCGAAGATATGTATAAGCTCAATGTCGAAGGCGAAGAAATGTATATGATTCCGACGGCAGAAGTACCGCTTACCAACTACTACCGCGGTGAAATCATCGACGGCAGTAAACTGCCGATTTACTTCACATCCCTGACACCGTGCTTCCGCGCTGAAGCCGGTTCTGCCGGCCGCGATACGCGAGGCCTCATTCGCCAGCACCAATTCCATAAAGTCGAAATGGTAAAATATTCGGCTCCGGAAACGAGCTACGATGAACTCGATAAATTGACTCAGAATGCCGAAGATATCTTAAAGGCTTTGGGCCTTCCCTATCACGTCGTCTGCCTCTGCACGGGCGACATCGGTTTTTCCGCTGCCAAGACCTTCGACGTCGAAGTCTGGTTCCCGGCTCAGGGGAAATACCGTGAAATTTCTTCGTGTTCTAATACGGAAGATTTCCAGGCACGGCGGGCTAACATCCGCTTCCGCCGGAACCCGAAGTCGAAGCCGGAATTCGTCCATACCTTAAACGGTTCGGGCTTGGCTGTTGGCCGCACGGTTGCTGCGATTCTTGAAAACTATCAGCAGGCTGACGGCTCGGTCGTCGTACCGGAAGTCCTTCGTCCCTATATGCACTGTGACGTCATTACAAAAGAAAAATAAAAGTCTCATCCTTGAGAGGCTGCTAAAAAACTCCTGCCTAAAAGCAGGAGTTTTTTACTTTGTCTAGAAATAATACTATATATGTGTTTTCGTTATTTTAGACAAGGAGGTTCCTTATGAATCGCGTATTGACCTTGGAGTTTGTCCGCGTTACGGAAGCGGCTGCGGTAAAAGCCGGCCGCCTTATGGGTAAGGGCGATAAGAATGGTGCCGATCAACTGGCTGTCGACGGTATGCACTCGATCTTGTCGACGGTTCCTATCGACGGCACGGTCGTCATTGGCGAAGGGGAAATGGATGAGGCCCCTATGTTATATATCGGTGAAAAAGTCGGTGCCGGCGGCGCCGAAGTCGACATTGCCGTCGATCCCTTGGAAGGCACGAATCTGACGGCAAAAGGGCAGGACGGGTCGATTTCCGTCATGGCCATTGCCGGGAAAGGTGATTTGCTCCACGCACCGGACATGTACATGGAAAAGCTCTGTGTCGGGCCGCGGGCGAAAGGGCGCATCGACTTGACGAAGTCCGTGACGGAAAACCTGCGCCGCATCGCCGAAGGCTTAGAACGAGGCATCGATGACACGACTGTCGTCATTCTCGACCGGCCGCGCCATAAAGAACTCATCGACGAGTGCCGCAGCGCCGGTGCCCGTATCAAGCTCATTACCGACGGCGACGTCTCGCCGGCTGTCGATGCCGGTATCGAAGGCTCCGGTGTCCACGTCGTCATGGGTATCGGCGGCGCTCCGGAAGGCGTCCTGGCGGCCGCGGCTTTGAAGTGCCTCGGCGGCGACATGCAGGCCCGTCTCATTCCTTATACTGATGAAGAACGGCAGCGCTGCCTGGATATGGGTATCAAAGATGTCAACAAGGTCCTGACCCTCGACGATTTGGTCAAGGGCGATGACTGCATTTTCTCGGCGACAGCCATTACCGACACGCCCATGATGCGCGGCGTTCAGTACTTTGGCGGCGGCGCCCGGACGATGTCCGTCGTCATGCGTTACCGCAGCGGAACGATTCGTTTTATCGATACCTTCCACCGCTTCAACAAAGAAGCGAAATGGAGTATCCACCTATAACATTTCCTTTACAAGGTATTCCTAAAAAAGGGCTTGTCGCCTAGGCGCCAAGCCTTTTTTTTTCTTTCCGTTTATGGTAGAATAATTTGATAGTAATTATATGCTCAATAAAATGGCATCTTCAGGCGCCGCGTCTTTGGAGGCCATTTAGATAAAACTACTCGAATACTATTAGGAGGCACCAGAATTGGAGAAACTTGTTATTCATGGTGGAAAGCCCTTACAGGGCACTGTTCGCGTCAGTGGGGCTAAAAATGCCGTACTGCCCATTATCGTCGCATCTATGTTGGGAACGACGAAAAGTACATTGACCGAGATTCCGAAGCTCGCTGACGTCCATACCGTCTGCGACGTCATCGAATCCCTCGGCGTCCATATAGAACACCCCGAAAGAGATACCCTTATCATTGATGCCCATGAGTTGACATCGACGACGGCACCGTATGATTTGGTCCGCCGCATGCGTGCGTCCTTTTTAGTTATGGGACCGCTCTTGGCCCGCAAGGGGAGGGCACAGATTTCCCTGCCCGGCGGCTGCTCCATCGGTGCGCGTCCGATTGACTTGCACCTCAAGGCCTTTGAAGCCATGGGCGCCGTCATCAACCTTGAAAACGGCGATATCGAAGCCGTAGCCCCCAATGGGCTGCAGGGCGCTCAGATTTACTTGGATTTCCCCAGTGTCGGTGCGACGGAAAACATCATCATGGCTGCTTCCATGGCCAATGGCAAGACGGTCCTTGAAAATGCTGCTGAAGAACCGGAAATCGTCGATTTGGCAACCTATTTGAACAGCATGGGTGCCAATATTCGCGGTGCCGGTACCAACGTCATCCGCATCGAAGGGGTCAAGGAACTCCATGGTGCCAGCCACGCCGTTATTCCGGACCGCATCGAGGCCGGTACCTTTATGATCGGGGCCGCTATGACCAAGGGCAACATCTTCGTTGAAAATGCCATTTCAGAGCATTTGAAACCCCTTATCTCTAAGTTAAAAGAAGTCGGTGCCGAAGTAGAGGAAGAAATCGACGGTATCCGCGTCATCGGCCATGAACCCTTGCGGCCGGCCGATATAAAGACTTTGCCGTATCCCGGATTTCCGACGGATATGCAGGCTCAGTTCATGGCTTTGACGACGCTCTGCCAAGGCACGAGCGTCGTTACGGAAACGGTCTTTGAAAACCGCTTCATGCACGTCGATGAATTTAAACGGATGGGTGCTAAAATCCGGATTGAAGGACGCAGCGCCATCGTAGAAGGCATAGAACAGCTTAAAGGCGCCTCGGTCAATGCCACCGACCTGCGTGCCGGAGCCGCCCTGGTCCTGGCGGGCTTGGTCGCTGAAGGCGAAACGGAAGTCGGTTATCTATACCACATCGACCGTGGTTACGATAATTTTGTATTAAAATTACAAAGGCTAGGTGCAGATATTGTTCGCGTCAATATTGAGGAAGAAGAAAACTAAAAAAAAGGTACAGCCGGCACGGCATTCCCGCTCGTTCTTTTTATCGAACTGGTTTGCCAGTGATATTGCCATTGATTTGGGGACGGCCAACATTATTGTATTCGTTAAAAATAAGGGCATCGTCGTCAATGAGCCGGCCGTCATCGCCGTCGATACGATGGAAAATAAGGTCGTTGCCATCGGCCGCGAAGCTCAGGCTATGATCGGGCGGACGCCGCGCAACATCCACGCCTACCATCCCCTTCGCAACGGCGTCATTGCCGACTACGATGCTACGGAGTATATGCTGCGGTATTTCATCCGCCGGGCCATTGGGAAATCCTTGTTTTTTAAACCCCGCGTCGTCATCTGTGTCCCGTCGAGCGTTACCAACGTCGAACGGAGAGCTGTCATCGAAGCGGCCATGCAGGCCGGAGCCAGAAAGACGACGGTTATGGAAGAGCCGCTGGCAGCGGCTATCGGGGCCGGCCTCGATATTGCCACGTCGAACGGTTCTATGGTCGTCGATATGGGCGGAGGCACGACGGATGTCGCCGTTCTCAGCCTGAGCGGCATCGTCATCAGCGAATCCCTGCGTATCGGCAGCAACACCTTTGATGAAGCCATTATCCGTTATTTGGAAAAGATAAAGCACGTCACCATTGGCCAGCACACGGCAGAAGAGCTGAAAATCCTCATCGGCACGGCTATGAGCGACGGCCGCCGCATGACGGCTGACGTCCGCGGCCGCAGCACGGAAACGGGACTTCCCGTATCGATTGACATCGATTCACAGGAAATCCGCCTGGCCATCGACGAACCGATTCAGACCGTCCTCAAGACGATCGTTTCCATCTTAGAAAAGACACCGCCCGAACTGGCGGCGGACATTGCCGATCACGGCATCGTCCTCACCGGCGGCGGATTACTTCTCGATAGTTTTGACCGTCTTATTTCCCGTACGACCGGCATGGCAGCCTATCTTTGCGAAGATCCCCTGCTCTGCGTGGCCCATGGTGTCGGCAAGGCCGTCCGAGAAATGGACCGTTTAAAAGATAGTTTTGATGATTTATAACTGTTTCGCTCTTTCAGTGGAATAGGAAATGGAGGGAGCCGTCATGAAAAAACTTTACAGACTCGCCGTATTAGCCGGACTCGCCGGTCTTCTTGCGATGCCGGCAGCTGCGGCTGATGTATCCTATATAACCGTATTGAGCGGCAGCGTCGTCAGTGTAGCCCCTGTCGGTGCCGCTGTTAAAGAAGGAGATGTTCTCCTTACGGTCAATTCCTTAGCCGGCCCGATGCCGGCAGCCCGTTCTGATAAAGACGGTGTTGTCAAATCGGTCCTCGTCCAGCCGGGCTCGCAGGTACAGCAGGGCGCCGTTGTCGTCGTGGTGGAAACGAAATGATGAAATCCTCCATGATGAAGAAAGTCTCTGCTTTACGGCGTTTGGTGGGCCGGGTCTGTCTGACTGCGGCCTTTTCCTGTCTTTTGGCGGTTTCGGTACAGGCTCAGGAATTTATGAACGTCAGTGACGTCCAAATCGGTATGACCGGCTATGCCAAGACCGTCGTTCAAGGGACGGAAATCCAGACCTTCCCCGTTGAAATCTTAGGGGTCATGAAAAACAGCGGCCCGTCGGGGGATTTGATTCTGGCCAAGTTTTCCGGTCCCCTCATCGAACAGACCGGAGGCATTGCCCAAGGGATGAGCGGCAGTCCGGTTTACATCGACGGTAAGCTCCTCGGCGCCGTTGCCTACGGCTGGTCCTTTACCAACTCCCGCATCGGCATGATTACGCCCATCAACGACATGTTGAAACTGTGGAATGTGCCGACCAAGGAAGAAATCCGTCCCTTCAACGCCCGTGAATCGTCGCTCATTCCCATTGCTACGCCGCTGATGATGTCCGGCTTTGATACGACGTCGGCCGAGTGGATGAAGAGCAAGCTGCCCGATTATAATTTCATGCCCGTCGATACGGCATCGGCCGGCACCGATGATGTCGCCATGCCTTTAGAACCCGGCAGCAGTGTCGCTGCCGCCTTCGTTAACGGTGATATGAAGATGGGCGCTATCGGTACGGTCACCTACGTCGACAACGATCACATCGTCGCCTTTGGTCATCCTTTTTTGAAAAAGGGCAGCATCAATTATTTCATGCATAATGCCTATATTTTTACGGTTGTCAACAATATGTCCAGCTCTTTCAAATTAGGATCTATCGGTGCTGAAGTCGGTAAGATTACCCAGGATCGGGGCGCCGGCATCAGCGGTCAGTACAACTACCTGGCACCGGGTATCCCCGTTACGATCAACGTACGCGATACCGATACCGATACGGCTATGACGAAACGCGTTAAGATCATTGAAGACAATGAACTGACTCCGGTTTTAGCCGCGACGACGGTCTATAATACGGTCAATAAGACCATCGATCGCACCGGCGGCGGCACGGCGACCTTGTCCTATACCATTCGCTCGTCTAATGGCCGCGATAAGGATATTACCCGCCACAATATGTATTATTCCGAAGAAAATATCAATGAAAAGAGCATTGATGAATTGTACAATGTTCTCGATATCTTAAAGCATAACGAATTTATTGATTATCCCGTTCTCGATATCACCATGAACGTCGATATTACCCAGGCCCGCAAGTCGGCCACCATCGTCGATGCCACAGCCGCTCCGGTCGTCGTCAGCCCTGGGGACAACGTATACTTTAAAGTAAAACTCCATCCCTACCGCGGTGTCGATGAAGTGAAGACCATGAGTTTTACCGTGCCCAAGGATCAGCCCTTGGGGGATATGGTATTAGAAGTCCGCGGCGGCGGTGTCATTCCTTTGCCGTATTTGATCGAAAAGCAGCGCTACAACTTGACCGATGAAATCATCAAGCGCCTTCGTCGCTACAAAGATTTTGACGCCTTGAAGAAAGAAATCGACAAGGAAGATTCCAATAATGATTTGGTCATTGAAATCCTCGATCAGGGCGTCAGCATGATCAATGAAAGCGGGACCAAGGTGAGCAAGGAGAAAATCCGCGGTAAAGAACCGGGAACCAGTGCCAAAGATGTCATTAAGCCGAGCAAGCACAATGTGGGCGACGACAATCAAAGTGATGCCAAGTCGTCCATCGCTACGCCGTACATCGTCAAAGGCGACGGCCAGATAACGATTAAAGTCGTAACTCCGGAAAAACGCGATGCCTTCCTCGCCAAGAACCACAATATCAATGAAGCCAAGGCGATTATCGGTGATGAATCGGATGGAGCGTCCCAAGATGACGAACTGGTAAAATCCGACAAGACCGATGACAGCAAGGATGCGGATAAAAAGAACGACAAGAATCAAGATAAGGACGGCGGTAAAGATACGGCTTCCGTGATCCGAACGGTCGACCTCGATATGTTCCATTGATCGTAAAACCGGCTCTTTTACCGGGCAAATCGACCTGCTTTAATAAGACCTGAAAAGGGCTGTCTTCGGACAGCCCTTTTTACTTGCCATTTTTCGCATAAAATGCTATTATTTTACCTATGGAAACTCAAATTAGAAATTTAGTTTTCAGCCTTTATCAGTCTTCTCAAGAATCTCCCCCCTTCTATAAGCGGGAGAGGTTCAATTTCTCACAATTTAGGCACAATTAAATATTGGTGTTTTACATCCATTTTTAATAATGGTATAGTAAAAGTAGTCTACTACTTAGGGAAAGGGCGGTCTTTCATGCAGAAACTTTTAGAAGACATTGGGAAGTTTACCATCCATGTCTTTGAACAAGTCGGTGTTATCGCCATCCTTTTTGCCCGGACGCTGCGCCAGCTTCCGAAGAACCAACGGCAGCTGATGTTCAATCAGATGGCTCATCTCGGCGTCAATTCCCTGCCCATCGTCAGTATGACCCTGCTCTTTGCCGGCATGGTCATGACCTTGCAGATTGTCGACATTCTCCTGCGCTACGGAGCACAGTCGACCTTAGGCGGCGTCATGTCCGTGGCTATGGGGCGTGAGTTGGGTCCTATCTTAACGGGCGTCGTCATGGCCGGCCGCGTCGGTGCTGCTATGACGGCAGAAATAGGGACCATGAAGGTCACCGAGCAAATCGACGCCCTGCGCTGCATGGCCGTCAATCCTATTGCTTATTTGGTCGTTCCTCGATTTATTGCCTGCGTCATCATGGTGCCGATGCTGGCTTTTTACGGCTACGTCATCGGGACGGCCGGCGGCTACGGCGTGGCGACCCTCGGGGCCGGTCTGACGCATTTTACGTATGTAAATTCGATTGAATTATTTACGAACATAAGCGATGTCGTCCTGGGCATGGTCAAAGCCATGTTTTTTGGCGGTATCATTGCCCTCGTTGCCTGCAATGAAGGCATGAATGCTCAAAGCGGTGCTGAAGGCGTCGGTCAGGCGACGACGAAATCCGTCGTGACATCGATCATCTTTATTTTTATCTGCAATTATATCTTATCCGTTTTATTATACTGAGGAGAATCATGATTCGTCTTCGCGATGTGACCGTCGCTTATGGCGATAAGGTCATACTGGACAACATTAATTTAGACATTCATCAGGGAGAGACCTTGGCCGTCCTCGGTGCCAGCGGTTCCGGCAAGAGCACGATCCTGCGCCTCATCATCGGTCTGCAAAAGCCGACAAGGGGCCATGTTTTCTTCCATGATACGGATATTACAGCTTATGATGAAGACCAGCTGATGGAGGTTCGCCGTCACATGGGGATGGTTTTTCAGTATTCAGCCCTCTTTGATTCCATGACGGTTGGTGAAAACGTAGCCTTCGGCCTTCGTCAGCATACGCACGACGATGCGGCGACGCGGCAGCGAATCGTCAAGGAAAAACTGCATCTCGTAGGTCTCGATGGAATCGAAGATATGATGCCCAATGATTTATCCGGCGGTATGAAAAAACGGGTCAGTTTGGCCAGGGCCATTGCCCTTGATCCGCAGGTCATCCTCTATGATGAACCGACGGCCGGCCTAGATCCGCTGCGCTGCATGGATATCAATCGTCTGGTCGTCAGCATGCAAAAACAGATTCACGCCACCTCGGTCATCGTTACCCACGATATGGATTCGGCTTTTTTTGTCGCCGACCGGTTGGCTTATTTACAGGATGGGCGTTTTCGGCTTATTGCCGATAAAAAAAGTTTTGCCCAAACTGATGACGAAGACGTTCAACGCTTTATCCACGGCGGTCGTCTTCCGGAAGAAAGAGGGGATAGTCTATGAAGTGGAGCTCAGAAGCCAAAGTAGGTTTCGTCACCATCGTCGCTGTCCTCTTATTCAGCGGCGTCGTCATGGGCCTGGCCCATATCGAGCTCTTTGGCAAGCCGGGCTTTGTCATCCATACCGAATTTAATGATGCCAACGGGCTGCAAAAAGGAAACTCTGTCCGCTACGTAGGCGTTCATGTCGGTAAGGTCGAAAAAGTAACGCCGTCGCGTAACGGCGTCGACGTGACCATGAAAATCGACAAGGGAACAGAAATTCCGAGGGACTCGAAAATCGTCATTACGACGGACGGCCTTTTAGGGGAGAAAATCGTCTCTATTTCCCCCGGTGCTGACCGCAGCCATCTCTTAGCTGACGGCGATTATATCGACGGCAAGCAGGGCAAGACCATGGACGATATGATGGACAGCGCCAGCAAACTCATGGGGAGTGCCGATGAGATGGTCAAAAGCCTCAATGCCGTTATCGGTGACGAAAAGACCCAGGCTGCCATGCGCGGTTCCATTCAAAATATCGATGCTATTACGGGCCGAACCAGTCAGATGCTCGATGCCAATGCGGCCAATGTCGAAGCGATTACGGCTAACATGGCGGCGGTGACGGCGCAAATGAATGCGTCTATGCAGCAGCTCGATGGTGACGGTGCGACCTCGGCCAATGCCCGGGAAACGGCGGCCAATATAAAATCGATTACCGATCACTTTGAAAATATCGCCCAGTCTATGGAAAAGATGACGACCGACCCCAAGACCCAGGCCAATATCCAGACGACTCTCGATAATACGGCCCAGATAACGACGAAGGTCAATAAAATCCTTGGCGGTTCATCGGACATCAAAGTAGAAGGCGAGGGCGGACTCTTATATAACACGACGAAGAATGAAACGAGCGGCACTGTAAATTTTAGGGTGTACCGCGGCGATAGCTTTGGCTTGATCGGAGCTGAAAATATCGGTAACGGTACGAACCTCAACTTACAGTACGGTCGTCGTAACGGCATCTTTGATTTGAGAGCCGGATTGATTAACGGCGACCTCGGTGCCGGTGCCGATTTATTCCACGACGGGCCTTTTCGCCTGTCCCTTGAAGGGTACGATCCCAACGACTGGCGCTTTCGCTTAAAAGCCCAGTATCGGCTGACGTCGGATCTCTACCTTTTCAGCCAGTTCACGCGGCCCATGAGTCGTCGTGATGGCGGCAATTATTATGGTATTAACTATGCTTTTTAGCAAATTCTATATAAAGAAAACAGGGGGTACCCATGATGAACAACAAACTGTATAAGAAATTGGTCATCGCCATGATGATTACAACCATAAGCACAGTCGCCGTTGCGTCCGCAGACGATACGACGGCATCGGTCCGTCCTGTCGATCTGTCCCAGGCCGATGAAGTCCAGGCCCGGGCTAAAGCGGAAGATAAGGAAATCAAAGCCCAGCAGGCACAGCAGAAAAAGGCTGCTAAGGCCGAAGCGAAAGCGCGTGCCAAAGCCAATGCCCAGACAGCGGATATTACGCCGGAAATGCGTGAAACACTGGCCCAAAAGATTGCCGATGATTCGGCGAAACTGGCTGAGAAAGAAGCGGCTAAACGGGCTAAGAAAAATGAAACCGATCCGGTCATCGTCGTCGGCCGCGTGCCGACGAACGGCGTCGTCGATTTGACCCTGCCCAGAACGGTTCAGATGGCCCTCGATTACAACCGCGATATCAAGAACTCCAAGTACTCCCTGCGCAAGGCAGAATATGCCATCGATGAAGCCAGAGCCGGCAGAGCCCCCGTCGTCGACTACACCTTCAGCGCTCAGCGTACGCGGGCCACGAACGCCAGCCTCGCTTCGTCCCGGAGCACGAATGCTATTTCCAATGCCTTTGGAAACTCCCTGGCCGTGACCATTCCCCTTTATACCGGCGGTAAGGTCGAAGGTAGTATTGACGTCGCCAAATTGGGTAAAGTCGATGCCCAGGAAGAAATCCTCCGTGTCGAACAGGCGACGAAATATTCGGCCGTTGAAGGCTACTATGCCCTCTTAGCCTATCAGGAATTACAAGGTGTCTATCAGGAGGCCGTCACCAATCTCCAGGGCCATTTAGATAACGTCCAGGCCCAGTACAACGTCGGTACGAAAGCTCGCGTCGACGTCTTGTCCTCTGCCGTTTCCCTGGCCAATGCCAAGACGACAGCCGTTACGGCCGAAAATAATGTGGCGATTTCCGAATCGAATTTAAATAATATTCTCGGCCTGCCCTTACAGACCCAACTCAATCTGGCCGATCATCAGCTGCCTTTTAATACCTACAATATTTCCCTTCAGGAAGCGACAGACTACGCCATGAGATACCGTCCGGAAGTCCTCCAGGCAGCCCTGGCCGTGCAGCAGGCTGAACGAAACATTTCTATTGCCGATGCCGGCAATAAACCGACGGTTTCGGTTACCGGAGGAAATAGCTGGTCGGATAATAACTTCCCCGGTGTCGATTCCGACCGCCGCAGCTGGAACATCGGTGCCGGTGTAACCTATACCTTCTATGACGGCGGCGCGACAAAGGCTAAGGTCAACCAGGCTAAACAAGATCTTCTGGTCGCTCGGGAAACGGAACAGGCCACGCGCGAATCGGTACAGCTCGCCGTTAAGCAGGCCTACCTCAATATCCGCAGCGCAGCTCAGAAGGTCGAAGAAACGCAGACTATTGTCGATCAGGCCCGTGAAAACTATCGTATCCAGAACATCCGCTATCAGGCAGGTGTCGGCATCAACCTGGACGTTCTCGATGCTCAGCTCAGCTTGAATGAAGCTCAGGTCAACCACATCCAGGCCCTGTACGACTACAACGTCGGCATTGCCAAACTCGAACAAGTCATGGGCGTCGACGTCGAATCCGGCGTCATCCATCCGTCTTTGAACGGGACAGGCGGTCAATATTAAGGGAAGAGGACGATGACAGGTTTTTAACAATTTTCGGAGAAACGTTCCGATTTGTCATCTATTTCTTGATTTTCCGCAATACCATAGGTAGAATAAAGAGAGAATTAGAACGTGTAATTCTCTCTTTTTTCGTATGTGGAGCTTGCTTATGAAGAAAAAATGGATTGCTGCCTGCGGTTTTTCCGCTTTTTTTCTATCTGCCGGCATTGCCTTGTGGATGGAAAAACCGGCTTTAACCCAAATGGCGAGCAATATGATTACGACAACTGCAAACAGTAAACTGAATGGAACCCTGGGGTTCTCTTCTCTCGATATATCCTTGACCGGCCAAGTGGTCTTGGCAAAACCGGTCATTAAGGATTCGCAGGGCCGCATCGTTTTCGAAGGCGAGGACGTCCGCATCTATGTCAATCCCGGTAAGATTGTAACGGCGTTAAAACAAGGGGAAATCCTCCAGGCACTGGATACAGCCGACGTCAATAAGCCGGTCCTCCATTTGTGGCAGGATCGAGACGGGGAGTGGAACGTCACCTCGATCCTGAAACCGACGGAAAGCAGCAGTGATTCCGGATTTCGCGGTGTCATCCGAGTTCATGACGGTACAGTACGGGCGCTGCTTCCCGACAATACCCTCGTCGTCGGTAACGACGTTACGGCCAGTGTTTCCTTTGCCAAGTACCCGTCCATGGACATCGATGCCGATATGGCCGTTGACGGCCAGAAAATCACGGCCCATGGAAGGTATGCTTCCAGTCGGCAGTATGACTTTGTCGTCAATGCCGATGCCGTCGACGCCCGGTATGCGTCCTTCCTCATTCCGGCCTCAAACGACGTCGTCCTTCAGAAAGGCACCGTCAAAAATGCCAAGGTCCGCGTCGCCGACAGTCATAAGGGCTTTTTTATGTCCGGTCAGGCTGATTTTGAAGACGGTAAATTGGATGTAAGCGGCATTGCCATCGACGCGTTAAAGGGCCATGCCGACCTTACGACCGACGACGTTACCCTATCAGGGGTCGAGGGCTTGGCCAACGGTCAGGCCTTCCGCATCGACGGTAAGGTCGTAACCAATGGGGATGTGCCGGTTTTCAACCTCAACGTCGATGTACCCGGTGCGGATGTGACGGCTTTCGCAGGCTACATCCCGGAAGGAACCAGCGGGACTGCGGATTTTAAAGGTATCGTCTGGGGCTCGACAGAAGATGTCCGTGTGAAGGGCACTGCCGGCCTTCATCATGTTACCTATAACGGCTATACTGTCGATGAGGCTTCGGCTAACGTCAACTACAGCGGTCAGACGGTAGCCGTCGATTCTCTGACGGCCCGGGCGTTTGGCGCCTATATCAAGGGGACGGCCTATTATGATGTAAATACGGGAGGATATACAGCCGAAGCCGACGTGAGCGGTCTTGATTTGACCGCCGTCCCGGATATGCCGGTCGGGGTTATGGGCATCGTTTCGGGCTCGTTCCGAGCCGGCGGAAACAGTAAGGATGGCTCTATCCTGGCTGCAGGGACCGTACAGGCAGCGAATCTTTCCTACAATGGATTGGCGGCGGACCGGGCTCAGGCCGATGTGACCTATGACGGCCATGTCGTCAATGTCAATCAAGGGCATGCCGATGTCGGCAGCGGCAGTCTGGATATCAGCGGATTTTATGATGTAGACCAACAGCGGCCGCAATTTTCTTTTACAGCCCATGATATCCCCCTCGATATGGCTTCGCCGCTATTGTCTGTTCCTATGAGCGGGACAGCGGATGCTGCCGGGCATATTGACGGACAAAATTGGGACTTGGCCTTCAGTGCCAAAGACGGCCAAATCAAAGGGATGCTCTTTGACAGCATTAACGGGTCGGCCCACGGCCAGGGAAAACAGATTGAAATTCCGGCTCTCTACTGGCGACGCGGCGAAGGCCTGCATACCCTGACCGGCCGAGCGGACCTCGGCAGCCGGACTGTCGACGCCTCGCTTACGACGTCTCATATTCGCGTGGAACAACTGCTGCCCCTTGTCGGCAAGGAAGATTTGCCGCTCACGGGCTGGGCCGATAATACGGTGACGATAAAGGGAACCCTTGACAATCCGTCGGCCACCGGTTCATTCCGCTTGACCAGCGGTTCTTATGCAGGTTACTTGTATAAGAATATCAGTGCCGACTACCGCCTCGATCAGGGAACCGTCTATTTGTCGAACGGAGATATTTCGTCCTATACGGCTTCGGTAGCCTTGGAAGGTTCTATTGGCGATACGTTGGATCTCGATGTGACCGGGAAAAATATCGACGTGTCCCGATTGGCCCCCAAGAATCAGACGCCGCGCAGCGGTTCTTTTGATCTGACGGCGCATATTGGAGGAACTATGTCCGCTCCGACGGCATCCGGGTCTTTGAAGGCCGATAATTTGGTCATCAATCATATGGTCCTCAATGATGTCCATGGTGATTTTGCCTATTACGACAGCATACTGCGTCTGACCAATCTGCATTTCTCACAGCTCGACGGCAATTACGATGCCAATTTGATGTATAATACGAAAACCTCTTTTATTCGTGGCCAGGCGACGGTCGTCAACGGCGACATTGCCGGTCTGATTAAAGTGGCTGATATGCCGGTACAGGATATTACCGGCAAACTGGACGGTCGGATTGATGTCAGCGGCACCAGTGACAATCCGACGGTTTCTATGAAGGGGAATATCAGCCAAGGTACTTTTGGTGGCGAAACCATTGATCCGTCAGATATCGATGTCCGTCTCGAACAGGGTGTCGTCAATATTAATCAGATGGCCCTTAAAATCGGCGACGGCACCTTAGCTGCCAAGGGTTCCTATGCCCTTCACGGTCCGGTGTCCTTATCGGTGGCAGCGAAACAGTTCCCGTCTAAGGCCTTGATGACTGTCTTAGGACAGAAAGACTTCGTCGTCGATGCGCCCATCGACTTTGCAGCTGATCTCAGCGGGACGTCTGACGATATCCAGGCCGACGTATCGGCTCAGCTTGGAAGCGGTACGGCCAATGGTATTTCCATCAGCGGCGCCTTTGCCCTGTTTAATATTCGCCGAGGCATGATTACGGTCCAGCAAGCCAGTGCCAGCCGCGACCCTTATAAAATCAGTGCTAAAGGGACGATCCCCGTCAGTGCCCTTTCCGGAGGCAAGACCGACGAGTCCATGGATGTCGACCTCCAGCTCTCGAATACGAGCCTCGATATCCTGACCTTCCTTACCCCTTATGTAACGGAAGCCGACGGTCAGATACAAGGGGCTGTTAAGGTTAGCGGAACTCTGGCGGATCCGCAGGTTACCGGTGACGTTACCGTAAAAGACGGCACCATTACGTTCAAGGATACGGCTTATCCGCTAAATGATATCAACGCCGATTTGTCCTTCAAAGGACACAGCGCCGTTCTCAGTGGCAGCGGCACCATGGATAAAAAAGGCAAGAAGGATCCCGGTAGTGTCAGTATCAGCGGCAATGCCTCGTGGAGCGGCCGCAGCCTCGATACGTACGCCTTATCGGCAGATTTTTCTAATCTCAATGTGGATAATCCTTACTATAACGGGCCCCTTACGGGGTATATCAACGTCACGCCCGGTGACGGACGACCGAAAATCGGCGGCCTTATCGATATCAACAATGCGACCATCGATGTGCCCCTGTCCCTCAGCGAAAGCTCATCGACGCCTGACTTGGACCTCGACTTTACCGTATCCTTAGGCGACAAGGTCCGTCTTTATAACTCGGCCCTCTATGACCTCATGGTGACCGGTGCCGTTTCCTTTAAAGGCAGCCTGGAACATCCGAATCCGTCCGGCCGTTTTGAAGCTACGCGCGGGTCCGTCCACTACTTGGATACGAACTTCCGCGTGTCCAAGGCCATTGCCGACTTTTCACGCTACGACTCGCTTCTGCCGTATATCGATGCCGAAGGGATCAGCCGCGTCGGCCAGTATACGGTCATGCTGACCCTGCGCGGTCAGGCTGACAACATGGATCTCTTGCTTCGTTCGGATCCGCCGCTCACCAAGCCGCAGATCGTATCGCTCATTACGCTTCGCAATGGCAGCGGCCGGCCCCAAAGCTCCATTGGCGAAGATGACATGAGTTCTCTCCTCGGTTCGGGCATACGCATGACCTTGAACAGCCTCGGCATTACCCAGAGCCTGGAAAAGGCCTTGTCCTTAGATATGCTGACCGTAACCAACGGGTCCCTCGACCTTAATGATAGAAATACGGATGTCGGCAACAACTACTACAACATTGAAATGGGAAAATACCTGTTCAATGACTTTATGGTCACGGCGGCCTTTGGCCTCAATCACGATGACAATCGTTTCGGTATCATGTATGATTTGGGCAGCCGCTTCAGCCTCAGTGCTTGGACATCGAGCGACAACAACTTTATCGGTGCCCTCTATAAATACAATTTCTAATCCATATTTTTTAGTGCTCCATGGAAACGATGAAAGGAGGTGAAAGGCCATGCTGGAAGATTATTTACAGGAACTGCAGAAGATAACCTTGTTGCAGCCGGACGAAGAAGCTGCTTTATGGCAGGCTTATAAAGAAGGCGGCGATGCCGGGGCCCGCAGCCGTCTTATCGAACAGTATCAGCCTTTGGTGTTTAAAGAAGCCATGCGCTGGAATATCCATACGGATCTTTTGCTCGATGCCCTGCAAGAAGGGACACTGGGGCTCATGGAAGCCGTTGAGCGCTATGATCACAGCCGCGGCGTGGCCTTTCCCTTATTTGCCGTTCATCGCATCCGCGGGGCCATCCTCGACTATTTAAAGCGGGAAGGAGCCGTCAGTGCCATGTCCCTCGATGCGCCGGACGAACAAGGACTTACCTTGCAGGATACCTTGTGTGATGACAGCCAAGACCCGGCGGAAGCGGCGAGTCGTCAGTTCCTCTTGGAAAAAGTCAGCGGGGTACTGCAGCGCCTGCCTGAAAAAGAGCAGGCCGTCGTCGAAGGCGTCTATTTGAAGGATGTTGAGCAGAAGCATCTGGCGAAGGCCCTTGATATCAGTCTGCCTTACGTATACCGTCTGCAAAAGCGGGGCATCCGCAGGGTGAGGGGGATGCTCAGCCGCTTTATTCACGACAGCCGGGATTAAATTTTTTGTAATTTCGTAAATTTGGCCTGTTTTTAGGTGAAAAGAATTGGAAAATGCTGTAAAATATAGATTATGGCATATTTTTGCTTTCTTTTGCCGGTATAAACTAATATGGCCTCATCCGATATTATAAGCGTATTCGTTTATACAGAAAGGAGAAGGCTGTATGAAACGCTCCCAAAACGATACCCTTCACCGTGTTCGGGCTGTTCAGTCTTGGCTGGAAAAGGCGGAAGCATCTTTTGATAAAGAGTCCGATATCAAAGGCGAACTCAATCTGATGCTGGCCGAGGCGGAAATGAAAAATTTACGCCGACACCATCCCGTCCATAAGCGCTTTTTGCGTCTTGGAGCCATCGTCACGGCCCTTTGTCTGGTGACGGGCGGCTGGTATCTTTTCCATCAGCCAAGGCAACATGATTTGCCGCGGTCGGTAGAAGCATCCGTTTATGGAGAACGGCCAAAGCATGAATCAGGCGATACTGCGGACAGCGCAGCGTTGCCGGCTGCAGTTCCTCAAGAGGCTGCCGGAAATTCCGGCACGGATCAGGACACGCAGCTCTCTGTTCAATCCTTGCCGCAAACGTCGATGACAGCGACTCCTGCTGTTGTCGAAGAACTGGCTGAACAGCCGTCCGCTCCGGCTGCAGGCGACCAGCAAACGGCATCGCCCGCTGTGCGGGAAGAAAAGGCAGTCCTGTCGGACAGCCAATTACAAGCTACTGTACAAGAAGCGCGTCATACCCTACGCGGTACCGGTATGGCGAAATAACTAATGGAGGATTTTTATGAATATGCGGAAGAAGAAACTGCTCGCGCTGATGGTAACCAGTGCGATAATGACTTGCCCCGTCTGGGCAGAGGATACGACGGCGACGACCGGTTACGAAGCGTCGACTACCGGAACGGTTACAACGTCAGGTTCGGCAGCAGCACCGACGGATGATGACAAGAAAACAGCGGTCAATGCTGTCGTAACCTCGCCGAATGATGAGTCTAAAGAAGAAGCGATCCAAGCCGCCAAATCAGGCCTTACGGGTTATGAAACGGAAGATGAGCTGGCGTCGATTGCAGCCGGGAGAAGTCCCGAATCCGTTCAACAGGAAGCGGAAGAAGCGGCTCGCAAGGCCGAAGAAGCTCGAAATCCCGAACCTGTCGATACGACACCGCAGATTTCCGGTGAAAAAGTCACTTACATGAGCGGGACCAGTGATATGCAGTTCGACACTTCCATTCCCGGGTATCCCATGGCGGTCATTCAGCCCGGACAGGACGTATCCCTGCCTTATGGTGAAGCCGTAACCGATGCCGAACTCAAGCCTTATGTCGATAAGGTCGCGACGTCTGTTTCGGTCAGCCCCGTACCCGAACCGCAAATCGAACAGAACATCCTGCCTCGCCTGGCCATGCGTGTCGGCGATGCCATCAACATGGACTACATCCGTCATGACCTCAATGTCATCGGAGCGACGGGTTTATTTTCAACGGTTAAACCGGCCTTTACCAACGTTCCCGAAGGCGTTGTCCTGAACTATACCGTTCAAATGAATCCTGTCGTTAAGAAAATCGATATTGTCGGCAACGAATCGATCAGCACCGGCGATTTGATGAAACTTGTCGCTACGACGCCGGGCACGACCCTTAATACGGCTGTCGTCAGCCATGACGTTGCCAATATCAATACGGCCTTTGCCAATGCCGGCTATATGATGAGTCACGTTTCCGACGTCCGTTTGGACGACGAAGGGACCCTCCATATTGCGATTACCGAAGCCCGCATCGAAAATATCAACCTCCGCGGCAATACGAAGACCCGGAATAATGTCATCATGCGTGAACTTCGTATGAAGAAGGGCGATATCTTCAATAAAAATGCAGCTAGCCGCAGTATTCAGCGTGTTTATAATACGGGTTATTTTGAAGATGTCAACGTCCGCCTCCTCCAGGGCCAGAAAAATGCTCAGAACGTCGTCGTTGAAATCGACGTTACCGAACAGAAGACGGGTTCCGTTACCATCGGCGCCGGTTATTCCGATTCGGACGGCTTAGTCGGTATCCTCGGCCTCAGTGAAACGAACCTTCGCGGTACCGGCGATAAGGTCAATATCAGCTGGGAATTCGGCGGCAACACCGATTCCAATAAGAACTATATCTTCTCCTATACTCATCCGTACCTCAATGATGCGGGCGATTCCATCGGCTTCAGCCTCTTTGACCGCGAATCGGAATATGAAGATTACAATGAAAAAGGCGACTCCGTTGCCGACTACGACCGCCGGACCAATGGATTCAACGTTACCTACGGCCGTGTCCGCAGTGAATACGTCAGCGACTATGTCACCTTAGAAACGAAGAAAACGAAGTATACCGACTATAACAGCGGCTACAATTATGAAGACTGGGCAAATAATCAAAATATCCCGAGTGATTTCGATACAGAAATAGCTCGCAATTATTTAAAGAATAACTTCGGCCGGACCAATAGCATGACCTGGTCTCACGTTTTCGATAACCGCGATAACGTCTACGATCCGACGAAGGGGAAACGCTTGGCATTCACCGGTGTTTGGGCCGGTCACGGCATGGGCGGTGACTTCGACTACTTCAAGTTCATCGCGGAAAACCGTCTGTACTATAAAGTCGGCCGGGCTCACGTCATTGCCGTCCGCCTCATGGGCGGTATTGCCACCGGCGACATGCCCTATAACGACCTCTTTACCTTGGGCGGTGCCGATACGCTGCGCGGCTATGAAGACGATGAATTCCGCGGCAATAAAATGTATGAAGCGACCATTGAATATCGTTACCCCATTGCTAAAAAAATCCAGGGCGTCGTCTTTACCGACGTGGGTAATGCCTGGGGCGGCGTAGAAAACATTCCTTGGTATAAAGAAAATAATAAGATTCACTATTCCGGCGGTATCGGCTTCCGTATTACGACGCCGATCGGCCCGATTCGTTTGGACTACGGTATCGGCAGCGAAGGCGGCAAGTTCCACTTCAGCTTTGGCGGCAAGTTCTAGCGTCGTGAAAGGTCGTGGATGATGAGAATCCGCACTTGTTTATTGACTGTCTTTACTGTCTGTGCTAGTCTTAGTAGTGTTGCCGCTGCCTCGGTAGAGCAGGTGGCGGTACACCTGTCTTCTGTCCAAGATACCATCCCGCCCTTGGTACAGAGACGGATTGCTGCCAGCATCCAGACTGTCGGCAATCATGTATTTCTCAATCAGGACAGTGAAGACATTGCCGGCCGCTCTGAGGAGTACGAGCGAATCGTCAACGATATCATCAATCGCGTCCTCATCGGCTACACCGTAGAGTCTATCGCCATCAACCCGGGGAGCCGGACCGATCTCAATGTCCGTATCCGGCCTTGGGGTGATACGATTCGCAAAGTGAACCTGACCGTCGATTACGGGGCTTTGCCGGAAATGGGACGCCAGATGGTGGATAAAGACCTCAGCGGTGCCGGTGATATGGTGGAAAACCTGCTCATCGGTCTGCCTGTTGATGCCCTCGACTGGGCCAATGGTGCCGTCAAATCGGTCATGGAAACGGAATTGGAAACGAGAGTTCCCGAGTTTTATCCGCATATCGTGATTCGCGGCGGGACGGAAACCGACGTGACGGTCTATATGATGCCTAAGCTTCCGGTCGTTCGCAATGTCCGCGCAGTCATTAAGGGCGAAGATGTGCCGAAGGTCATCTTTCTCAGTGCTCGGAACAATTTGGAGCATACCTATGCCGGTCTGGAAGGTTTGCCGGTGGCTTTTGTCCGTCGTCACGAACCGGACGTCATGGCAGAGCTTTCCCGTGATGTGAAACGCCAATGGGTCGTCAAGCATTACGAACTCCAGGTGACGCCGACCCTTTCTGTCGATGAAAATACGACGATCAATGTCACGCCGAAAACGGATTTTTATGACATCCGCGGCGGCGCCTATCTCGATGTGGGGCGCCGGAACAGTGATGACGATGATACCGTTCTCATGGCCCATCTGGGCCGGAAAATCGGCAGTCATCATGAAGTGTACGGCGAGGTCAAATTCATGCCTTCACACCTTAAGTGGAATGTCATTCCCGGGTACTTCTACCGTTTTACGGCCGGCACCGAGGCGGGCTATCAGTTTGAAAGCCTCGACGACAGCCATCACCTGTGGTTCCGGCAGCCCCTGGGCAGCCGTTGGACCCTGCGGTATGACCGCGATTTGACGCATACCGAAAATGAAGTAGGCCTTCAGTACCGCGTCGACGATTACGTCGGCTTAGAGTATGTCGTATCCGACCATGATCATTGGCTTCGAATCATCGGTTATTTGTAAGATAAAGGAGATTTTCTATTATGATGTCTGAAATGGGTAAGAAACGCAATATTAAAATTTTCTCGGCAGTCATTGCCGCTATCTTTGTATTCAGTATCGCAGGTCTGGCTATCATGCAGACCGGTAATCCCGTAAACGCAGCGCCGTCGAGCAATATCGGCGTCGTCGATACCAGCAAAATCATTACGCCGGATAATCAGGATGCCGTTGAAGTACAGAAACAGCTCCAGCAGGCCGAAGAAGATATGCAGAAACAGTTTGAACAGCAGTCGGCCAACATGGATGACCAGCAGAAACAGGAACTCTTCCAGAAGATGCAGGGCGAACTGACTACCAAACGTCAGGAACTCTTCAAAGGCCTGAAAGATAAGGTCGATACGGCTGTCGGTAATGTAGCCCAGACGAAAGGCCTCAGCCTGGTTGTTGAAAAGAGCGTCGTTCTCTATGGCGGCACGGATATCACCGATCAGGTCACGAAAGAACTGAACCAGAATTCGAGTGCTTCCTCCAGCAGCACCAGCAACAATCAGTAAGGAGTTCTTATGAAACGGATATATGCGGCAGCCGGTGCCGTGGTTCTCTTCGTTTGCCTCTTGGCCGGCTGGTGGTTTTTCAGCCATCGGGATCAATCCGTGCCAGCGGCAGCAGCGACGCCGGTCTATGCCTATGCAGACTTGGAACACGTCGTCATGAGCCATCCGCGCTACAGCGAGTATCACCGGTTAGAACTGGAATACAATGCCATGGTTGCCCAATATCAGTTTGAACAATGGAATTATTCCCGTAAGGCTCAAGCCGAAGGCGTGTCGATGCAGCAGTTTGCGGCTGTCGATGCAGCCGGTACGGCGGCTCTCAATCAGGAATTACAGGCTAAAGTCGCCATCAAGCAGGACGAACTCAATAACCGTTTAAAACAGCAGTATGACGCCCTCGTCGAAGAAAAGAAAAAGACGACGCCGGTCATATCAGATGCCGATGCCTTAAAAATCGTCAATCTCCAGCTGAAGCTGAAGACCTTAGACCTTTCAACAGAAGAGCGGGCAGCGACGGAAGAACAGCTGCAGGCCCTTTTGAGAGGCAGTAATGCAGAGGTGTTGGTAACGGGCAGCACGGCCAATGAAATCGCCGCTGCCATGGAGCCTTATAAGGCTCAGGCTAAGAAGGAACTCGAAGACTATGCCCGGCAGGTCAAGACCGACCTTGAAGGGCGAAAACTTCAGAGTCAAGCGGTTTTCCAACAGCAAATGGAGGAACTGAAAAATCGTCCCGAACCGGCTGTGTGGAATAAAGAGTGGAAAGATAAGCTCGATGCAAAAGAAAAAGAAATGAACGATGTGAAAGAAGCCATCATGGCAGATATCCGTGATAAGGCGGCTGCCGTTGCTCAGGAACAGGGCATCGACATGATTTTTTCCGACTATGAAGGTGTCGGTACAGCTGCTGATGTGACCGATGATATCATTGCCAAATTGGCATAACAGGAGGCTTTTAGGAATGAAAAAAGTTTGGAAGCGCTTTGGAATCGTCGCAGTCATGGTAGCCCTTACAGGGGCTCTTGCCGGCTGCGGCGGTAAAGATAATGTAGGTGTTGTCGATATGTCGCGCATACAGAAAGAAGCGCCCCTTGTTCAGCAATATAAGCAGAAGACGGAAGATAAGCAGAAGGCTATCGATAAAGAACTGCAGGATGCCAAACAGACCATGTCTGCTGAAGATTTTCAGAAGAAGCAGCAGCAGGCTCAGCAGGAACTCAATATTTTCGGCGCCAGCATGCAGCGTCAATTCATGTCGGATCTCGAAAGCCGGTTAGGTGATATCGCTAAGGATAAAAATGTCGGCATCATCGTCATGAAAGAAGCCGTTCCTTCCGGCGGTATCGATGTTACCGATGATCTTATTGCCAAAATGCAGTAAAAAAGGGGTTGTATATAGTGAATAAAACAGTACAGGAATTAGCAGTATTGCTGGGCGGGACGGTTATCGGCAACGGTGATGCCGTCATTGGTGACGTAAAAAGCTTGGAAGAAGCAGGTCAGAACGATATTACCTTTGCCGTCGACCCGTATACGGAATATTTGCCGCAGGTCCATGCCGGTGCCGTCATTGTCGACAAAGAAGTACCGGCCGGCGATAATACACTGGTTATCGTAGAAAATCCCCGTTTGGCTTTTTCGCAGCTCCTGGTCTTGTTTCACCCCCGTCAGTCGATTACGCCCGGTATTCATCCGACGGCCATCGTTGATGAGTCTGCCGTCATCGGGGAAGATGTCTCGATCATGCCTTATGCCGTCATCGGCAAAAACGTTGAAATCGGTAACGGCTCTGTGATTTATCCCTACGTCTTTTTAGGCGACCATGTCAAAATCGGTGAAGGCTCAGTCCTCTATCCCGGTGCCGTCATCCACGAACACTGTGTCCTCGGCAAAAATGCCGTCATCCGAGCCCATGCCGTCATCGGCGGCGAAGGCTTTGGCTTTGCCACGGAAAAAGGGAAGCATACCCGCATTCCGCAGATCGGAAACGTCATCCTCGGTGACGATGTTGAAATTGGAGCCTGCACCTGCCTGGACAATGCGACCCTGGGGGCGACGAAGGTTGGCAGAGGTACTAAAATCGATAACTTGGTCCACCTGGGCCACAACGTTGAAATCGGTGAAGATTGCTTCATCATTGCCCAGTCCGGCATTGCCGGCAGTACCAAGGCCGGCAATCACGTTATCTTTGCCGGACAGACGGGCTGTACGGGCCACGTTACGATTGGCGACAACGCTGTCTTTGCCGGTAAGTCAGGCATTATCGGCAATATCAAAGGCAATCAGACCTATGCCGGGTTCCCCGCACGGCCTCACATGGAATGGAGCCGCACTCAGGTATTTTTGAAGCATTTACCGGAAATGGCCAAGACCATCAAGGACCTGCAGAAAAAGATTGCCCAGTTAGAACAGAAATTAGAACAGCAGTAAGAGGACAGGCTTATGTACACCTTCATGAAATGTCTGAGCTGGATTATCTGCCATCTTCCTGACGGCTGCTGCCGCAGCCTGGGCATTTTTTTAGGTTCTTTTTTCTGGACTTTTGTCCCGAAAAAACGAAAAGTATTGGCTCAGGAACAAATTTTGAAATGCGGCATTACTGACGATCCGAAAAAGGCTATGGCTATTGCCAAAGCCAGTACCCTTCGTTTTGGTCCGATGATCATAGAAGTCTTACGGTATCCGGTCTATACGAAAGAAACGCTCGATGAGAAAGTCTCCTTTGCCGGCCGCGAGCATTTAGAAGCCCTCAAGGAAAGCGGTGACGGAGCCATTATCATGGCCTCCCATGCCGGAAACTGGGAACTCCTCGGGGCAGTCCTTGCCATGAACGGCTATCCCCTCATTTCCGTAGCTCAGGAGCAAGACAGTCATAGTGCCGATAAATTCATCAACGAATATCGGGCCATGATGAAGCAGCACGTTACCTATAAGACCGGCATTCGCGATATGGTGAGGCTCCTCCGGGACGGTCACTATATCGGCCTGCTCATGGATCAGGACCCGGGATATACGGGTATCATGGTTAAATTCTTTGGCCGCGATACGTTGACGGCTGACGGTCCGGCCAAAATGTCCGGTATCGCCAACTATCCCATCGTACCTATCTTTATCCGGGAAGATCGGCCGTACCATCACGTCGTTGAAGTACAGACGCCGCTGCGCCCTTATACGGCAGATCACAAGCTCTCGAAAGAAGAAAAAGAGCGGATCATGTACGAAACGACACAGGAACTCAATGACCGTTTAGAAGCCCATATCCGTCAATATCCGGAAGACTGGTTCTGGCTGCACAATCGCTGGAAATGGACAAAACGTTATAAAGAAAAGCACGCTAAAAAGGAAGCTGCCCAATAGGCAACTTCCTTTTTTTCGTGAATATTGACAGAATGACGACAAATGTCCGGGAAATATGGTATGATTAACAAAAGAGAATCTTTATACGGAGGAGGCAATATTATGCGCGTTCTTATGTTTTTTATAGCCCTTCTTTGTTTCGTAACGGCAGGGATCCTGGAAATTACCAATATCCCGGGCATTCTTGCTTTAATCGTCGGCCTTGTTGCCCTTCGGTTTGCCTTTCGGGGAAAGAAGTTCAAGCCTAAAGTCGTCGTTTCCAGCGGCAATGAAGAACTCGACAAACTCAATACGGAGCTTTTTAAACGAGCTGTCGAAGACTTTAATACCCTGGAGCGGGAAATGAAAACCTTAAACGATAAGGAGCTGCGTAAGCAGGTCGGCAAGATGCAGGGCATTGCTAAAAACTTTTTGACGTATCTTCAGAGTCATCCGGAACGAATCAGTTTGGCACGCCGCTTCGTCGATTATTATCAGGATCGGGCTATTTTATTGGTACAAAAATATAAAGAGCTGGAACAGACCGGTCTTGATGCTGCCGAAGTACAGCAGTCTAAGGTGCAGATCAAAGGTCTGTTGAATAATTTTGATGAAGCCTATGCCGACCAGTTTTCCAAGGTCCTCAATGCACAGCTTATGGATCTTGATGCGGAAATGAAGGTCATGAAGGACAATATGGCTGCCGACGGCTTAAAGCCTGAAATTCCCGAAAGCCGAAAAATTCCGGAACGCAATAATGATTTGGTCAACTCAATCATTGATTTGACGGATAAATTTTTAAATACAAAACGAAAGTAGGGTGTTATTATGGCGGAGATTAATTTGAACGATCTTTTGGATAAAAAACAGTCCGATGAGGGCACTCCCAAAAGCTATGAAAAGAAGGAACTGGTCAATTTTAATCGTCAGGTGGAAACGCTTACAGCCGAAGAACGGAAACAAGTCGATACCATCAAAGAGTCGATAAACTTGGTCACGGCCAATGCCATTGCCCAATACGGCATTGCGGCTCAAAACAATATCGCGTCTTTCTCCAACAGCATCTTATCGACTGTAAAGAGCACCGATCAGACGGCAGCCGGTGACCTTCTCAACGACCTGGTAAAGAAAGTTCACGATTTTGAAGAAGAACAAGATGGCAATAAGGGATTTCTGGCGAATATCCCTGTCGTCGGGTCCTTATTTAAAAAGGTGCCGGCATTGCAGCAGTCTTATTTGACCTTGTCGGCTCAGATCGACAATATTCAGGCCGGCCTCGACAAGCAGAAGATGGTCCTCATGAAGGACGTGGCTATGTTCGACGGCCTGTACGATAAGAATTTGGAATATTTTAAGCAGCTCCAGCTTTACATCCAGGCCGGGGAAGAAAAAATTCAGGAATTGAATGAAACGACGATTCCTCAATTGGAAGCTCAGGCTCAGGCCTCAGACAACCCGATGGCGACACAGGTGGTCCAGGATTTTAAAAATTCCGTCAGCCGCTTTGAAAAGAAGGTTCATGACCTGAAAATCAGCAAGACCATTGCCATTCAGACGGCTCCGCAGATTCGGATCATCCAGGACAATGACAAAATCCTTGTCGATCGGATTCAGAGCGCCATTTACAATACGATTCCCCTGTGGAAGAACCAGATGATCTTGGCCCTCGGCCTTAGCCGGCAGAAGGAAGCCCTCCAGATGCAGCAGGCTGTGTCCAATACGACGAACGATCTCTTAAAGCGCAATGCGGCCATGCTCAAGCAGAACTCTCATGATACGGCCGTTGAAAATGAACGGGCCATCGTCGACATTGAAACGGTAAAACAGGTCAATGACGATTTGATTGCTACCATTGAAGATACGCTGCGCATTCAAAGCGAAGGCCGTCAGAAGCGGCAGGCAGCCGAACAGGAATTGCTTCAGATCGAAGACCGGCTGAAAGATGCACTCCTTAAAGGAGCCGGACGGAACGATCCCTTATAACCAGCCGAATTTTTTACAGGCCTTTAAAATGCCGCCCTTGTCGTGGTCGTCCGTGATATAGTCGGCTCGCTCTTTGAGGGCCTCCCGGGCGTTGCCCATAGCGATGGAGAAGAAGGGCTTTTTGAACATGGTGATGTCGTTGAATCCGTCCCCGAATACGACGGCGTCCTCCGGCTTTCCGCCGACGCGGGCCAGCATGCGCAGGATGCCGCGGCGTTTATCCGTCGGTTCGATAAGGTACGTATGGTCGATATATTCCAAGTGCGGCAGATCGTATGAATCGGGTTCATCGTCTTTTTTCTCCGGCCGGGCGTACATGATTTTATAGACCGTCGTCAACTCGTCGATATCGATGGGTTTGACGACGGTTTTCATATAGTTGCGCGGGTCGGCGTGAGGAAAGGTATCATAGGGAGTGTAACGGTGAATCGTATTGTCGGTGACGACGGCCCAGGCAAAGCCGCGCCGGTCCAATTCGTGTAGCAGGGATTTGCAGTTTTCAAGGGGAAGGCCGGTCATTTCGAACACGTCTCCGTTTAAGGACAAGCTGTTGCCTCCGTCGGCTACGACGGCCGGAATCCCATAGCGGTCGGCAAAGGACTGAGCATCGTGCTGCAGTCTGCCTGAGGCGATGGACACAAAATGACCGGCCTTCATGAGGCGTCGCAGGCAATAGAGGCTGTCAGCCGGAATGATGCTTGAAATTCCAAGACCCAGGGTCCCGTCAATGTCAAAGAAAAAGTATTTTTTAGTCATGATCCTATCCTTTCTATGCGAAATATACAGGCCTTTTTATTATAGCATAATTCTTTTTGGCTATCCTAAATGACAGCTAAGCGAATGAATTCATATTCGAAATGATATTTTGCCATTGACAGGACAGTCCTTTTTTTACATAATAAAGTGTAAATGTTTATTTATATTTAACGAACCTAAAAAGGAGCGATTTGACTAATGAGCACCATTGATACGACTTGTGTAAATGCTATTCGTGTATTGTCGGCGGATGCAATCCAAAAGGCAAATTCCGGCCATCCCGGACTGCCCTTGGGGGCTGCCCCGATTGCCTATGAACTTTGGGCAAATCACATGAACCACAATGCGAAAGACCCGAAATGGGCGAACCGGGACCGCTTTATCCTCTCTGCAGGCCACGGCTCGATGCTGCTGTATTCGCTGCTTCACTTATATGGCTACGGCCTTACCTTGGATGATATTAAGCAGTTCCGTCAAGACGGCTCCTTGACACCGGGTCATCCGGAATATGCCCATACGACCGGTGTTGAAGCTACGACGGGGCCTCTCGGTGCAGGCCTTGGCATGGCTGTCGGCATGGCTATGGCAGAAGCTCATTTGGCGGCTGTCTTCAATAAACCGGACTATCCCGTCGTCGACCACTACACCTTTGCTCTTTGCGGCGACGGCTGCTTGATGGAAGGTATTTCGTCCGAAGCCCTTTCCCTGGCCGGAACCCTTGGCCTGTCCAAGCTGGTTATTCTTTATGACAGCAACAGCATTTCCATTGAAGGCAGTACGGATTTGGCCTTCACGGAAAATGTCCAAGCCCGTATGGCCGCTTTCGGCTTCCAGACTATCACCGTCGAAGACGGTACGGACATGGATGCTATCGGCAAAGCAATCGAAGAAGCAAAAGCCGATAAAGAACATCCGTCGTTCATTACCATTAAGACCCAGATCGGTTACGGCTGCCCGGCTAAACAGGGTTCTGCCGATGCTCATGGCTCGCCTCTCGGCGAAGAAAACGTCGTCGCTATGAAGAAAAACCTCAACTGGCCGAAGCCGGAAGAAACCTTCTACGTTCCCGACGAAGTTTACACTCATTATGAAGAACTGAGCCGGAAAGCCGCAGCTGCCGAAAAAGATTGGCAGAAACTGTTCGACGCTTACGTTGCGGCCTTCCCGGACATGAAGGCCAAATGGGATGCTTTCCATTCCGATATTGATGCAGAAGCCCTCTTAAACGATGAAGATTTCTGGGCTTATGAAGATAAACCGCAGGCAACGCGCAGCCTGTCCGGTACGATGATCAACCGTTTAAAAGACCGCATTCCGCAGCTCTTTGGCGGCAGTGCTGACCTGGCTCCGTCGAACAAGACGGAAATGAAGGGCGAAGGCTCTTTTGGTAAAGCTGATTACAGCGGCCGCAACATCCACTTCGGCGTCCGCGAACTGGCCATGGGCGCTATGACCAATGGCTTGGCCCTTCACGGCGGTGTCCGCCCCTATGCCGGCACCTTCTTCGTATTCAGCGATTACATGAAACCGATGATCCGCTTGGCAGCTCTGATGGGACTTCCGACGACGTACGTTCTGACCCATGACAGCATTGGTGTCGGCGAAGATGGCCCGACCCATGAACCGATTGAACAGTTGGCTATGCTGCGTTCCATTCCGAACGTCAATGTCTTCCGTCCGGCCGATGCTACGGAAACGGCTGCCGGTTGGTACTTAGCCGTTACCAGCCAGAAAACGCCGACAGCCTTGGTCCTCACGCGTCAGAACCTGCCGCAGCTTGCCGGCAGCAGTAAAGATGCCTTGAAAGGTGCTTACGTTATTGCCGACGCTTCGAAAACAGTTCCCGATGCCATCATCATGGCCAGCGGCTCTGAAGTTGAATTGGCCGTCAACGCTAAAGCAGAATTGGCGAAGACCGGTATCGACGTCCGCGTCGTCAGCATGCCGTGCCTCGAACTCTTCGAACAGCAGGATGAAGCCTATAAAGAACAGGTTCTCCCGAAAGCCGTACGGGCCCGCGTCGCTGTAGAAGCCGCTTCCGATTTCGGTTGGGGCAAATACGTCGGCCTCGACGGTGCTACCGTTTCCATGAAGTCCTTCGGTGCTTCGGCTCCGGCAGGCACGCTGTTCAAAAAATTCGGCTTCACGACAGAAAATGTTGTTGAAACGGTTAAGAAAGTTGTGAAATAAAACCGATATTCTCGGTGTCATACGGTCTGCGGCAGGTCTTTTAGTGACCTGCCAACGTCTCGAAAAGGGGGATGCTGCATGGGCGGCAGCCCCTTTTCCCATTGTCAAGGCTTGATTTTTCTTGAGTATTTTATTATACTATGTACAAGAAGAAACCCTACTGTGTACGTAAATGGTCTCGATGTTTTGAACCAACACTTTTTACATTGGGAGTTCGGTCTCTATATTGCGAGGCAATGCCTTCACTGGACTGTCGACCCATATAGGAGGACACCCACCTGCTTAGGCAGGCTCAAAACTCGGTTTATAAACGGCATGGTGGGGCTCTTTTCTTGTTCACGAATGTATGTATTTTTCCGCCGCTAAGAACCTCTTGGCGGCGTTCTATTTAGTCTGGAGAGCAAACAAATGAGCGGAGACGATTTATTTTCCATGGCCGATGAACGGAGCGGCAGGGAGTATGCGCCGCTGGCCGTCCGAATGCGGCCTGAATCATTGGATGACGTCTATGGCCAGGATGAATTGATAGGTCCGGGGAGTTTCCTGCGGATGATGATCGAACGGGATACGATTCCGTCGCTCTTGTTCTATGGCCCGTCCGGCGTCGGCAAGACGACGCTGGCCCATGTCATCGCAACGGAAACGGACAGCCGCTTTGTGACCTTGAATGCCGTAACCGCCGGGACGGCAGAGCTGCGAAAAGTGATTGCAGCTGCCAAGGAAGCGGTTCATTTATATCAAAAGCGGACGATTCTCTTTATCGATGAAATCCACCGCTTTAATAAGAGTCAGCAAGACGTGCTCCTGCCTTATGTCGAAGACGGGACGGTCATTTTGGTCGGGGCCACGACAGAAAATCCTTATTTTGAAGTCAACCGGCCTTTATTATCCCGGCTGCGGGTCATTTCCCTTCAGCCCCTGTCTGAACAGGCCGTCGTGTCTGTGCTGCGCAGGGCGCTGACCGATACAGTGAAGGGATTGGGAAACCTCGGCATTGAAGGCAGTGATGAAATGCTGGGCACCATTGCCCGCCTGGCTGACCGCGATGCCCGCGTAGGCCTTAATCTGTTGGAACAGGTCGCCATGGTCGTTCCGGTCGGCGGGAAGCTGACACAGGAAGCCATCGAAAAAGTAGCCGGTCATAAGGTGTATACGTATGATAAGAAAGGCGATGCCCATTACGACACGGTATCGGCCTTTATAAAAAGCATGCGCGGTTCTGACCCCGATGCAGCCCTGCATTACCTGGCCCGCATGATCGAAGCCGGCGAGCAGCCGTCCTTTATTGCCCGCCGCTTGGTTATCTGTGCTGCCGAAGATGTCGGCCTTGCCGATCCCCAGGCCTTGGTCATCGCCAATGCAGCTGCTCAGGCCGTTCAATTTGTCGGCTGGCCTGAAGGACGGATCATCTTGTCGGAAGCCGTCATCTATGTGGCCTGTGCACCCAAGAGCAACAGTGCCTACCTTGCCGTCGATGCGGCCCTCCGTGATGTACGCCGTAAAGACTGCGGCGACATACCGGCTCATTTGCGGGACAGTCATTACAGCGGTGCCGCTGAACTGGGCCATGGCTTGACTTATCAGTATCCTCACGACTTTGAGGGCGCCTGGGTTGATCAGCAGTACCTGCCCGAGGCCCTGAAAGGGGCGTCATATTATCATGAAAGGCCTTACGGCCGTGAACAGGCGATAGCCGATGACTGGCATAAACGCCGGCGTGACAAGTAATCTATTAGTGGAAGGTGAACTATTTTGGCAAATGGAAGGACCCCTAAAAGCCCCCGCCGCAAGCGGACGACCCGGCGGACTCGGACTGCCAAACGGGCAGAGAAGTCGCCCCTTTTAAAATATGAGATTATCGGTATTTTCTGCATCTTATTCGGCGTCTTTGCGACCGTCGGGTTTATGGGCATCGATACCGGTCGTATCGGACATAATGTGGACAATGTCTTATCGTATATCTTTGGCTTGGGAAGGATTGTCGTCAGCCTGTCTTTGGTCGTTTTGGGGCTGAAGTATATCGTTGTTCGCAAGGCCTGCCCCGTATCGCGGTCCTGGCTTATCGGCACTTGGATCTATGTGCTCCTTTTAGGACTCATCCATTTATTGGTCATTCCGGAAGGGACGGAATTCCTGCCGTCCAGCTTGTCTGTCGGAGGAGGTATCATCGGGGCCGTCGTATCCTCGGTGCTGCAGCAGTTTCTCGGCTTTTTTGGGGCCTTTATGGCCATTGTGGGAGCGGCTATCGTTACCTTTCTGATTTGGAAGAATTGGTCGATTTCCCAGCCCGTAGCCGTCGTAGCCGATAAGGCCGGCCAGGAAGCGGCCCGCGTTTCCGGAAAAGCCGTCGAAGGCCTGCAGGATGCCTCCCAGTCCCTGCGTCAATGGCATGAAAAGCGGAAGATTTTCGATTTTCAAGCTCTTGATCAGGATCCCAAGGAAGAGCCGGACAAGGCCCCGGTTGCCGTTCCGGAAGAACATCCCGAGGGTATTCAGATTTCCGATGCCCGAGATCTTGGAAACGGCGTTGAAGAAGTCAGCTTTGATTCTCGTCCTATCGAGGAAAACTTGCCTTCCGAAAAGGCGGATGATTATTGGGATAACATCCTTGAACAGGGCGTAGACGATATGGAAGATGATCCCGATTACACTCAGATTCATGAAACCGTCGTTTCCGATGCGGAACCGACGGCGCACGACGTTCAGCCGAAAGAGGCTCCGTCCTTAGCCGAAGAACGGGATGTCCTCCGTCATGATATGGATGATATCAAACCGATTGAAGTCGAACAGAGCAGTGTCGCTGTCGAACTCAGTGATGAAGGCAGCAGTGCCGTACCTAAGGCGGAGGGGCAGAAACTGTACCGTCTTCCGTCTGTTTCCATCTTGAAGCCGGGTCCTCAGCATACGGTCGGTCTCAGTGATGAAGTCCGGGAAAATGCCGCTATCTTAAAAGAAACCCTGCAGAGCTTCAACATCGATGCCAAGATTTTAAATGCCAGCCAGGGGCCGTCCATTACACGCTATGAATTGGAACCGGCTGCCGGGGTCAAGGTCAGTAAAATCGTTCATTTGGCCGATGACATTGCCCTTAAATTGGCAGCGACGGATATCCGTATCGAAGCGCCGATTCCCGGCAAGGCGGCCGTCGGCATTGAAGTTCCGAATAAGAAACTGACCGGCGTCAACCTGCGCGACGTCATCGAAAGTGAAACCTTCCAAAAGGCTGCCAGAGGCGTTCCTGTCTGCTTGGGGAAGGATATTGCCGGCAATCCCATCGTCGCCGATTTGACCAAGATGCCGCACCTTCTGGTGGCAGGGTCTACGGGCTCCGGTAAGAGTGTCTGCATCAACACCTTCATTGCCAGCATCCTCTTTAAGCAGCGGCCGGAAGATGTCAAATTGATTCTCATCGATCCCAAGGTCGTCGAATTGTCGAACTACAACGGAATTCCTCATTTACTGACACCGGTCGTTACCGATCCCAAGAAGGCCGCCAGTGTCCTGCGCTGGGCCGTTCGCGAAATGGATGACCGCTACAAGCGATTTGCCCTCACCCATACGAGGGATATTTCTCGTTATAACGAACTTCATCCTGAGGAAACGATGCCCTTTATCGTCATCATCATCGATGAATTGGCTGACCTCATGATGATGGCCTCCGATGACGTCGAAAAGTCGATCATCCGTCTGGGCCAGAAAGCCCGGGCCTGCGGCATGCACTTAGTCTTGGCCACGCAGCGTCCGTCTGTAGACGTCCTGACCGGCCTTATTAAGGCCAACGTGCCCAGCCGTATTGCCTTTGCCGTATCGAGTCAGGTCGATTCGCGGACGATTCTGGACATGGCCGGTGCCGATAAACTCATCGGTAAAGGGGATATGCTCTTTTATCCTCTCGGTGCTTCCAAACCGCTTCGCGTCCAAGGCGCCTTTATTTCTGACTCGGAAATCGACGAGATGGTCGAATTTATCAAGGGTCAGGACGGACCTCATTATGACGAGTCGGTCCAAAAGGCCCAGTCTGACAATGCCGAAGACAGCGTCGATTTTTTTGAAGACGACCTCATGCGTCAGGCCATCGATATGGTTCTCGAGACCGGCCAGGCTTCGACGTCTATGCTCCAGCGCCGCTTCCGCATCGGCTATACGCGGGCGGCCCGCATGATCGATATGATGGAAGCTATGCACATCGTCGGGCCCAATAACGGCAGTAAGCCGCGGGATATTTTGATGACTGCCGACGAAGTACAACAGAAGTATTTGGGCTGACCCCCTGTACCCTTTGTCGTATCTGTTATATAATAAAGGATACGATTATAGTAAATAGGGAGAGAAAGACAGTGAAGGAATCTTCGATCGGTGACGTATTACGATTAGCGAGAGAACAACAGGGCCTGACGTTACAAGACGTATCGGAGGCCCTCAATATAAAGCGGGAATACCTGGAAGCCTTGGAAGCCAATGAATATGATGCCATTCCCGGTGCCGTATTCGTCAAAGGCTTTATCCGAAACTACGGCAATTTTTTGGAACTGGACGGCATCGCCCTGGTCCAAGAATATAAGGCCTCCGTTGAAGAACGGACGCCCCGGCCGGAAGTGCGGACCATCGTTCCTGCCAAACATCAAAAAAATAGGAAAGACAGTAAGAAGAAAAAGACGCGGCAGGGAAATTGGCCGGAAATTACGATTGTGGCCGGCATCATTATTTTTCTGTTGCTCATCATTTGGATTTTAATGTAAATAAGGAGCCATATGCGCGAGAATTTCTTAGTAACCAGTCGCGACGATATGAAACGGCGCGGCTGGGATCAACTTGATTTTGTCTACATCAATGGCGACGCTTATGTCGATCACCCCGGTTTTGCCGCAGCCCTTATCGGCCGCGTCCTCGAAAGCCGGGGCTATCGTGTCGGCCTGATTTCCCAGCCTGACTGGCACAGTGCAGACGCCTTTAAAGCCTTAGGCCGTCCGCGACTGGCTGCTTTGATTACGGCAGGAAACCTCGATTCTATGCTCAATGAAAAGACGGCGGCTCGAAAGTTCCGCAGTCGCGACAGTTATTCGCCGGGTGGTGAAACGGGGCATCGGCCGGAACGGGCGACGATTGTCTATGCCAACCGCATGCGCGAGGCCTATAAAGATGTGCCCATCATCATCGGCGGCATCGAGGCCAGCCTGCGCCGCTTTGCTCATTACGACTACTGGTCCGATAAGGTGCGCCATTCGATACTCCTCGACAGCAAGGCCGATATCCTCAGTTATGGCATGGGGGAACATTCCATCGTAGAAATCGCCGATGCCCTGGCTGAAGGTAAGTCCGTCGCCGAAATGTACGACATCCGCGGCATCTGCTACGTAACCAGTAAACCGCCTATTTCGGACAAGACCGTCGTCTGCCCGTCGTATGAAGAGGTCCGGGCCGATAAGGCGGCCTTTGCCAAGGCTTTTAAGATGCAGTATGAAGAGCAGGATCCTTTTTACGGAAAGACCATCATCCAGCCGTCAGAAAACCGCTTCGTCGTCCAGACGCCGCCGGCTCTGCCCCTTTCGACGGAAGAGATGGATGCCATTTACGAGCTGCCCTTTCAGCGCCGCTGGCATCCTGATTACGATGCTGCCGGCGGGGTTCCGGCTTTGCAGGAAGTCCAGTTCAGCCTGACCAGCCAGCGCGGCTGTTTCGGCCACTGTCATTTCTGCGCCATTGCCAGCCACCAAGGACGCATCATTCAACACCGCAGCCAGGAATCCCTCGTTCGCGAGACCGAACGGATGACGAAGCTGCCGGGATTTAAAGGCTATATTCACGACGTCGGCGGTCCGACGGCCAACTTCCGTCACGTTGCCTGCCAAAAGCAGCTGACTGACGGCGTCTGCCGCAATCGTCACTGTATCGGCAGTGAGACTTGTCAAAACCTCAATACGTCCCACGACGATTATTTACAGCTCCTGCGGAAAATCCGTCGTGTAAAAGGGGTAAAGAAAGTCTTCGTCCGCTCCGGCCTTCGCTATGATTACGTATTGGCCGACGGCAACAAAGAATTCGTCAAAGAACTCTGTCAGTATCACGTCAGCGGTCAGCTGAAAGTCGCGCCGGAACACGTCGTCAAACACGTGACCGACCTCATGGGCAAGGCCGACGTCAACGCATTTCTGACCTTTAAGGAATGGTTCGATGAAGCCAATCGGGAACTGGGAAAGAAACAGTACTTGGTCCCCTATTTTATGTCCAGCCATCCGGGCTGTACCTTAAAAGATGCCGTTGCCCTGGCCGAATTTCTGCGGGACATGCATATGCAGCCCGAACAGGTGCAGGATTTTATTCCGACGCCGGGCAGTTTGTCGACGGCCATGTATTATACCGGGATCAACCCCTTGACCGGGCAAAAGGTCTACGTGGCTCGCAGGGCAGAAGAAAAGCAGATGCAGCGGGCCCTTATGCAGTATAAGAACCCGGCGAATTATGATATTGTCTATAAGGCCTTATGCCTGGCGGGCCGCCGTGACCTCATCGGTTACGGGCCGAAGTGCCTCATTGCACCACGGCGTCATCAAAGTCAGTCAGGCCGTCCGCTCGGAAGCGGCCGCCATGGCCGTTCGCCTGTCCGTTCCGGACAGAGGCGGAAGGATTTGAATCGAACTAGAAAATTCAGGTGAATACAATGAAGAAATACGTGCCTTTTGTCGTGCTCAGCGTCTTCGTCATCTTACTTTTGGGGCTGGCGTGGCCCATCTTGATGAAGCACCAGCAGGAAGAAGCACAACGGGCTTATGAAGCCGGCCGTCATCTCGTCATCTTTTCGGATTTGCCCCAGGATGTCAATGACGGTTTGGCCCGAGAATTTTATAAGCAGAAGCATTTGCGGGTGCAGATTTATTCTAAGACCGACAGCGATATGCGCCAGTCACTGGGGAATATCAACGGCCCTAAGCCGGATATCCTCATCGCTTCGGAAGATGATTTGCGCACGCAAAAGCAAAATGGTGTTCTCCAGCCGTATGAGTCGGCCTATACCGACAATATCCCGTCGTCCATGAAAGACATTGATGGCATGTGGAGCGGTTTATGGTACAATCCGATGGTCTTTGTTGTCAGTCAGTCTTATTATGAACGGCGAGGCCAGCTCCTTTCTACCTGGGATGATCTGTTGACCGATCCGCAGATGCTGCTGGCCTTTCCGGACCTGGCTGCCATGGATATGGCCGGCGAATTCCTCTGTTCTTTCGTAGAGATGAAAGGGCTCGATGAAAGTGAACGCTACCTGCGTGCCTTGCAAAGTCACGTCGCTTCATATTCGAAATCGATGTCGGTCAACGTCCGCCGCGTTGCCAGCGGGGAAGCCGATATCGGCGTAGCCGATGCTTCGTCTGCCAAGCAGTATCGAAATGACGGAGCGCCTATTTACATCATCTACCCCCAAGACGGTACGTCGTACTGGCTGACGGGGATAGCCGTCACTAATTGGTGCGAGGACGGAGAATTAGCTAATGCTTTTGCCGATTGGATCTATTCTCCGGAGGCCAATGCCGTCTTACAGCAAAAGCACATTTTCATGAGCGATGCCCTGCCGCAGGCTCAGCCGGAGCTCGATGCCAACGGACGGGGACTCGTCTTATTCCCGGTAAAAAAATTATATTCTGATGAAGGCCGCCGCAGCTTACAGTCATGGTGGATCAAATCAATTCGCTTCGGAAAGGAAAAATAACGATACATGGAAAAGATCGGATTTGTCAGCTTAGGCTGTTCTAAAAATCTCATCGATACAGAAGTCATGCTGGGCATCCTCCGCGACCGCCACATGGAAATCACAGAGGATCTTGCACAGTCTGACATTATTATCGTCAATACCTGTACCTTTATTGAAAAGGCAAAGCAGGAATCCATCGATACTATCTTACAGGCAGCCCGCTATAAAACAGAGGGAAACTGCAAGATTCTCATCGTAACGGGCTGCCTCAGCCAGCAGTATAAAGAAGAACTGATGAAGGAAATGCCGGAAATCGACGCCCTCTTGGGTACCGGTTCATGGGACCGCATCTGGGAAGCCATCGATACCGTCAAAAAAGGCCGTAAAGCCTGCTTCATCGACGATGTCAGTCATTTATACGACCAGCATACGAGCCGCATGCGGACGACGCCGACGTACAGTGCCTATGTAAAAATCGGCGAAGGCTGCAATAACGGCTGCTCTTTCTGCATCATTCCTCACGTTCGGGGAAAATTGTACAGTCGTCCCATCGAATCGATTGTGGCTGAAGTGCAGCAGCTGGCTGCCGACGGCGTAAAGGAAATCAATCTCATCGCTCAGGATACGACGAGTTACGGCGTCGATATTGCCGGCCACTCCCTGCTGCCGGATCTCCTGCGCCAATTGGTTCCCATCGAGGGCATCCGCTGGATTCGCCTGTTCTACCTCTATCCCCATTACTTTACGGATGAATTGATGAATCTCATCGTAGAGGAAGACAAAATCTGTCCCTATGTAGACTTGCCGCTCCAACACATTGCCGAACCGGTCCTGCGCCGCATGAACCGCCGCGACTCGGAAGACGATGTGCGCCGCCTTATCAAAAAACTGTGCAGCCACGGCCGAAAACTCACGCTGCGCTCGACCTTTATCGTCGGCTTTCCCGGTGAAACGGAAGCCGAATTTCAGGCCCTATGTGACTTTGTAAAAGAAACGGAGTTCGACGACGTCGGCGTCTTTACCTACTCTCAGGAAGAAGGGACGCCGGCTGCCACGATGGACGGTCAAATTCCGGAAGAAATAAAAGAAGAACGCTATCACCAGCTCATGGCCATTCAGGCCAAGGTGTCGGAAATCCGCAACCAAGAACTGGAAGGCTCGGTGCATACGATGTTAGTCGAAAAAGTAGAACAAGAAAAAGGTGTGACCCAAGCCGTCGGACGCATTGAAATCCAGGCGCCCGATGTCGATGGCCTGACCTATTTGGAAGATGCGGAAGGGGTACAGCCCGGGGATATGATCCCGGTCCGCATTGCCCAGGGCTTTGCCTATGATCTCGTGGCTGAACGGCTCAATTAACCGAGGTGATTGGGAATGATAGTAGAACTTGTTACGACGGGCTCTGAATTATTGCTGGGTGAAATTACCAATTATAATTCGGCCTACTTATCGAAACAGCTCAATGAAATGGGATACTTCGTCGTCTATCATACGACGGTCGGCGATAACCCGAAGCGTATGAAAGACGTCTTGAAGACGGCCCTTTCCCGGGCCGATATCGTCATTACGACGGGCGGTCTCGGGCCGACTCAGGGCGACATGACCAAGATTATCGGTGCCGAACTGATGAATTGTCCCCTGGTTTATGACCCGGCCATTGCCGATGCAGTCCAGGCCTGGGTGACAGCCCATCACGGTACGGTGACGATGACCGAAAACCAGAAGCGTCAGGCCATGATTCCTGAAGGTGCCGATGTCTTTGACAACGAGGCCGGAACGGCGCCGGGCGTCGCCATGCAGGGCGGTGGCAAGACCTTGGTCCACTTGCCGGGACCACCCAGCGAAATGCGCTGGATGTATGAAAATCGGCTGAAACCCTGGCTTCTTCAAACCTTTGGCAGTCAAGGCTGTATCCGTTCGCTCTACATAAAGATTTATGATATGGGCGAAGCTTTTATTGAAGAACGGCTGATGGATCTCGTCAAAGACCAGTCGAATCCGACCTTGGCCATGTATGCCCGACCCGGATTCGTAGAAGTCCGACTGACGGCACGGGCCGACAATGAAGAACAGGCTGAGGCCCTCTTAGAACCCGTCGAAGAAGCAGTGCGTCATCGCCTCAATGACCAAATCGTCAGTTTTAATGACGAAACGATGGCTGACGTCCTGGGACGAGAAGTCCGTCAGGCGGGCTATATCGTCAGCGCGGCCGAATCCTGTACGGGAGGCCTGATCGGGTCTCTTATTACCGATGTCCCCGGTGCTTCCGACTATTTTCGCGGTTCGGCCGGAACGTACTGCAATGAAATGAAAGAGAAAATCCTCGGTGTCTCTCATGAGACACTGGAACGATATACCGCCGTCAGCGCGGAAACCGCTGCTGAAATGGCGGACGGAAGCCGACGCCTTTATGGGAGCGATATTGCTGTCAGTACGACGGGCATTGCCGGTCCCGGCGGCGGTACGGAAGAACAGCCCGTAGGACTTGTCTATACCGGCGTCAGCGGCCCTTGGGGCACTTTGGTTCACCGTGACGTCTATCACGGGGGCCGTGCTGAAATCAAGCGCCGAGCTGCCGTACGGGCCATCTATTATGTAGTGCGCTATCTTGTGAACCATAAAAACAAATAACCGTTAGGAGGAATGATTTTGGACGCGAAACAGACAGCACTTGAAAACGCAATGCGCAAGATTGAAAAAGACTTTGGTAAGGGCGCTATCATGCGCCTCGGCGACATTGCTGACAAGATGAACTTAGAAGTTATCTCCTCAGGTTCCCTGGCCGTCGACTTGGCCGTCGGCGTCGGCGGATATCCCCGGGGACGAGTCATTGAAATCTATGGCCCCGAATCGTCCGGGAAGACGACCCTGGCCCTGCACGCCATTGCGTCAGCCCAGAAGAACGGCGGCATTGCAGCCTTTATCGATGCCGAACACGCCCTCGATCCGGTCTATGCCCGCCATCTCGGCGTCGACACTAACGAGCTGCTCATTTCCCAGCCGGATAATGGCGAACAGGCTCTTGAAATCACGGAAGAACTCGTCCGCAGCGGTGCCGTTGACGTCATCGTCGTCGACTCCGTAGCCGCCTTGGTTCCGAAAGCCGAAATCGAAGGCGAAATGGGCGACTCTCACGTCGGCCTCCAGGCCCGCCTCATGAGCCAGGCCTTGCGTAAGCTGACGGGGATTATTTCTAAATCAAAGGCCATGGTCATCTTCATCAACCAGCTCCGTGAAAAAGTCGGTGTCATGTTCGGCAACCCGGAAACGACGACCGGCGGTCGGGCCTTGAAATTCTATGCTTCTATCCGCATGGAAATTCGTAAAGGGGAAGCCATCAAATCCGGCGGCGACGTCATCGGTAACCGAGCTCGGGTCAAAGTCGTCAAAAATAAAGTGGCACCGCCCTTTAAACACTGCGAATTCGATATCATGTACGGTCAGGGAATTTCCCGTGAAGGGACGGTCCTTGACTTGGGCACATCCATGGATATTATCGAAAAGAGCGGTACCTGGTACTCTTACAAAGGAGAACGACTGGGCCAGGGCAAGGAAAATGTCAAGATTTTCATGAAGGAACATCCGGAAATTACGGATGAAGTCGAAAAGATCATTCGCGATACCCTGGCGGCAGAACCGGAAAAATTCGACGATGTCATGGATGAAGGCCTGATGGAATCAGACGCTGTGGCAGAAGCCGTGCCGGAAAAGGACGAAGAAGAATAAAATGACCTATAGCGAGGCCTATGAAAAGGCGCTGCAGCTGCTCAATGTCCGCTTCTTAAGTGAAGGCGAACTGCGTACGAAGCTGCGGCGGCGGGATGTCCGTGACGACGTTATCGACGAAGTAATGGCCATGTTAAAGGAAGAACATTTCATCGATGACGACCGCCTGGCTCGTCAGGTCTATGCCTACTACGTACGGAAAAAGCAGTACGGCCATCTGTATATCGCCAATTGCCTTCGACGCCGTCAACTGACGGTGCCGGACGATATTGAACGCCCTGATGAATACACCTTGGCAGAACACCTTGCCGAGCGAAAGTTTTCCCGCCGGCACGATGAAAAGAGGAAGGCGGCGCGATATCTCCAATACCGCGGTTTTTCTCCCTCGGTCATCGCCGAAGTCATCGCTTCCTTTACGGTTGGCGACGAGGGTTGACAATCGGTCAAAATAAGGGCGGAGACGCCAAGTCCATCTTGACATTGATATGAAAAAAAATTACAATTAAAGGAGCCGGTTTGATACACTGGTCCATATTTTGCATAATTGTAGGTTTTTTGAACATGAAGTAAATTTTACATACTCATAAAAAAAGCCGGACGGTAAGTTCGGCTTTTTTTTGTGAAGGGGAGGTGAATTTGTTGTTATGCTGACTACTGTTATTGTTGCGGCCATTGTCTGTGGTCTCATCGGCGGTGGTGCCGGTTATGTCTATCGCAAGAAGATTGCTGAAGGCAAAATCGGCCAGGCCGAAGTCGAAGCGCAGCGGATCATTGCCACAGCCCAGCAGAATGCGGAAGCCCGCAAAAAAGAACTGGTCCTCGAAGGCAAGGAAGAAATCCATAAACTGCGCAGTGACGCCGAACGGGAACACAAGGAACGCCGCACGGAATTACAGCGCTTTGAACGGCGTCTGTTACAAAAAGAAGAACATTTAGACAAGAAGTCCGATTCCATGGAAAAGAAAGAAGAAGGCTTGCAGCGCAAAGAAGAAGAAGTGACGCGCATGCAGGAAAAAATCGAAGCCATCCATGAACAGAAGATGGCCGAATTGGAACGGATTTCCGGCTTGACATATGAAGATGCTAAAGAACTACTTTTGAACAACGTTCAAAGTGAAGTGAAACATGAAACGGCACAGATGATCAAGATGCTTGAAGAACAGGCTCATGAAGAAGCTGAAAGCAAGGCTCGGGAAATTATTTCCGTGGCCATCCAGCGCTGTGCTGCCGACCATGTCGCTGAAACGACCGTGTCTGTCGTTTCCTTGCCAAACGATGAAATGAAGGGCCGTATCATCGGCCGTGAAGGGCGAAATGTCCGGGCTATTGAAATGCTCACCGGTGTCGACCTCATCATCGACGATACGCCGGAAGCCGTCATCTTGTCGTGCTTCGATCCGATCCGTCGGGAAATCGCCCGCATTGCCTTAGAAAAACTGATTGCCGACGGCCGTATTCATCCGGCACGGATTGAAGAAATGGTCGAAAAGGCTCGTAAAGAAATCAACCAGAAGATCCGCGAAGCCGGTGAACAGGCGACGTATGAAGCCGGGGTTCACGGACTCCATCCGGAACTCATTAAGATTCTCGGCCGCTTGCGCTACCGTACCAGTTATGGCCAGAATGTACTGCGCCATTCCATCGAAGTTTCCCAGTTGGCAGGCATTATGGCTGCTGAATTGGGTGTCGATGAAAAGCTGGCTAAACGAGCTGGCTTGATTCACGATATCGGGAAAGCCCTGGACCACGAATTAGAAGGGACCCACGTCTCTATCGGTGTCGAAATCGCCAAGAAATACGGCGAATCGAAGCTGGTTGTCAACGGCATTGCCGCCCATCACGGCGATGAAGAAGCACAGAGTGTGGAAGCCGTCTTGGTCGCTGCTGCTGACGCCGTATCGGCGGCTCGCCCGGGTGCCCGTCGGGAAACGTTGGAAAACTATCTGAAACGCCTGACGAAGCTCGAAGAAATTGCTGAGTCCTTTGATGGTGTCGAAGACTGCTTTGCCATCCAGGCCGGACGTGAAATCCGGGTCATGGTCAAACCGGATAAATTGGATGAATCCGATTGTGTCCTCTTGACCCATGACATCATTAAACGTATTGAAGCTGAACTGGAATATCCGGGACAGATTAAAGTCGTCGTCATTCGCGAAACGCGGATGGTCGATTATGCAAAATAACCTTATATGACTTGCAGGGCCGCCGTACAGGCGGCCTTTTGCATGATGCGGCAGGGGCGTATCAGGGTGCATCGAAATTTCAAATCGTATGGTCTCGCCCGTCTTAATGGGTATGGCAATTCCCACCCTTTGAAAAAATATGGTTAATTGCAATACCAACTAGGACACTCGAGATAATTCAA
>UMHU01051999.1_pt1 | contig 60402 bp, 52 predicted proteins | sample 1965591 | NCBI WGS metagenome assembly UMHU01 (sample SAMEA4836101, study PRJEB28245) | human gut metagenome | biome: gut microbiome; material: fecal sample | place: Denmark | collected 2008
TCCAGTCGCTGCGGAACTCGCTCGGTCAGAACACCCCGTATCTCCTCTACGCTCTCACGTTGTTGCTTTACAATAGCGTTTACTCTTCTTATTGAATCTGACTGGTGTATGGGAGGTTTTCTATGATTAAGGTTGCGGTGGCAGGTTATGCGGGACGTATGGGTTCCGCGGTAGTGGATGCGGTGACGGCTGCGGACGACATGACGGTGGTCTGCGGCATCGATCCCCATGCCGCAGAGGCGCCCTTCCCCGTGTTCGGCACGCTGGCCGAGGCGCTGGATGCGACGGAAGTCGACGTGCTCGTCGACTTCACGCAGCCGAACGTGGTGGCGGGCAATCTCTCGGTAGCGCTGCCGCGGGGGGTCGATTGCGTGGTGGGCACGACGGGGCTCTCCAACGAGACGCTGGAGGGGCTGGCCGCCTCGGCGGCTCCGGGGACGTGTTTGTTCTACGCGCCGAACTTCACCACCGGCGCCGTGCTCATGATGGAGTTCGCGAAGGCCGCCGCGCCCTACTTCCCCGAAGCCGAGGTCATCGAGTACCACCACTGCAACAAGAAGGACGCGCCCTCCGGTACCGCCGTGCGCACCGCCGAGATCATCGCGGAGGCCCGCGCCCCGCGGGTGAGCGAGGCGCCCGGCCGTGAGACGGAGATCGCCGGTGCCGAAGGGGCTCGTGGGGCGCTCATTGACGGGGTGCCGGTTCACTCCGTGCGCTCCATGGGCTTTGTGGCCAGCCAGGAGGTCATCTTCGGCTCGCTGGGCCAAACCCTCACCATCCGTCACGACTCGTGGGACCGCACCTCCTACATGCCCGGCGTCCTTCTCGGCATCCGCAGCGTAGGGAACCGCGACGGCCTCATCGTGGGCCTCGAGAACTTTATGAATTAGCCACTCAGCCCCCATTCGTTCGCAGACACCATCCGTAGGGGCTGACCTTGGTCGCCCCTGTTTGTCTCGCGCGATCGTCCCGCTCGCCAGGGCCGACCAAGGTCAGCCCCTACGGAGCGGACGCAAGGGCAGTGCCCGCTTGGGGCAGCATCTTATCCCCGCAGGTTGTGCGTTTGACGGACTTACGGGCGCTCGCGTTTCCCCGTCGAGCCAACCATGGCATAATAGAGCTGTGCTAGGGCAGCCACGCCCCCCGAGTTTGTTTAAGGAGATACTTCCATGGAGTTCAAGCGCGATCCTCGCTTCGGCCGCATGATTCCGGCCATGGTCACCCCGTTCAACGCCGACCTCGAACTCGATCTCGACCGGGCTCAGGAGCTGGCCGACCGACTCGTGCGCGGCGGTGCCGACGCCCTCATCGTCAACGGGACCACCGGCGAGAGTCCCACGGTGTTCTACCCCCAGAAGCTCGAGCTGTTCCGCGCCGTGGTGCGCGCCGTGAACGGCCGCATCCCGGTCATCGCGAACGTCGGCGACAACTGCACGGCCGACACCGTGTACTTCGCCCAAGATGCCGCCAAGCAGGGCGTCGATGGCTTCATGTGCGTCGTGCCCTACTACAATAAGCCTCCGCAGGAGGGCCTGTACCGCCACTTCAAGACCATCGCGGATTCTACGGACATGCCCATCATCCTGTACAACATCCCCGGGCGCTGCTCTATCAACATGGAGGGCGACACCACCCTGCGCTTGGCCCACAACTGCGACAACGTCGTGGCCATCAAGGAGGCCTCGGGCAACTTCGAGCAGATCAAGTACATCATCGACAACGCTCCGGCCGGTTTCGACGTGTACTCCGGCGACGACTCGTCCACCCTCGACATCATGGAGCTGGGCGGCGTGGGCGTCATCTCCACCATCGGCAACGTCGCGCCCGATCGCATGAAGGCCATCGTCGATCTGGCCGCCAAGGGCGAGTGGGATGCGGCTCGTGAGGCCAACGAGGCCCTGATGCCGCTCATGAAGGGCCTGTTCGAGACCTCGAATCCCATCCTCGTGAAAGAGGCCCTGAGCCTTGTCGGCTTCCCCGTCGGCGGCGTGCGCCTGCCGCTCGTGGACGCCACGCCGGAGCAGTCGGCGCGCCTGGCCTCCATCATGCGCGAGGTCGGTGTTCTTGACTAGAATCGTCCACCATTGAAGATGCGACGCCGGCCCGATGCCCTCGGGTCGGCGTTTTTGCGCGTTACTACCTTTAGAAAGAGGCACTGAATGACCAAAGAAAACCAAGAGAAGCAGAACGGCCGCACGGAGGGCGGCAGCGGCAAGAACGCCAATCGGCGCAACAACGATCGCCGCAAGAACAACACCTCCTTCAAGCGGGTGAACCTGGAGCGCAAGCGCCCGCAGCTCTCGCGCGGCGAGACGGCGGCGGCCAAGGAGGCCCCCTCCGGCGGCCGAAAGCCGCGGCGCGGCTCGAAGGCGGGCAAGGATCCGAACGCGAAGCTCAAGATCATCCCGCTCGGCGGTCTTGACGCCATCGGCAAGAACATGACCGCCTTCGAGTGCAACGGCGACATGATCTTGGACGACGCGGGCCTGATGTTTCCCGACGACGACCACCCGGGCATCGATCTCATCCTCCCGGATTACACCTACGTGCTGGAGAACGCCGACAAGCTGCGCGGCATCGTCATCACCCACGGCCACGAGGACCACACCGGCACGCTGCCGTACCTTCTGAAGGATCTCGACCGCACGGTGAACATCTACGCCACGAAGCTCACGCTCGGCCTCATCGAGGGCAAGTTCGCCGAGCACCGCGTGAAGAACGCCAAGCTCATCGAGATCAAGCCCGGCGACGAGGTCAAGCTCGGCTGCTTCACGGTGGACTTCTTCGCCGTGAACCACTCCATCCCCGGCGCGGTGGGCCTGTTCATCCAGAGCCCGGCCGGCAACGTCCTGCACACCGGCGACTTCAAGCTGGACCAGACCCCCATCGACGGCATCACCACCGACTTCGGCGCCCTGGCGCGCTTCTCGGAAACGGGCGTGGACCTCATGATGAGCGACTCCACCAACGCCACGAACCCGAACTTCACCCCGTCCGAGGCCGAGGTGGGCAAGACCTTGGAGCAGATCATCTCCCAGGCCAAGGGCCGTGTCATCATCGCCAGCTTCGCGAGCCACATCCACCGCATGCAGCAGATCTGCGACGCGGCGGTGAAGAACGGCCGCAAGGTGGTCGTCACGGGCCGCTCCATGATCCAGAACACCGACATCGCGCGGCGACTCGGCTACCTGAACATCTCCGACGACAACCTCATCGACGCCTACGACCTGAAGGGCATCCCGCCGGAGCAGGTGGTCATCATGTGCACCGGCAGCCAGGGCGAGCCGCTTTCGGCTCTGGCCCGCATCGCCAACGGCGAGCACAAGACCATCGAGATCGAGGAGGGCGACACCGTCATCATCTCGGCCACGCCGGTTCCCGGCAACGAGAAGGCCGTCACCCGGGTCATCAACCAGCTGGCCAAGATCGGCGCCGACGTGTACGACAAGAGCCGGGCGCGGGTGCACGTGTCGGGCCATGCCGGGGCCGAGGAGCTGAAGATCATGCTCTCCATCGTGAAGCCGAAGAACTTCATGCCGGTTCACGGCGAGGCCACGCACCTGCGGGCCCACGCGAAGCTGGCCGAGGCCACCGGCGTCGACCCGGACAACATCTACGTGCTTGAAAACGGCGACTCCCTGGAGCTTTCCGCCCGGGGCGTCGAGCGCGGCGAAGGCGTGCCCTCGGGCATCGTCTATGTGGACGGCCTTTCGGTGGGCGATACCTCCCAGGACGTGCTGGACGAGCGCAACACGCTCGGCAACCAGGGCTTCGCCTCGGTGGCCGCGGCCGTGAACATGAAGGATCGCAAGCTCATCGGCCAGGTGCAGGTGTCCATGCACGGCATTACCGGCGGCGACGACTACTATCTGGCCCACGAGGCCGAGAACACCGTGGCCAACGCCCTGCGCAAGTGCCTTTCCAAGGACGGAGGCGTGAAAGAACTGCGCAAGGCCGCCCGCGACGCGCTGCTCTCGCTTCTCTGGGAGCGCACCAAGCAGCGTCCCATGGTCGTCGTGAACCTGCTGGAGGTCTAGAGGCACCGTGGCGCGCAATACGAGCACCAACAAAGAGAAGGCGAGCGCCCAGAAGGCCTCGGGGAACCTGTCGAAGAGCGGCACGCGCAGATCTGCCGCGGCCCGCAGCCGCGCCGTTGAGGCCGAGCCCCGCATCTTGGACGACCGCACGCGCCGCGACATCGTGGGCGTCGGCTTCATCATTTTGGGCATTGTGCTGTTCATCGCGGCCGCGGCTCCGGCTGGGGCCATCGTGACCGACTTCCTTTCGGAGTCGCTCCATGTCGTCTTCGGCGTGGGCTGCTACATCATGCCCTTCTTCCTCGTCGCCATTGGCGGCGCCGTTCTGTACCGCATGCAGTCGGAGCGCATGTCGCTGCGCGTCACGTTGGGCCTCTCGCTCATCCTCGTGGCGCTGCTCGGCATCATCGCGCTGTTCACGCCGACGACCGGCACAGGCCCCGCTGCCCTGTTCGACCGCATTGCGCTCGTGACCCACGGAGGGTACGTGGGGGCGGCGCTCGCCTGGGTGGGGCTCACGCTCTTCGGGCCGGCCATCTCCGCCATCCTGCTTATCGGGGTGGCCATCGTCGGCGTCATCGTCATCGGATTCTCCATCTCCGCGTTTCTAGAGAAGGTGCGCGCCCGCTGCGACTTGGACGGCGAGGGTGCCGCCTCCCTCATTCCCGATGCTTTCGGATCTATGAGGCGGGGGAGGGGCAAGCCGCCGCTGACGACCATGGCCGAGTCCGCCGATCTGCCCCCGGCAGCCCATGGGGCGCCCACCGCCCGCATCTCCTTGGGCGAGCAACCGCGCCGGCGCTCCCGCGGGGCTGCGGCCGACGCCGTGCCCGATGCGGCCGTCACGCGGCAGCTGGGCGCCCAGAAGACGGGTGGCCTCGTGCCCATTCAGGCTCCGGATCCGCGCGAGGTGGCCGAGGTGGAGGACATCTCTGCTGTGGAGCCGGCCGCCCCCATGACCCGCAAGCTCGGGCGGCGCCGCCAGGCGGCCGAGGCCGCCGAGCGCGAGGCCGCGAAGACGAAGCCCGTGAGCAAGAAGACGGCCCCCAAGAAAAAGAAGGAGGCTCCGGCCCAACCCGTCTCCAAGGACGGCTTCCAGCTGCCTCCCATGAATCTCCTCGCCACCGGCGGTGCCCGCCGCGGCTCTACCGAGGAGGAGCTGCGGGAAGTGGCCGCCGAGCTGCAGGGGACCCTGGAGGACTTCGGCGTCATGGCGAGCGTGGTCGGCTGGGTGGAGGGCCCCACGGTGACACTGTTCAAGGTGGACCTGCCCTCCGGCGTGCGCGTGAGCAAGGTCACCAACCTCACCGACGACATCGCGCTGGCGCTCGCCGCCCCCGGCGTGCGCATCTTCGCCCCCATTCCCGGCACCAACTACGTGGGCATTGAAGTGCCCAACCGCAACCGCCAGATGGTGTATCTCCCCGACGTGCTCGCCGCTGCGGGCCCCGGGCCTTTGCAGGTGGCCATCGGCGAGGACGTGGAGGGCCGCGCCATTGTCCACGACCTGGCGAAGATGCCCCACGTGCTCATCGCCGGCACCACCGGCTCGGGCAAGTCGGTCGAGGTCAACTCGATGATCATGTCCATCCTCATGCGCGCGACCCCGGCCGAGGTGCGCTTCATCATGGTAGACCCCAAGCGCGTGGAGTTCGCCCCCTACGAGGGCATCCCGCACTTGTACGTCCCCGTGGTCACCGAGTGCCGCGAGGCCTCCAGCGCCCTTTCCTGGGCCGTGGCCGAGATGGAGCGGCGCCTGAAGATGTTCTCGAAGTGCGGCGTGCGCAACATCATCACCTTCAACGAGAAGGCCCGAGCGGCCCAGGCGGCCGACGAGGCTGCCGAAAAGAGGGGAGAGGAGCCGCCGGAGAACCCCTACGGCGAGCCCATTCCCTACATCGTCATCGTCATCGACGAGCTGGCCGACCTCATGATGAATGTGGGCAAGGAAGTCGAGTTCTCCATCAGCCGCATCGCGCAGCTCGCCCGCGCCGCCGGCATCCACCTCATCATCGCCACCCAGCGCCCCTCCACCAACGTGGTCACAGGCCTCATCAAGGCGAACATCACCTGCCGCATCGGGCTTACCGTGGCCTCGGGCATCGACTCCCGCGTCATCCTCGACTCCACGGGCGCCGAGAACCTCATCGGCATGGGGGACATGCTCTTGGCCAAGCCGGAGTACCCCAAGCCCATCCGCATCCAGGGCCCCTACATCCCCGACGACGAGATCGCCGCCGTGGTGGCGCACCTGAAGAGCCAGGGCGAGCCGGAGTACCACTCCGAGATCCTGAAGACCAACGTCGTGACCTTGGGCGACTCCTCGCCTTCGGGAGAGGGGGGCTCCGAGGCCGACGATCCGCTTCTGTGGGAGGCCGCCGATGTGGTGGTTTCAAGCGATTTGGGCTCCACGAGCAACCTTCAGCGTCGCTTGAAGGTCGGATACGCGCGAGCTGGACGTATAATGGATCAGTTGGAAGAAAAGGGCATCGTGGGCCCGGCCAACGGAAGCCGCCCGCGCGAGGTGCTCGTCGACCAAATGGAACTGGAAACACTGAAGGCCTTCGAGGCCGCTGACGAATAGGCCGGAACGGAATCGCACCGCAACGGCCAACGGAAAACACAGAGGAGACCATCGTGGCGAGACAGACATCATTCGGCGAGGCGCTTGCCCATGCCCGCGAGCGCAAGGGACTCGATTTGTCCACGGCCGCCCGCAAGCTGCGCATCCGCCCGGATATCCTGCGCGCCATCGAGGAGGGTGATTTCGCCCGCATGCCCCCGCGCGGCTACACGTCGAACATGGTGGGCGCCTACGCGCGCCTGGTGGGGCTGAACCCCACGGAGGTCACCCGCGCCTACCGGGAAGAGGTCTATCAGTTCGAGACGGGCCGCCGTCCGGCGAGCAACCGTCGCGAGCGCCCCCGCGATGCCGGGCGCACGGTCGCGCTGCCCTCCAGCCGCGATCGGGGATCCTCTCGGGGCTCCTACCGAGACGATTACGCGGGCTCCACGCGCTCCGGCCGTTCCGGCTTGGGCGGTTCCTCGGCCCGCACGGGCAGAGCGGCCCCGCAGCCCCAGTACACCAACCTCGTCCAGGGCCGGCAGGCCCCGGGCATCGCGGCGAACATCGGCTCTTACTTGCCGCTCATCATCGTGGGCGCCATCATCGTGGGCCTGCTCGTCCTCGTGATCGTCCTGGCCTTTGGAAACCGCGCAGCGCCGGAAAGCGATGTGCCCACGGTGCCTATCTCCGGCATGCAGAACCCCGCCGGCACCGATACCGGTGCCGCGAATGAGGGCGGCACCGACGCGACGGCGCCCACCCAGCAGCCCGTGGCGCCGACGAGCGCCAAGTTCAGCTACAACGTGCCCGAGGGCTCAAGCGTCTACATCGAGGTCGTCCAGGACGGCAAGACCGTGGAGGCGGGCGATGTCACCGGGCCTAAAACGGGCGATTTCGATGTGACCGGGACGCTGAAGTTCGTGCTTTCCGGTGATGACGAGGACATCGCCGCCGTCAAGCTCACCCTCGACGGTGAGGAGGTGAAGGCCGAGGATCAGAACGGCCGCGGCGTCTACACCTACACCGTCAACTTCGAGGACGTGCTCAACGACTGGAAGCGCGCCAACGGCGTGGCCGGCGCCTCCTCGGATAGCTCCGGCGACTCGGATTCCGGCTCCACCTCCGGCTCGGATTCCTCGAGCGACGACTCCAGCACAAGCGATAGTTCCTCCGGCACCTCGGGAAGCGGCGACGCGTCCGATTCCGGCGAGGACTCCTCCGACAACGCGGCCTAGCGGGCCCATCGAGAAAGGCAATCAACCCATGGCTAAAGAATCCAGCTTCGATATCGTCTCCACGGTGGATATGCAGGAGGTGGACAACGCCTTCCAGCAGGCCCGAAAGGAGCTCGTCCAGCGCTACGATCTGAAGGACTCGGGCGCCGAGATCTCCCTGGACAAAAGCGCCGGCACCCTGACGGTGACCGCGCCGGCCGATTTCGTGGCCTCCCAGGTCATCGACGTCATCGGCAGCAAGCTCATCAAGCGCGGCATCGATCTTACCGCCGTGAAGTGGGGGGATTCCACGCCTTCCTCCGGCGGCGGGGTGCGCCGGTGCGCCACGGTGGTCAACGGCATCGACAAGGAGACCGCGGGCAAGATCAACAAGGACATCAAGGCCCAGAAGCTCAAGTGCAAGGTGACCATCGAGGGCGACAAGCTGCGGGTGAGCTCTCCCTCTCGCGACACGTTGCAGGAGGTCATCGCCTTCTTGCGCGGCCAGGACTACGGGCAGCCGCTGCAGTACGTCAACTATCGCTAGGACTACAGACGTGATCGATACGACGCGCGACAGCGCGGCGCCCTCCGTCTGCCTCATCACGATGGGGTGCGCGAAGAACGAGGTGGACTCGGCCGCCATGGCGCGGCGCTTGCGCGAAGCCGGCTTCTCCGTGAGCGAAGAGGCGTCCAGCGCCGACGCCATCATCGTGAACACCTGCTCGTTCATCCAGGCGGCCACCGAGGAGAGCATCGATGCCATCTTCGAGGCCGCCTCCCTGCCCAAAGTGGATGAGGGCAGCGCCGTCCTCATCGTCGCCGGCTGTATGCCGGCCCGCTACGGGGACGACCTGGCCGCGGAGCTGACGGAGGCGTCGGCGTTTGTGCCCTGCAGTCGCGAGGACGATATCGCGGAAGTGGTGGCGCGCGCTTTGGGGATCTCCCTTCCCGTAGCGGCCGTTGGGGGCGAGCCGGCGGAAGGGGAGGGCCGGACGTTCGCCTACGTGAAGATATCCGACGGCTGCGACCGCTTCTGCTCCTATTGCACCATCCCCTACATTCGCGGGCGCTACCACAGCTTCCCGTACGAGCAGATCGCCGAGGACGTCGAGCGCGAGATCGCCTCCGGCGCCCGGGAGATCGCGCTCATCGCCCAGGACACCGGACGCTGGGGCGCCGACCTTCCCGACGGCCGCGACCTCGCGTGGCTCGTCGACACGCTGGCCGAGGCGCACCCCGACACGTGGTTCCGCATCATGTACCTGCAGCCCGAGGGCGCAACCGACGAGCTGCTCTCCGTCATGGCGGCCCGCGAGAACGTTTGCTCTTATCTGGACATTCCCCTGCAGCACGTGAGCAAACCGATCCTTCGGGCCATGAACCGCCGAGGGGATGCCGCAGCGTTTCGCGCCCTCATCGAGCGCATTGAGGCCGCGGTGCCCGACATCACCTTGCGCACAACGCTCATCGCGGGATTCCCCGGCGAAACCGACGAGCAGTTCGAGGAGCTCCTCGATTTCGTCTCCGAGGGGCTGTTCCATTACGTCGGCGTCTTTCCCTATTCCCGCGAGGAGGGCACCACCGCCTTCGACCTGCCGAACCAGATCGACGAGGACGAGAAGGCCGAGCGGGCCCAGGTGCTGCGCGACGCCGCCGATGCCGCCTGCGGGCCCCGCATCGCCGAGCGCATCGGGAAGGGGGCGATCGTGCTCGTCGAGGGAACCGAGGAGGACGGCCAGCGCTTCGGTCGCGCCCAATGCCAGGCGCCCGAAGTGGACGGCGTCACCTACGTGTCCCGCGGCGAGATCGGCGCGTTCGTTCCCTGCACCATTGCGGATACCCTGCTTTACGAAATGGAAGGCGAGTAGGCCATGACCACCATCCAGCCCACGGCTCCGGACAAGCTCTGGACGCCGGCGAACATCGTCACGCTCATCCGCATCTGCCTGGTGCCGGTCTTCGTGCTGGCGATCCTGAGCCCCTGGCCCGAATGGGTGGGCCTGCCGGGCATCACCATGGAGGCGAAGTGCGTCATCGCCGCCGGCATCTTCATTCTCATCTCCTGCACCGATTGGATCGACGGATATCTCGCCCGCAGCCGCGGGGAAGTGACCGACTTCGGGAAGTTCATGGATCCTCTGGCCGACAAGATCCTCGTCACGGCGGCGCTCATCGCCTTAGTGGAGCTGGCCGTGCTGCCCGGTTGGCCCGTGCTCATCATCCTTGCCCGCGAGTTCATCGTCTCGGGCATCCGCATGGTGGCGGCCAGCAAGGGCACGGTCATCGCCGCCAGCTGGTACGGCAAGGCCAAGACGGTGTTCCAGATCATCGCCATCGTGCTGTTCCTTCTCAAGGACTCGCTCACGTTCACCACGGCGGCCGGCGCCTTCACCAACCCCATGTTCGTGCTGTCCTGGACCGTCATGGTCATCGCGCTCATCCTGACGGTCATGTCCATGCTCGACTATCTCGTCAAAGCACGCCATCTGTTGAAGGGGAGCGCGGGGGCCAAAACCGCAAAGGCGGCCGACCCTTCTGCGGCACCCACCGAGATCGCGGCGCTGCAGAAGGCCATCGACGAGCAGGCGCGCATTGTCGTCGAGAAGGCGACGGCAGCAGGGGTCACGGTGGCCACGGCCGAGAGCCTCACCGGCGGCCTCATCGCGGCCATGCTCACTTCCGTGCCTGGGTCGTCGGCCTCGGTGCGCGGCGGCATCGTGAGCTACGTGAACGAGGTGAAGGCCGAACTTCTCGGCGTCTCCGAGGACGTGCTCGCGCGACAGGGGGCCGTCGACGAGTTGGTGGCCCTGCAGATGGCCCGTGGCGCCCTGCGCGAGCTGGGCAGCGATGTCTCGGTGGCGGTCACGGGCATCGCCGGACCGACGGGCGCCGAGCCCGGCAAGCCGGTGGGCACGGTGTGGATCGGCTGCGCCACCGCCAAAAAGACCTATGCGGCATGCCATCATTTCGATGGCGGCCGCGAGGCCGTGCGCCTGCAAACGGTGCTGATCGCCCTGCGCACGATGGAAGAGGCGCTCGCGAGCTTCTGACAGCGCCGCGGTTTTGGCGAGGGCGCACGGGCGCTCTGCGACGAGAGTGCGACAGCGGTACGGTCGGCGCGAGGACTCAAATGAGACATTCCCGCGTCATTGCTGCGGTCGCGTACCGTTATGCTGTTTTCGCGCACAGAGGGAACTGGTTTTTGAGAATCACCTCTTGACGTGCATACGTTTGTTCGTATAATGATGAAAACAGGCCATTTGTTCGCCTGGCCCAGACAAGGAGAGGTCATGAACGAAGATAAAGAAAAGATGCTCAAACTCACCACCGATCAAATCGAGTCCAAATTCGGCAAGGGCTCTATCATGACCCTCGGCGAGGGGGGCGCCGATCTCAACATCGGGGTCATCCCCACGGGCGCTCTGCCGCTCGATGCCGCGCTCGGCATCGGAGGCGTGCCCCGCGGCCGCATCATCGAAATCTACGGTCCGGAGTCAAGCGGCAAGACAACGCTCGCCTTGCAGATTCTCGCGGAGGCCCAGGCGCTGGGCGGCATCGTCGCCTTCATCGATGCCGAGCACGCCCTCGATCCCGTTTACGCCGCGCGCATCGGGGTCGATATCGACGAGGTGCTCATCTCCCAGCCCGACACCGGCGAGCAGGCGCTGGAGATCTGCGACATGCTCGTGCGCTCCGGCGCCATCGACTGCGTCATCGTCGACTCCGTGGCGGCCCTCGTGCCCCGGGCCGAAATCGAGGGCGAGATGGGGGATACCACCGTGGGCCTTCAGGCTCGGCTCATGTCCCAGGCCCTGCGCAAGCTGGCCGGGTCGCTGTCGAAATCGAACACCACCTGCATCTTCATCAACCAGCTGCGCGAGAAGATCGGCGTCATGTTCGGCAACCCGGAGACGACCACCGGCGGACGCGCCCTGAAGTTTTTCTCCTCGGTTCGCATCGACATTCGCCGCATCGACTCCATCAAGCAGAACGGCGATGTGGTCGGCAATCGCGTGAGGGCGAAGGTGGTCAAGAACAAGGTGGCTCCTCCTTTCCGCCAGGCGGAGTTCGATCTCATGTACGGCGAGGGCATCTCTCGGGAAGGCTGCATCGTCGATATGGCCGTGGAATGCGGCGTGGCCAAGAAGTCCGGCGCCTGGTACACCTACGGCGAGGAGCGCCTGGGCCAGGGCCGCGAGGCAGCCAAGCAGACGCTCAAGGAGAATCCCGATCTGCGGGAGGAACTCGAGAACAAGGTCCGCGAGGCCTACGAGATCCCCGTCATCGAGCGCCCGGCCGAAAACGAGTCGTTCACGCCGGCGCCAAAGAGCGGCAAGAAGAAATAGCCTATCGTGGTGTCCAAGGCCGACATACTCGCAGCGCTCAGGGCGGATATCGCCGCCTTGGAAGCCGCCCCTTCCTCAGAGGAGCCGCGCGCGCAAGTCGCCGCCTGGCCGTGCCCTGCCGAGGACGACGCCGTCTGCGGCAGGGATGCAGGGGCGTCTTGCGCGCAGGATCTCCTACATTCCTCTCGCGGGGAAGAGCGGGAGAGCGCTCTGAGCGACGAGGAGGGAAAGACGGCCCGAGACGCGTACCAGAAGATCCTCCGATGGGCCGCGGTTCGCGAGCGCTCCACGGCCTACCTGCGCGAGCGTCTGCTGAAGGACGACTTTCCTGCGGCAGTGGTGGAGGAGGCCCTTCAGCGCGCCCTGCGCGTACGGGCGGTGGACGATCGACGCTACGCTGACGCCCTCGTCCGCATGAAGCTTGCGGCCGGGCGGGGGCTTCGCGATGCCGAACGGGAGATCGAGGAACTCGGCATCGATCCAGCCACCCTCGATTCCTGGGTCGAGCACGAGCGGAAGGGGAGGGACTTCGAAGTGGGCCGCGCCCTGGCCGCCCTGCGGCGTCGGCCGCCTAAGGCCAAGCGCGCCCGGGAGGCCGCCTTCCGCCGCCTCGTATCCCAAGGATTTTCCACCGACGTCGCCGCTACCGCCTCTCGCACGTGGTCCGAGGAGCAAGAGCGCAGCCTGATGTGCGGTTCGATGGGCCATTCATGACACAAACCCACTAGAGTCTGTCTAAAGCCGCGGCCTTACGCTATACTGTGAGCCGTGGCTTTAGAGCATACGTGCCCTCCCGGGCATTCAAGATAGAGAATTTCATATTCCTCGTATCTTCGCGCAGTTATGCTCATGCCCGGCCACGGGCATTTTTTATGACATGAAATGGGTATGAAAGCCCAGATGAAAGGAGGAAACAGCCATGGATCCCATCACGATCGTGCTTTTGATCGTCGCTATCGTCATCGGCCTGGTCCTCGGTTTCATCGTCAACCGACTCATTGCCAGCTCCTCATCCAAGAACGCTGCCCGCGAGGCCGCAAGCCTGGTCGAGGATGCCAAGAAGCAAGCCGAGACGCTCCGACGTGAAGCCGCCGTGGAAGCCAAGGACGAGGCCCTTCGCTACAAGCAGGAGATGGAGAAGGAGAACAAGGAGCGCATGCGCGAGGTGCGCTCCGCTGAGAACCGCATCGCCCAGCGCGAGGAATCCCTCGATCGCCGCGTCGAGTCGCTGGATGCCCGCGAGCACCAGCTCTCGTCTTTGCAGGGACAGGTCGAGCGCCGCGAGCGCGATGTCGAAGAGGCCGAGAATGCCATCGAGCGCCATCGCGAGGAGGCCCAGATCGAGATCAACCAGGCCCTCGAGCGCGCTGCGGGCATGAGCCCCCAGGAGGCCAAAGAGGAGCTGCTGGAGACTATCCACGACGAGGTCACCCGCGAATCGGCCGTCATCATTCGCGATGCCGAGACGCGTACCAAGGCCGAGGCGGATAAGAAGGCCCGCGAGATCTTGAGCCTCGCTATCCAGCGCGTGGCCGCCGACCACTCCGCCGAGAGCACGGTGTCCACCATCCATATCCCCTCCGACGATCTGAAGGGCCGCATCATCGGCCGCGAGGGCCGCAACATCCGCTCTTTCGAGCAGCTGACCGGCACGAACCTCATCATCGACGACACGCCGGAGTGCGTCACCATCTCCTGCTTCGACCCGGTGCGCCGCGAGATCGGCCGCGTCACCATGGAGAACCTCATCGCCGACGGGCGCATCCATCCCGCGCGCATCGAGGAGATGTACGACAAGGCCGTCAAGCTGGTGAACCAGCGGGTGCACGAGGCCGGCGAGCAGGCCACGTTCGATGCGGGCATCCACGATCTCCACCCCGAGCTCGTCAACACCCTGGGACGTTTGCGCTATCGCACCTCGTTCGGCCAGAACGTGCTGAACCATTCGCTCGAAGTGGCCTATCTGGCCTCGGTCATGGCCTCCGAGCTCGGGCTCGACCCCATCCCCGTCAAGCGCGCCGGCCTCCTGCACGATTTGGGCAAGGCCGTCGATCACGAGGTCGAGGGCAGCCACGCCGTCATCGGCGCCGATCTGGCCCGTCGCTTCGGCGAGCGCCCCGAGATCGTCCACGCCATCGAGGCCCATCACAACGATGTGGAGGCCAACTCCGTCGTCGACGTGCTCATTCAGGCCGCCGACGCCGTCTCCGCCGCCCGCCCCGGCGCCCGCAAGGAGACCCTGGACGCCTACGTGAAGCGCCTCGAGAAGCTCGAGGAGATCGCGAACTCGCACAAGGGCGTCGAGCGCACCTACGCCATCCAGGCAGGCCGCGAGGTTCGCGTCATGGTAGAGCCGGAAGTGGTGGACGAGGCCGAATCCGTCGTTTTGGCCCACGACATCGCCCAGCAGATCGAGAACGAGATGCAGTATCCGGGCCAGGTGAAAGTCGTCGTCATCCGCGAGAGCCGTGCGGTCGACTACGCCAAGTAGGCCATGGAAGGCGATACCCTCAGCGATTTCATAGACGATGTGTGCGGCGAGAGCCGTCTCCGGGTCGAGGATGACCTCGGAGACGGCTTCGTCCGCCTCCGATCCTCCGAGGCCGAACGACGCCAGGCCGCCCAGGACATCCGCTCGAGCGAGGACGTGGTCATCGAGCTTCTGCGCAACGCCCGCGACGCCGGCGCCAGCCGCATCTTCCTCGCCACTCAGAAGACCGGCAACGAACGTCTGCTCACCGTCCTCGACGACGGACAGGGCATTCCCGCTGCCCAGCACGAGCGCATCTTCGAACCGCGCGTCACTTCGAAGCTCGATAGCGCGCATATGGACAAGTGGGGCATGCACGGGCGCGGCATGGCCCTTTACTCTATCTCCGTGAACGCCGAAGAGGCTCGGGTGCTGCAATCGGAGCCGGGACTCGGCACCAGCCTCACGGTCGCCACCGACACCGAAAGCCTCGCCGAGAAGGCGGATCAGTCGACGTTTCCCCGTTTCGAGCAGGAGCCTTCCGGTTCGTGGGCGATGCGCGGCCCCAAGAACATCGTGCGCACGGCCGCGGAATTCGCCTTGGAGCACCGCGGCGACCTCTCCGTGTACCTCGGCACCCCGGTGGAGGTGGCAGCGACGCTGTACCAACTGGGTCTCGCCTCGCTCTCCCCGGCCGTGCGCGCCTTCGGGGGCGACGGCACGGGAATCCCCCTCGTCAAGCGCCTCGCCCTGGCCGCCGGCCCCGATGACCTCGCGGACCGCTGCGAGGCCCTGGGGCTGCCGCTCTCCGAGCGCTCGGCCCGACGCATTCTCGACGGGGCCATCGTTGCGCTCGACCCCTTAACCGAGCGTTTGGCCGCCGAATCGTTCCCGCGGCAGGCCCATCGGCCATCCGAGCGCCGGCGAAATTCTAAGAACGCCCGCTCCCTGCGTCTGGCTCCCGAGGACATCGATGCGCTGAAGCGCGGCATCGGCCGGCTCATGGAGCCCGTGGCGGAAACGTATTATCTGGAAGCGGTGGGCGAGGCGGAGGTCATCGTGGGCCAGGAAGCCATCCGCATCACCGTTCCCATCCGCACGTCGCTCTAAGGAAGCGCGCGCGGTTGCGCCACTCGGGTGCAACAGGTAGAATATTCGGGCTGAAGGCGCCACGGGCGCCCGCTAAACGAACCACATCCAGAGAAGAACCGCACCACAAACGACAAGGACCAGCTGTGTCTACCACTGAAACCAAGCCCTCCATCGGGTGCCTCAAAGTATCCTCCAAATCGTCTCCCGCCTCCGTTGCCGGCGCCATCGCCGGCATGATCAAAGACGGGGCGTCGGTGGAGATTCAAGCCGTGGGGGCCGGTGCGGTGAACCAGGCTGTGAAAGCCGTGGCCATCTCCCGCGGGTTCCTCTCGCCGGTGGGCATCGAGATCTGCTGCATCCCCTCCTTCGCGGACATCGTCATCGACGGCGAGTACCGCACGGCCATCCGCTTCGCCGTCGAGCCGCGGGGCGGCGCCGCGATCGTCCCCATCGTCGATGCGGCCGCGGTTCATTAGAGGGTTTTGCTATGAGCAACGTCTTCGAGGGAACTCGTTTCTGCATCCACACCTTCGGCTGCCAGATGAACAAGCACGATTCCGAGCGGGTCGCCGGCATGTTGGAGGGCCTGGGCTCGCTGCCCGTCGAAACCATCGAGGAGGCGGACATCGTCGTGTTCATGACGTGCTGCGTCCGCGAGGCTGCCGACACGAGGCTCTACGGACAGGTCGCCTCCATGAAGAACATCCCCTTGCGCGACGGCACGCCCCTTGACAAGCGCTACATCGCCGTAGGCGGCTGCATCGGCCAGCGCGACGGCGACAAGCTGCTTGCGGCGCTTCCCCATCTCGATGTGGTTTTCGGCACTCACAATCTGGGCTCTTTGCCGGGGCTTCTCCGACGCGCCATTGAACAGCACGGCCGCGCCGCCGAAGTGATCGAGGGGGGAGCGGAGTTCTCCTCCGCCCTGCCCACGGTGCGCGAGCACGACTGGGCGGCGTGGCTGCCCATCACCGTGGGATGCAACAATTTCTGCTCCTACTGCATCGTGCCCTACGTCCGCGGGCGCGAGAAGTCGCGGCCCCTGGACGACATCGCCGCCGAGGCGCACTCCTATGCGGAAGCGGGCGTCAAGGAGATCACGCTGCTGGGGCAGAACGTGAACTCCTACGGGCGCGACCTCTACGGCGAGCCGCGGTTCGCGGATGTCCTTCGGGCCGTGGACGCCGCGGGCATCGAGCGGCTCCGCTTCGCGACGAGTCACCCGAAGGATCTCACCGACGAGGTCATCGGGCTGTTCGCCACGCTGCCCTCGCTCATGCCGGCGCTGCACCTTCCCGTGCAGTCGGGCTCGAACCGCATCCTCTCGGCCATGAACCGCCGCTACACCCGCGAGCACTACCTCGGCCTTATCGAGAAGCTTCGCCGCGCCCGTCCCGACATCGCCCTGTCCACGGACATCATCGTGGGATTTCCCGGCGAGACCGAAGAGGACTTCATGGACACCTATCGCCTCGTGGAGGAAGTCGGCTACAGCCAGGTGTTCACGTTCATTTACTCCAAGCGCGAGGGGACCCCTGCTGCGGAGATGGACGACGACACGCCCCGCGAGGTCATCCAGGAGCGCTTCGACCGGCTCGTGGATCTCGTCCAACGCAAGGCCTTCGAGGCGAACCAGACGGAGCTCGGCGCCACGGTGCCCGTGCTGGTCGAGGGCACGTCCAAGCGCGACGATTCCATCTTGGCCGGCAAGAGCCCGAAGAACCAGACCGTTCACGCGCCGGTGCCCGCTGGTGCGGACGCGGCGTCTTTGGTGGGGCGCATCGTGCCCGTGACCATCGAGGAAGCCCGCACCTGGTATCTCTCGGGCACGATCGTCCATGCTTGAGCTTTCCGCACCCGTCATCGCCATCGTGGGGCCCACGGCCTCGGGCAAGACCGACGCGGCCCAGATCGTCGCCGAGCGCCTCGGCGGGGAAGTGGTGAGCGCCGATTCCATGCAGATCTACCGGGGCATGGACATCGGCACGGGCAAGCTTCCCGCATCTGAGCGCCGCGTGCCCCATCACGGCTTCGATCTCGTTGATCCCGGCGAGCCCTACTCGGCGGCCCTGTTCCAGGCGTTCGCCCGGCACTGCATTCGCGATATTGACGCCCGCGGCAAGAGAGCGGTGCTCTGCGGCGGCACCGGCCAGTACGTGCAGGCGGCCATCGACGACTTCGCCTTCCCCAAGGGCGACCAGGTGGAAAACCCCGTCCGCGAACGCTGGACCGCCTATGCGGAGGAACACGGCAACCAGGCCCTGTGGGAGGCGCTGGAGGCGCGCGATCCCGCAAGCGCCGCCGTCATCCACCCCAACAACGTGCGGCGCGTCGTGCGTGCCTTCGAGCTTTTGGAGGAAGGTGCCAGCTACGCCGAGCAGAAACAGCGGCTCGCCACCGTGGCGCCCTTCGTTCCAGCCGTGCAATTCGGGCTGGCCGTGGAGCCGGCTATCCTGAACGAGCGCATCGACGCCCGGGTCGATGCCATGGTGGCCGCAGGGCTCGTCGACGAGGTGCGGGGCCTGCTGGCCGCCGGATTCCGCGACGGCGTCACGGCGCCCCAGGCCATCGGATACAAGGAGATCGTCGAGGCGCTGGATGGGAACATCACGCTAGAGGAGGCCGTGCAGGCCATCAAGACGGCCACGCGCCGCTACGGCAAGCGCCAACGTACGTGGTTCCGCCGCGATAAGCGCATCCGCTGGGTGAACGCCGATGTCGGCGATGCCGAAGCCGTGGCCGCCGAGATTCTTTCCCAGTTGGAAACATTGGACGCCTACCATGGTTGAAGCGGCCCTTCCGGGTCGTCGAGGAGAGCTTCCGCCCCCTCAATTGCCGCCTAAAAGGAGCGTCCCATGGAGTTGTCCTTCGCCAAATTGCACGGTCTCGGGAACGATTTCGTCTTCATCGACGATCGCGACTGCGCTCTTGATCTGACCGACGAGCAGGTGTCGTATCTGTGCGACCGCCACTTCGGCATCGGCGCCGACGGCGTCATCCTCGTGCGGCCGGCTCTCTCGGAAGAGGGAGACGGCTACATGCACTACATCAACGCCGACGGCACCTTGGCCCAAATGTGCGGCAACGGCGTGCGCTGCTTCGCCAAGTACCTCGTCGATCGCGAGCTGGCGGACGTTGCCTCGGGCAGCCTTGAGGCCGACACCCTGGCCGGCCCGCGCCCTATCGCCTTTTCCGTGGATGCGGAGGGGAAGATGACCGAGGCGACCGTGAACATGGGCGCGCCCATCTTGGATCCCGTGCTCGTGCCCGTCGATGCCGCGCCGGACTCCCGCGCGACCGATGGTGCGCCCTATGTGGGGCATCTGCGCCTCGATTCGCCGTGGGGAACCTTCGAATTCGTGTGCGTCTCCATGGGAAACCCCCACGCCGTCTGCCTCGTGGACGATTGGGCGGCATTGCCCGACGAGCTGTTCCCCGCTGGTGCTGAGAAATCCCTCTCGACCCTGCGCATCGATCTTCCCGGCCCCTTCTTCGAGACGCATCCCGTATTTCCCGAGAAAACCAACGTCGAGTTCGCCTCCGTCACCGATGAGGGCATCGCCATGCGCGTATGGGAGAGGGGCTGCGGCGAGACCTTGGCCTGTGGCACCGGCGCCTGCGCCACCAACACGGCCGCCTGCCTCACCGGTCGGGCCGGCAGGGAGAACGATCTCCTGTTGAGCGGCGGCCTACTGCACATCTGCTGGAACGAGGATGGCACGATATCCATGACGGGACCGGCAACGGAGAGCTTCTCGGGAACCATTGTGCTGCCGTGAGCTTCTCCGGCGCTGCTGTTGTGCTATGATAGCCCCCGTTTCACCGGCGCAACGCCGCGCCACGATTAAGGAGTGATGCTCATGCGCCTGTAACGACCACTTGCACCGCCTTCCCCTCATGGGATCCGTCGTTACTTGAAGCAAAGGAGCATGCTATGACCGAATACGAATCCGTCATCCAAAAGGGTCCGGCCACCAAGGCCGAGGAGCGCCGCGAGCGCGCCGTTCTCGTGGGCGTCGAGCGCCCGGGGCTGCCGTGGCCCTTGGAATCTTCCCTGGCCGAGCTGGAACGTCTGGCCGATACGGCCGGAGCCGATGTGGTGGCCACGACGACCCAGCGCTTGGACGCGCCCAACCCGCGCACCTTCGTCGGCACGGGCAAGGCCGACGAAATCGCCGAGCTGGCACGGTCGCACGAGGCCGACCTCGTCATCTTCGACGATGAGCTGACACCTTCCCAGCAGGCCAATCTGGAGAAGGTCATGGACAAGTCCGTGAAGGTCATCGACCGCACGGCCCTCATTCTGGACATCTTCGCCCTGCACGCCACCTCCAAGGAGGGGCGCCTGCAGGTGCGCCTCGCCCAAAACCAGTACCTGTACCCGCGCCTGCGCGGCATGTGGGCCCATCTCGCCTCGAACCGCATGGGAGGCGGCGTGGGATCCCGCTTCGGCGAGGGCGAAAGCCAGCTGGAGGTGGACCGCCGCATGGTGCGCAAGCGCATCACGAGCATTCGCCGCGAGCTTGAGCGCCTGTCCGACGTGCGCTCGTTGCAGCGGGAGAGCCGGTACGGCAGCGGCATGTTCAAAGTGGCGCTGGCCGGTTACACCAACGCCGGGAAAAGCTCGCTCATCAACCGGCTCACCGGGGCCGATGTGCTCAGCTACGACAAGCTCTTCGCCACGCTGGACTCCACCACCCGCAAGTTCGAGCTGCCCGAGGGCCGCGAGGTTACCGTCACCGACACCGTCGGCTTCATCCAAAAGCTGCCCACCACGCTGGTCGAGGCCTTCAAGTCGACGCTCGACGAAATCACCGGAGCCGACCTCATCCTGCACGTGATCGACGCCTCCTCGCCGGAGTTCGAGGGGCAGATCGAGGCCGTGTGCGAGGTGCTCGACCAGATAGGGGCCCAGAGCATTCCCACGATCGCCACCTTCAACAAATGCGATCTGCTGGACTCCGAGACGCTGGCCGGCCTTAAAAGGCGTTATCCGAGCGCCCAGTTCGTGTCCGCCCGCTCTGGAGAGGGCATAGAGGAACTCGTGGGCGCCATCGCCCAAGCCGCCTCGTCCGCCGACGCCAAGCTGGACGTGCTTATTCCCTATCAGCGGGGCGACTTGGTGTCGCTGGCCCACGAGCGCTGCCATATCATCTCCGAGAGCCATGAGGAGACAGGGACGCGCCTGCAGCTGCTCGTTGCCCCCGCCTTCGTCAGCACGTTCTCCCCTTATCTCGTCCCTGAAGGCGATGCCTGAGAAAGAGAGCGCGTCCAGAACGGGAGAGCGCCCCTGCCCGAGATACGCAAAGCGATCTGGGAAGGGGCGCTCTTAATTTGCCGAAGGGGGAGTTCGCGATCTGTTCGTGAGGCGAAGGCGCTACAGGCGCCGAAACACGGCCACCACCTTGCCGGCAATGGAGCAGTCCGTGGTGATGATGGGATCCATCGTCGAGTTCTCCGGTTGCAGGCGGATATGGTCGGCCTCGCGGAAGAAGCGCTTGACGGTGGCGCCGTCGTCGATGATGGCCACGACGATATCGCCGTTGTTGGCCACCGGCTGCTCCTTCACAACCACGTAGTCGCCATCGTTGATGCCGGCCTCGATCATGGACTCGCCGCGCACCGAGAGCATGAAGGAGGGGGCATCGCCGACGATATCGGTGGGCAGCGTGATGGTGTCGGTGATGTTCTCCTCGACGAGAATAGGGGAGCCGGCAGCCACGTTGCCCACCAAGGGCACATTGACGAGCTTGCTGTAGGCGGCCGCGAAGGCCGTGACAGGGGAGGGAACCTCCTCGATGGGATAGGTAAGCGCGATGGAGCGGGATTTAAGGGGGTCGCGCTTGATGAAGCCCTTGTCTTCAAGTGCCTTCAAATGGACATGGACGGTGGAAGGGGAGGAGAGCCCCAAACTCTGGCACACCTCGCGCACCGTAGGACCGTAGCCCTTCTCGCGAATGCACGCTTCGATGCAGTCGAGAACCGCCTGTTGCCGCTTGGTCACTTTCTGGGTCATAGCGCATCCTTTCACAAAAGCGTACATTTGTTTGAAAAATCTCTTGACGTGAACCTTTGTTCGCTCTATTATAACTGCGAACAAAGGTTCTACGCAAGAGGTCAGGAGTAAAAAATGGCACGCATCGAATTTTCCATAGCCTTCACGCTCAGCACCATCGCGTCATTCCTCATCTTCTTCGCCTAGAGCGTCGAGGGCGGGTGTCGCGAAGGTAGCAATGTTTTGAAGAGGGGAGCGCGCTAGGTCTGATAGGGTATGATAAGCAATCAACTTATCAAAGTGAGAAGGAGAACCTATGCGCTGTCCTTCCTGTGGCTACCAGGAATCGAAAGTCGTCGACTCGCGATCGGCCGACGACGGCGCCTCTATCCGGCGCCGTCGCGAATGCCTGCAGTGCGGCACGCGATTCACCACCTACGAGCGGCTCGCCGAAAATCCCATTCTCGTCATCAAGGCCGACGGTTCATCGGAGGTCTTCAACCGCGAGAAGCTCATGCGAGGATTGCTCATCGCCTGCGCGAAACGTCCCATCACGCCCGAGAAGATCGACGGACTCATCACGAGCATCGAGGCGGAATTGCGATCGAGTCAGCGCAACGAGATCAAATCGCGCGATTTGGGCGATTTGGTACTGGCCCGTCTGGCCACTCTGGATGACGTTGCCTATATTCGCTTCGCCAGCGTCTACAAGGATTTCCAGAATGTGGAGGAGTTCTCCGAGGCCCTGAAAGAGCTGGGCTGATCCATGGACGTTCTTTTCAAGCAGCTCGACGAGACCCTGGAAGCGCCCGCCTACGCCCGTCCGGGCGATGCGGGTCTCGATTTGCGCGCCGCCGAGGGCGGCACGCTTTTGCCCTTCGAGCGGGCACTCGTGCCCTGCGGTATCGCCTTGGCCATTCCCGAGGGCTATGCGGGGCTCATCATTCCCCGAAGCGGCCTGGCGGCACGACAGGGCATCTCCATCGTGAACGCCCCGGGCCTCATAGACAGCGGCTACCGGGGGGAGATCAAGGTGCCGCTCATCAATCTCGATCCAACGGAGGTGTTCAATTACGAAAAGGGCGAGCGCATCGCCCAACTCGTGATCATCGCTACCCCCACCATTACTTTACATAACACTTATGAGCTTCCCGAGAGCTCGCGCGGAGCGCAGGGCTTCGGAAGCAGCGGCCTTTCCTAGAAAGAGTGTCCTTCATGACCGATCACCGCGATTCGAAACCCGAAGAAACGCCCGAGCCCCAGCAGCTGGGAGCTCCGGAGACGACTCCCGAAAATCCCCAGCGACCCGAGCCGTCGACGGAGCCCTCGCAGGATCAGAGACGGGCGCTCATCGACGCCGACCTGAAATCCGCCCGCACGCTCTCGACGGTAGCCGCCATTGCAGGTCCAGTCTCCTTCATCATCGGCGGCGTGATGCTGAGCACGGTGGGCCTCGTCTGCGCCATTGTCGGCTTCGTTAAGATCAAGCACGTGATAGACGATGTCGATGGTCGCCAGAAGGTCTATGCCGCCACGGTACGCCAGACGCTTATCTGGGGTCTCGCCATCAGCGCCATTGCGCTCATCGTCAACATCGTCGGCATCGCGCTCATGATGCCCGTGCTCATGGAGGCCATGCAAACGGGAGACTTCACCTCGATCCTCGGCGAGGGCGCCACCATCACCGCGCAGCCATCCGGCGGCAGCGGCAATGCCTGGGGCTAAACACCTTGCATATAAGGTAAAATGTTCCAAGTTGGAGGGCTTCTGAAAAGATTGACAAGAAAGGCTGATAATATGGATTATGTAAAATCGAAATCACGATCAACTATACAGGGTTTTCTAGTGGTTCTCGCTGCTCTTTTGACGCTTTCCATTGGAATGGTCGGGTTGGCCGGTTGCTCGGGCGGCACGAGCGATGAAGACGCCATCCGCGCATCGCTCGCGTCCGAACTGGACAGCATCAAAAACATCGACGACGCGTTCGTCAACGAGTTCTCCGAGTCCATCGACATGAGCCAGCTTTCGGTCTACGGCATCGACGGCGTCGAGTTCATGAAGTCCTACCTGAGCGGCTTCGATTACGCGATCGACTCGATCAATGTCGACGGCGACAGCGCCACGGCCCAGATCACCCTTACTTGCAAGAGCTATACCGGCTACCTGCAGGCGCTGCAGACGGCCGTGGACGAGGTCACCGCCGATCCCGATGCTCTTGCCGCTCTCTCCAACGACGAGATCAACCAGAAGATCGGCGAGATCGTCATCGGCTCCCTCGACGGCGTCGAGCTGGCGGCCACCCAGCCCATCACCATCACCTACACCAAGGTCGACGGAACCTGGGAGCCGGCCTCGTCCACCTCGGGCGACATCGCGGCCGCGCTGATGACCAACTAAACGCGCCGTCAACGCGCAAACCCTTTGAAGGGCGCTCCATTGGGGCGCCCTTCTTCTATAATGCCAGGTAATCGACAATGCTTCTCGCGACGAAAAGAGAAATCGAACATGGGTTCCCATACAAAAACGAACAGCGGGGGAGCGACGACTCCCCTCTCCCCTCGCCTCGCTCTTCAACTGGCCGCGCCCCATACCTGGCCGGCGGCCATCATGCCCGTGCTCGTGGCCGCCGCCTGCGCCTTGGCCAACACCGGGTCGCTGGACGTGGGCATGGCGTGGCTTCTGCTCCTCATCTGCATCCTCATGCAGGCGTCCGTGAACACCTTCAACGACTACTTCGACTTCATCAAGGGAACCGATACAGCCGAGGACAACGTGGAGGCCTCAGACTCGGTGCTCGTCTACAACGACGTCAATCCGCGCTCGGCCCTCGGGCTGGCCATCGGCTTTCTGACCGTGGCCTTCCTGCTCGGCCTGTACGTTATTTGGAAAGCGGGTCCTGTCCCCCTCGTCATCGCGCTTATCGGAGCCGTCATCGTCGTGATGTACTCCGGAGGCAAGACGCCTCTCTCCTACCTTCCCGTCGGCGAGGCGGTGAGCGGCATCGTTATGGGCGGTCTTATTCCGCTGGCAAGCTACCAGGTACTCTCGGGCACGTTCACGTTCATGGCGCTCCTTTGGGCCACGCCCACGATCATCGGCGTGGGCCTCATCATGATGACGAACAACACCTGCGATATCGAGAAGGACATCGAGGCCTCCCGCCGCACGCTGCCGGTGCTGCTGGGCCGCGAAAGGGCGCGCGCCCTCTACCATGCCCTCATGGTCGTTTGGGTTCTCGCCATCCTCGCCATCGTCGGCATTTGGTTCCCCCGGGGCATCGTCGTGCTCCCCTTCTTGGCGCTCGGCTGCTACCCCCTCATGATGGGCCTGTGGAAAAATCCGCTCGCGGCGCCCACGCGCATCGGCGCCATGGGCCAGATCTGCAGCGTGAACGTGGCTCTGGGCGCATTCTACGCCGCCTCCCTCCTGCTTTAGGAGCGCCAGGGAATCTGCACGAGATCGGGCAGTCCGTCGCGAAAACGCTCCAGCGAGAAGTCCTTCAGCAGCTCTTCCGGCGTCGCCGGCGCCTCTTCGGGAACAAGCCCCGCCACCGCCGCGATATGTCCGATGACGGCTCGCGGACTTCCGAACCGGGCCAGCAGCTCGTCTAAGGCCGCGTCCCGATCGCGTTTCGAGAGACGCCGGTTCTGCTCGGCTACGAGCAGCGGAACGTGCGCATAGGCGGGGTGCGGCAGCCCGAGAAGATCCTGGAGGTAGCGCTGCTGCGGCGTGGAGCAAAGCAGATCGACGCCACGCACGACTGAATTGACGCCCTGGGCGGCATCGTCCACCACCACTGCCAGCTGATAGGCGAACGCGCCGTCGGAGCGGCGTATGAGGAAGTCGCCGCAGTCGCGGTCGAGCTTTTGCGCGTAGGATCCCTGAACGAGGTCTTCGAAAGCGATCGTGCGGCCGTCCACGGCAACTCTCCAGCCTGGCGTGCGCCCCGCTGCCCGGCGCGCCTCCACCTCCTCGGCCGACAGATGGCGGCAGGTGCCGGCATAGACGAGCTTCTCGCCCCGGTGGGGCGCCGAGGCGGCGTGAAGGTCGGCCCGCGTGCAGAAGCACGGGTACAAAAGCCCCCGGGCTTCAAGGCGCCCGAATGCCTCGGCATAGGCCTCGTCGCGATCATGTTGGAAGTACGGCCCCTCGTCCCAGAAGAGTCCCAGGGCCTCGAAATCACGCTGGATCTGGTCGATGTAGACGCCCTTCGAGCGCTCGCGGTCGAGATCCTCGATGCGCAGCACCATATGCCCGCCCTGGGACTTCGCCACGAGCCATGCGATGAGCGCTGCGTAGATGTTGCCCGCGTGCATGCGCCCGGTCGGCGACGGCGCGAAGCGGCCGACAACGGGTGTCGCCTCTGTCGCTCCGCTTTCCGTCATAGCCAATGAAACCTTTCCGGCGCAGTCTTAAAACCGGGCTACTTCTCGCGCCGGTCGTCGACGTGCTTGGCCTTGCCGATGGCGCGCTCGATGCCGCCGGGTTCCACCAGGCGCACCTCCGGCGCCACGAGCAGCGTGCCCTTGAGCTTCTCGGCGATACGGGCGCGCAGGGCGTCCATGGCCTCGAAGGAGTCGCGGAAGGCCTCGGGGCGCAGCTCGGTCTCCACGATGAGCGCGTCCATGCCGCCGCGGGTCTCCACGATGATATGGTAATGGGGCGTGACCTCCTCGATGCCCGTGAGCACGTCCTCGATCTGCGAGGGGAACACATTGGTGCCGCGGATGATGAGCATGTCGTCGGAGCGCGAGCGCACCTTGTCCATACGGGCCAGCGTGCGGCCGCAGGCGCAGGGCTCGGTGTGCACGGCGGTCAAGTCGTGGGTGCGGTAGCGTAGCACCGGAATGCCCTGCTTGCAAAGGGGCGTGAGCACGAGCTCCCCCATCTCGCCCTCGCCCACCGGCTCGCCGGTTTCCGGATCGATGACCTCCCACAGGAAATGATCCTCGGCGATGTGCTGCTGGTAGCGCTCGGCCAGACACTCGCCGGACACCCCCGGCCCCATGACTTCGGTGAGGCCGTAGTTGTCGGTGCAGACGATGTGCATGCGCCGCTCGATCTCGGCTTTCAGGCCCGGCGGGCAGGGCTCGCCGCCGAAAAGGCCCACGCGCAAAGGCGACTTCTCCCAATCGTAGCCCATCTTCTCCCCCACCTCGCAGATGTGCATGGCGTAGGAAGGCGTGGCCACGAGCACGGTGGTGCCGTAGTCCTCGATCATCTGGATATGGCGCTCGGTGTTGCCCGAGCCGGCGGGAATCATGGCGCAGCCCAGACGCTGCAGCCCGTAGTGCAGGCCGAAGCCGCCGGTGAACATGCCGTAGCCGAAGGCCATCTGGGCGATGTCCCCGGGCACGACGCCGGCCATCTGCACGAGGCGGGCGATGCACTCGCTCCACACGGCCATGTCGTCGTCGGTGTAGCCCACCACCACCGGCTTTCCCGTGGTACCCGACGAGGAGTGCAGCTCGCGGATGTCGTCCAGCGGCACCGCGAACAGGCCAAAGGGGAAGGTCTCGCGCAGCACGGCCTTATCGGTGAAGGGGAGCTTGCGCACGTCCTCGAGCGTCTGGATGTCGCTCGGCGCCACGCCCATCTCGTCCAGCTTCTGACGGTAGTAGGGCACACGCTCGTAGGCGTAGGCCACGGTCTCTTTCAGCTTCTCCAGCTGGAGGGCGCGGATGTCCTCGCGGGAGGCGCACTCGATCTCGGGCTTGTAAATGGGCAGGGCGTCGAACCGTCCCGCCTCGGCGGCGGCCAGCGCCGCGCCCTTCTTTGTCACGTCGATGGAATCCATTGCCTCGCTCATGCGCCCTTACGCCTCCTTCGCGGCGCGCTCGGCGACGATGCGCGCGATGTCCTCTTGGGAAATGAGCTCCACCGGCTCGTCGGCCAGAAGCGCCTGGGCGCGCTCCGGCTCGCTTGTGGAGAGCACGATGTAGGTGGAGATCATGGAATAGCTGTAGACCACGTTGATGCCGCATTTGGCGAGCACGCCCATGACCCGCGAGAGCTCGCCGGGCGTATCGACGAGCTTCAGGCAGATGACCGGGGATACGACGCAAGCGCAGCCGGCATCCTTAAGCGCCTCCATGGCCGCCTCGGGCCTATCGACGATGAAACGGAGAATGCCGTACTCCCCCGTGTCGGCGGCGGAGAAGCCGCGCACGGAAACGCCGGCGCCCTCGAAGAGGTCGAGCACCCGGTTCATGTGCCCCGGGCGGCTGTTGGCGAATACGCTGATCTGGGAAACGGTCATGCTATTCTCCCTCCTCGTTCTCGATGAGGGCTCGGCCCGCGCGCAGGGCGGCGAGGTTCGCCTCGACGGTCTTCTGCGGCACGCGCTCGGCCACGGTCTCCTCCCATACCTCGACGGGAATATCGAGGCGTGCGGCCAAGGCCCCCACGAGCACCACGTTGGCGCATTTGGCATTGCCGGCCGCCCGCGCGATGGCGTCGGCGTCGATGAGCAGAGCCCCGGCCTCGCGCAGGCGCTCCCGGGCGTTCTCGGGCATCGAAGCGGCACCGGTGAGCACCGGCAGGGGCCGGATGGCCACATCGTTGACGATGAGCGAGCCGCCCTCCTTGAGCTGGGGCAGATTGCGCAGGGCCTCGGTGGTCTCGAAGGCGACGACGACATCGGCGCATCCCGCGTCCGATACCATGGACTTCACGTCCTCGCCCACGCGCACCACCGTGGTCACGGCGCCGCCGCGCTGGGCCATGCCGTGGATCTCAGACACCTTCACCTGAAGATTCGCCTTCATGCAGCTGAAGGCGAGCAGATCGGCGGCGAGGATGGTTCCCTGGCCGCCCACACCGCACAAAAGCACCGTCTTAGTGGCATTTTCCATAAACGGCCTCCTATTCCTGGACGATGGCGTCGAAGCGGCAGTACTGGGTGCAGTGGCCGCAGCCGATGCACAGCGCGGGATCGATGAGGGCGCGCCCTGTCTCCTCGCGGCCGAGGGCCGGACAGCCCAGGGTCACACAGGCGCCGCAGGCCGTGCAGGAGCCGCTCACGAACAGCGGCGGCTCTACGTGGCGCTCGAGCAGCACGCAGGGCGAGCGAAACACGATGACCGAAATGTCGTCGCTGCCCGTGGCCTCCTTGAGGGCCCGTCGCACGGCGGCGGCGTCGTTGGGATCGACCACGCGCACATCCTCGACGCCGAGGGCAGCCACCACGGCCTCTATGTTCAACTCGCGGCTGGGCCGGTTCTGCAGGGTCACGCCGTTGAAGGGGTTGCCCTGGCGCCCCGTCATGGCGGTGGTGCGGTTGTCGAGCACGCACACCGTGCCGGCGCCGCGGTTGTACACCGTGGAGATGAGCGAGCTCAAGCCCGAATGGGCGAACGTGGAGTCCCCGATGACGGCGACGATGGGACGATGCTCCGTGCCGGCCAGCGCCAGCTCGAAGCCGTGAGCCATGGAGACCGAGGCTCCCATGTCCACCGTGGTGTCCATGGCCGAGAGCGGCGGCAGGGCGCCCAAGGTATAGCAGCCGATGTCGCCGGTCACGATGGCCCGCATCCTCGAGAGCTCCTTGAACACGAGGCGATGGGGGCATCCCGGGCACAGCGCCGGGGGGCGTCCCGGCAGATCGGTCGCAGCCGGCGCATGGGGCGGCTGCTCAAGGCCGAAGGCCGCGCGCACGAGCCCCGGCGACAGCTCGCCGGCCCGCGGCAGAGGGCACGGCGTATCGCTCGCCGGCACCCCGCAGGCCCGCACGGCGTCTTTGAGGTACTCCGAGCCCTCCTCCACGACGTACACGGCTTCGACGGAATCGGCGAAATCGCGCAGGGCGGCCGCGGGAAGGGGCCAGGTGACCCCGAGCTTGAAGATGCTCGCGTCCGGGAGCGCCTCGGCCACGTGCTGGTAGGCCGCGCCGGCGCAGACGACGCCCACAGTGTCCTTCCCCTCTATCACCTCGTTGTAGGGGCAGGTTTCCACCCACTGGCGCAGCTTATCGATGCGATCCAGCTGCACGAGGCGGCGCGGCTTGGCGAAAGCGGGCATCATGACCCACTTCGCCGGATTCTTCTCATAGGGCCTTGCCGGCGCCTCGGCGCGCTCCCCCGCCTCGACGGGCGTCTTCGTATGGGAGATGCGCACGCTGGAGCGGATGATCACCGGCACGTCGAAGCGCTCGGAGATATCGTAGGCCTCGCGGGTGAAGCGCAAGGCCTCGGCGGAATCGGCCGGATCGAGGCACGGGATGGCGGCGGCCTGGGCGTAGTAGTGCGAGTCCTGCTCGTTCTGGGAGGAGTACATGCCCGGGTCGTCGGCGGCCAAGATGACCATGCCGCCGCCCACGCCGGTGTAGGCGGCCGTGAACAGCGGGTCGGCCGCCACGTTCACGCCCACATGCTTCATGGTGGCGAGCACCCGCGCGCCGGCGGCCGAGGCCCCGATGCCCACTTCCACGGCCACCTTCTCGTTCACGCACCACTCGGCGTAGACGCCCTCCTTGTTGGCGAAGGCCTCCAGCGTCTCCGTCGACGGCGTGCCCGGGTAGGCCACGCCGATGGTGCAGCCCGCCTCCCAGGCGCCCTGGGCGATGGCCTCGTTGCCGCTCATCAGCTCCATATGTCTCTTCCTCTCCCTTCGGCGGCCGCCGTCGCGCCCGCGGCCCTAATTCTCCTCATACTGCATGCAGAAGGTGCCGATCTGAATGAAGTCACCCGGACGCAGCGCACGGGCCTCCACGGAATCGTTGTTCACCCACACGCCGTTGAACGAGTTGGCGTCGCGGATGACGTAGCAGCCGTTCTCCTGCTCGATGGTGGCGTGCATGCGCGAGACGGTCATGTCGTTCAGGAAGATCGTGCACTGGGGACTGCGGCCGATGGTGACGGGCTCGCCCGTGAGCGCGAAGCTGATGCCCACCTGCGGGCCGCGCACGACGTTGAGCGTCGCACGGGCCGGGGCGCTCTCCTCAACGGTTGCGGCCGGCGTCTCGCTCATGACGAGCGGCTGCATGGCCTGCGTGGCGCCGAGCAGCTTGAATCCGCAGGTGGGACACACGGTGTCGTTCGGTAAAATCTCGTGGGAACAAACGGGGCAGCGCTCGCTCATGGCCCACCTCCTTACTCGTTGGCGGCGCCTGCGGCACCCGCGCCCGCGCCGCTTCGGGCACCGTCGGCGGGAGCGTCGTCTGAGACGCCTGCGGCGATGGCCGCAACGGACTGATGATCCTCGCGAGAGGATGACTTGCTGTAGATGAGGGGCGTCTCGTTGACGACCTCGGTCGGTGCCGGGGCGTCGTTGCCCCACAGCCGGTTCCACCAAATGCCGATGCCCTCGAGAAAACCGGGGGCCGGCGAATCCTCGCAGGCGATGAGGTCCTGGGTGGCGACAAGCTCGTTGCCCTGGTAAAAGTTGGCGACGCCCACGACATCCCCCGCGGCCACCGAACCGGTCAGCTCCTCGGCGACGATCTCCTGGCTCACATTGCCCTCGGGCGCGAACACCTCGACGGCGGCCGAGGGATCGGCGAAGGTGGCCGCCACGGTGCGGTCCGGCCAGGCGCTCTGGGACACGCGGGCGATGAGCGGCACCTCGGCGCCGCCGTCAGCTGCAAAGGCCACGGTCTCGGGGCTGTGGGCCAGCGCATAGCTCACGCGGTTGTCGTAGACCCAGTCGAACAGTGTCTCGGTGTCCTGGAAGCGCGCGTCCTCGGAGGGCGAGCCCAGCACGATGGCGTACAAAAGGCCGTCGCCGCGGTCGCACGCGCCAGCGAAGGAATTGCCCGCCGCCTCGGTGTAGCCGGTCTTGATGCCGCAGGCGCCCTCGTAGGTGCCGAGCAGACGATCAGTGGATTGAAGGTCGATGACCTGGGGCTTGCCGTCGGCGCGCGTGACGGTGATCTGGGCAGACTCCTTCGACACGATGGAGCGGAACGTCTCGTTTCCCATGGCGTAGGCGCTCATGAGGGCGACATCGCGGGCGCAGCTGTACATCTCGTTGTCATAGGCGCCGATGTCGAGCCCATGGGGGTTGGAGAACAGCGTCTCGGTCATCCCGAGCTCGGCGGCCTTGGCGTTCATGGCCGCCACGAAGGCCTCGTTGGCGGTCTGCGAATCGTCGGTCTTCATCCCCTCGCCCAGCGTCTCGGCGATGGCGATGGCAGCGTCGTTGCCCGAGGGGATCATGAGTCCCGCGAGCGCCGCCTCAAGGGTGAGCGTGTCGCCCGCCCACAGACTCGCCGACGACTCGCCCACCTGCGCGGCCTCCTGGCTCACCGTCACCGTGCTGTCCAGGGGCACGCCGGAGTCCAGCGCGACGATGGCGGTCATAATCTTGGTGATGGAGGCGATGTGCGACCGCTCGAGGGCGCCCCGCGAGAAGAGCACCGTGCCCTCGTCGTCCATGACCAGCGCGAAGGACGCCGTGACATTCGGACAGACAACCGCCGGCAGCCCGCGCGCCTCGACGGAGGCACCCAGGATCTCGTCGGTGCCGCGCACGTCGGCGAAGGCCCGTGCCGGCGCGCCCAAAGGCAGCGCAAGCAGCAGAGCCAAAGCGAAGCCGAGCGCCCGCCTTGACAGACGGGCGCCTCCTTGGTGCGCACTGCCGTTTTCGATGGGGCTAAGCAGGGTCAACGCAGTAAACCTCTTCCGGAGCCAGAACGGCGAAGCCCGCCTCGGCGAGAACCGCCTCGGCACCGTCGCCCTCGATCTTCAGCACGTCGACGGCCTTGCCGTCGGCGGTGCAGAAGCAGTAGCCGTACTCGATGTTCATCGAGGCCCCTTGGCAGAATCCGAGAAGATCGGCCAAAGTGCCGGGAGCATCCTCGACGGACACGGCGATGACCGGCGTGAGCGAGGCGCGGAAGCCCGCCTGCCCCAGCACCTCCACCGCGCGAGCGGGCGTGTCGCAGAAGATGCGGACGATGCCGAAATCGGCGGTGTCGGCGATGAACAGGGCCTTCATGTTGATGTCGGCATCGGCCAACGTGCGGCAAGCCGCGGCGAGGCGCCCCTTCTCATTGGCGAGAAAAACGGTGAGCTGCGAAATCATTACTGGTTCTCCCCTCTCAGGTCGATGACGCGCTTGGCCTTGCCCTCGGAGCGCGCGATGGTCTTGGGCTCCACGAACTTGATGTCGACGGCCACCTGCAGGTTGCTCTTGAGGGCGGCGGCCAGACGGTTGCGCAGGTCCTCCAGGCGGCGCACCTCGTCGATCGGGAAGTCGGGCTCGGTTTCCACCTGCAGCTCCACATGGTCGAGCGGGCCGTTCATGGTGAGGATGATCTGGTACTGGGTGGCGATCTCCGGGAACTCGGTGATGACCTGCTCGATCTGAGACGGGAACACGTTCACGCCGCGGATGATAAGCATGTCGTCGGTGCGGCCCAGAAGACGCCCGATCTTGCGATGGGTGCGCCCGCACGCGCACGGCTCGGCGTTGATGGTGGTGACGTCGCGGGTGCGGTAGCGGATCATCGGCGAGCACTCGCGGGTCAGCGTCGTGATGACGAGCTCGCCCACTTCGCCGTCGGGGAGGACCTCCAGCGTCTCGGGATCGATGATCTCGCAGTAGAACTGGTCCTCGGCGATGTGCAGACCGCCGCGCTCGGCGCATTCCATGGCCACGCCGGGGCCCATGATCTCGGAGAGGCCGTACACATCGCAGTACTGAATGCCCAGCTTGTCGGCGATTTCCTGGCGCATGTTCTCCGAGCAGGGCTCGGCGCCGAAGATGCCGCCGGAGATTTGGAACTCGGTGGCCGGGTCGTAGCCCATCTCAATGGCCGTATCGGCGATAAGCAGGGCGTAGGAGGGAGTGCAGGCCAGGATGTCGGTCTTGCAGTCCTTGAGCATCTGCACCTGGCGCTTGGTGTTGCCCGACGAGGTGGGGATGACGGTGCAGCCCATGGCCTCGCCGCCGGCATGCGCCCCCAGACCGCCTGTGAACAGGCCGTAGCCGTAGGACACCTGGATGGTGGAATTCTCGTCGCCGCCCACCATGGCGATGCCGCGGGCGAAGCAGTCGCCCCAGTTCGCGAGGTCGTTGGCGGTATGCCCCACCACCGTCGCCTGGCCCGTAGTGCCCGAGGAGGCGTGGATGCGGGCCACATCGGCGTTCTCGCGGGCGAACATGCCGAAGGGGTAGTTGTCGCGCATGTCCTGCTTCACCACGAAGGGGAACTTGGCGATGTCCTCGAGGCTCTCAAGGTCGTCGGGGGTCACGCCCGCCGCATCGAAGCGCTCGCGGTACAGCGGCACGTTCTCGTAGGCGTTGCGCAACGACTCCCGCATGCGCTCGAGCTGCAGCTTACGCAGCTCCTCGCGGGGCATCGTCTCAATCTCCGGTTGAAAGTACACTGGCTTCCTCCTTGTCCGTAGCTTCCTTATCGGCATCTTCTCTCTCGCGTGTCGGCGTATTCGGCCCCACGACGGTCACCTCGTCGATGGGAGCGTAGTTGGAGGTGAAATCCTCCTCGTGAAGCACGTTGCCCGCGCGGTCGCGGACGGTGCGGTGCACAGTCACGTTGCGCCCATCGGCCCCGGCGGTCTTGACATAGCGCGTGCCTTCAGGCTCGCTCTCGTCGACTTTGGTGCGCTTCTTGAAGGGCTCTCCGGTCTCCCAGTCGCCGGTCTGCGTGGAGACCACGTAGCCCGGATCGATACCGTACAGTGTAACGGTTAGGCTGGAATCGGTGTAGCGCGAGCGCATCAAAACATCCGAAGTGCCGTCATTGACCCATGTAAGGTCGAGGTCGGGGTACGCGATGGCAGCGTCGCGGCCCGTGGGGTAGCTGGAGATGTAGAGCGAGTGGTTGCGCCGCTCGGTCACGGGATAGCCCGCCTCGTAGACCGCATTGAACACCGTGGTGGCCACCTGGCAGATACCGCCACCGATGGCGTCGTCGTACTCGCCGTTGATGATGGCGTGCGCCGCCTGGAAGCCCGCCTCCTCGTTCGCCTCGCCCACCGTGTCGTTGAACGACCACTCCCCTCCGTCGGCCCGGGCGATGGAATTGTTCAGCAAGTCGGCCGCCGTATGGATGTTGTGACGTCGATTGGCCGTGGCGGGGCTGTCGTTGTACTCGGTCGTGAACGAGGAGATCGGGGCGATAAGGCCCATCTCGAGCGCTTCGTCGAAGGTAGTCCGGGACGGAGCCTCGCCCCATTGGATGGCGATGGAAGGGGTGTCGGAGCCGGCCGCCTCACTACCGAACAGAGCGCTTTGGGCCTGCGCTGCCGCATCGGCGGTATGGGGATAGCGCGAGCCCTCGCGGGCGCTGACCCACACCTCGCCGCCATCAACGTCGAACGACACCGTGGCCGCCGAGGTGTAGCCCGCGTCGCGAATGAGCCCGAGCAGCCCCGAGGCCGCCTCGGTCTCGTCAAGGTAGGGAACCAGGGCGAAGCCCTCCTCCCGTTCTTCCACCCGGGTGCGCACCCACGCGCCCAGATCCGCCGCCCCCAGCGGCCACTCGGTCTGCTCGAAGGAGAAGGTGCAGCCCCGATCGAGGGCCGCCTGGACCTCGTCGGCGACCCGGGCGGCCTCATCGGCGCCGATGCGCACGTCCCCCTCATCGGGCGTCGCCACGATGACGACCTTGCCGGGCGCCTCGCCGAGAAAGCCCTCGGAGAGCTGACGGGCCACCGAGGCGCGGTCGACGGCCTTGCCGCCGTGGCCCTCCGTGACCGACACCGCGCCCGCCTCGATGGCGATGCCGTAATCGAGGCGCGGCTCGCCGGCAGATTCATCGATGGAGGAGCACAGCGCCTCCAAGGCCTCCTCGTCGAAGGAAAGGGCGACGTCGACGGAAACGCCGTTGCGCGCCGCCTCCATACGCTCCGCAAGACCGCCGTCTCGGCCCACGGCGAAGGCGCGGGAGATCAGCTCGCTCACGGAAAGCCTCGCGCCCAGCGTGCCGCTCTCGGCGACCCACACCTGCTTGTTGGCCCGGGCCTCCTCTAAAGAGAGCTGCTCGGCCTGGGCGTCCTGTTCGGCAAGCTCGCTTTCCACATCAAGGGTGTCGCGGGCCTCCTCGCTGGCGAAGATAAGCGCCCGGCCATCGGCAACGCGAGGCTCGTAGAAGGAGCTCACGGCGCGACGGGCCTCCTCCTCGGTCATGCCGGAGACATCCACCGCGCCCACCGACACGCCATCGTAGATGCGGGAGCCGTTGACCGCGCCGTCGATGGCCCAGGCGCCGCCGACGAGCGCTAAAAGCGCCAGCACAGCCGCCAGGGCAATGCGGGGCCCGAGGGAACGGCGCTTGGCGGCAGGACGGCTCGCAATTCCGGCACGGCCCGCACTCGCGCCTCGCGGGGCGCCGAAGTTGCGCGGAGCCTTGGCCTGCGAAACCGTGGCGCGAAAACGATTCGACGGAGATGCGGCACGGCGCGCCGTCGTCGCGCCGCCAGCGCGCTTCGCCGTCGCGCCGGCGGCCGCGCCACCGCTGTGCGGGGTTACTGCCTTCGAAGAGCTCTTCGGTCTTGCTGCGGCCCGCGCCGACGGACGAGATGCGGATGAGGAGGGTCGAGCAGAGGAAGACTGCGCTGTTGCGGAAGAGGACGATCGAACGGTGCCCTTCGGACGAGAAACGCGGTTCGAAGGCATGACGATGCGCCGCTCGGCCCGCGCCCGCGCACGGCGCTCCTCGCTGCTCGGACGCTCGTCGGAGGGCCTACGCGTCGCCATGGGCGCTCGAACTTTCCGAAGCGGCCTCCTTGCGGTGTCTCAGCTCGGCGGCCAGGGCGCGCGCCGCCGCCACGGTGTAGTAGATAGTGACGCCAAGAGACAGGATGAGCCCCGCGTAGATGAACCAGATGCCCCAGGAGACGGCCTCGCCGTTGAACCCGGGCAACCAGGAGATGTCGCACCAGCCCAAACCGGGGATGAGCGGCGCATTGAAGAGAAGCCCGGCAAAGCCGATGAACAGAAACGTCGTGGCGAACTTGCCCGGATAGACGACGGGCACGCGGATGCGGTAGCGCGACAGAAGCCACGCGCCCCCGATGAGCAGGTAGGCGTCGCGCAGCACCACGACGACGATCACCCACAGGGGAATGCGGCCGACGAGGAACACGCCGAGGACGCCGGTGATCATGAGGATGCGATCCACCGCCGGATCGAGGATCTGCCCCAACTTCGATACCGTATGGGTGCGCCGGGCCAGCTGTCCGTCGATGAAGTCGCTGGCGGCAGCCGCAGCGAAGACGAGGGTGGCGGCCAGGTTGAAGCCGGAGAGCAGCAGCCACAGGTACACGGGCACGAGGCACAGGCGCACGAAGGAGACGACGTTGGCCGCCGTGAAGATCTCGCTTGTCACCTGCTCGGGGATCCCTTCCCCATCTCGCTGCCCTTCGGCCATGAGACGTCCTGCTCCTTCCCTACAAAAACCGGACCCTCGACGAGGGTCCGGCGCACGTGCCGATAACGGCATATTTTAGCAGAGCGGCAAGCCCTTCTCAGACTCACCACGAAACTTAACGAGCGGTTAAGCTTACGATTCCGTCACCGCCGCCTTTGGGTCGGGGACGTGCACCACGCGGCAGGATTTCGCGGTGGCGATGGGCGTGTAGGCGGGATCCATGGTCAGGCAGTGCTTGGGACAGACGCGCACGCAGGTGCCGCACTGCACGCAGCGGAACGGATCGATGGCCCAGGTGCGCTCCTTCTTCTCCACCGCGATGGCGCCGGCCGGGCAGCTCTTGGCGCAGATGCCGCACAGAATGCACGCACTCGCATCGTTTTCGATATGCCCTTTGAGCCCCGCCGGGGCCGGTTTCTGCTCGAAGGGGTACAGCACGGTCTCGGGCTTCTTGAACAGAGAGCCGAAGGTCATGCCGCCCAGTTTGAAGCTTCCCATATCCGCCTACCTTTCCGTGCAGCTGATGCAGGGGTCGATGGTCAGGATGATCATGTTGACGTCGGCCAAGTCGCACCCTTTCAGGGCCACGGTCATACCGGCGAGGTTCTGCGAGGTGGGCGTGCGCATGCGCATGCGCTCCAGGTTCTTCGAGCCGTTGCCGCGCGCGTAGTAGTAGCACTCGCCGCGGGGCTGCTCGAGCACGTTGGACGCCTGGGCGCCGTCGGCGGGCGCGCCCTTCACCGCCACCTCGATGTCGCCGGCGGGGATCTTCGCGCCGAGCTCCTTGATGATCTCGATGGACTGGAGCACCTCCAGACAGCGCACCTTCACGCGGGCGTAGCAGTCGCCCTCGGTGGCCGTGATGGGAGCGAAGTCCGCCAGATCGCCGTAGGCGCCGCGCCCGAAGGAGCGCACGTCGTAGGGCAGGTTGGAAGCGCGGGCGAAAGGCCCCACCATGGAAAGCGCCGCCGCGTCCTCGGTGGTGATGTGGCCCACGCCCACGGTGCGGTTCTTCACCGAGGTGTCCGTGAGCAGCGTGTTCATGATCTGCGTGTACTCGCCCTTGATACCGTCGAGCACCGAGACGATCTCGGCCATCTGGCTCGCGTCGATGTCGCGCACGACGCCGCCCACCTTCACCACGGACAGGATGACTCGTCCCCCGGTGGTCTTCTCGAACAGGTCGAGCACGCGCTCGCGCAAACGCCAGCAGTGCATGAACATCGACTCGAAGCCGAAGGCGTCGGCGGCAAGGCCCAGCCACAAAAGATGCGAGTGGATACGGGACAGCTCGTGCCAGATGACGCGCAAATACTCGGCGCGCTTCGGCACCTCCACGCCCATGAGTGACTCGACGGTCTCGGCATAGCCGAGGGAGTGCCCCATGGCGCAGATGCCGCAGATGCGCTCGGCAATGTAGATGAACTGGTTGTAGTCGCGGGTCTCCACGAGCTTCTCCAGGCCGCGGTGCACGAACCCGATCTGCGGGAGCACGTCCACGACGGTCTCGTCCTGCACCACCAGATCGAGGTGCAAAGGCTCCGGGAGCACCGGATGCTGGGGCCCGAAGGGAATGACGGTCGCCTTGCTCATGCTACTCCCCCTTCCCTTCCGCGGCCTTTCGGGCCTTGGCTTCCATGGCGGCGCGCACCTTCGCGGCCTTCTCCGGATCCAGGCCCGCTATCTTGGCCTCGATCTCCTCCTCCGTAGGACCGACCGGCGCCGGGGCGGCAGCCGCGGCCTTCTTGGCCTTGGCCTCCATGGCCGCCCTCACTTTCGCGGCCTTCTCAGGGTCGAGCCCGGCGATCTTGGCCTGGATCTCCTCCTCGGTGGGGCCGGTTGGCGCCTCGGCCGGCGCGGCCGCCTTCGCCTCCTTGGCGGCCTTGGCCGCGGCGATCTTCTTCGCCTTCTCGCGCGCCGCCAGCTGCTCGGGGCTCACCACGGTCATGGGGGCCTTCTCCGCCAGCTGGTAGAACATGCCGCCGAAGTCGATGGCGATGTCGCTGATGGCCACGTCGAACAGGTCGTGGATCTCGTTCTCGCAGACGAAGGCCTCCAGGTACAGGTCGGTGATGGAGGGCACCACGTCCGTCTGCTTCACGCCGCTCACGTTGAAGTTGGCGAGATGCCCGTCCTTCATGTAGGAGTAGACGAGATCGATGCCCTCCTCGGTGTTGACGGCGAGGATCTGCACGTAGCGCCAGCCCTCGGCATGGCGCGCGGCCGCCAAGTCGTGCACGCCAGCCAGCGGCAGCTCCTCGAAGGTCTGCTCAAAGGTCGTCATTTCTCACGCTCCCTTCTTGGCAGCGGCCAGGGCCGCCGACTTCTCGTCGAGCTTCGCCACGCCGGCCACCACGGCGTCGATGATCTGCTCCGGGCGCACGGCGCAGCCCGGGGCGTACACATCGACGGGGATGGCCTTGTCCACGCCGCCGATGACGTTGTAGCAGTCGTGGAAGACCCCGCCGGTGCAGGCGCAGATGCCGCAGGCCACGACCACCTTGGGCTCGAGCATCTGGTCGTAGATCTCGCGGACGACGCCGATGTTCTGCTCGTTCACGCTGCCGGTGACGAGGAAGATGTCGGCGTGCTTGGGATTGCCCGTGTTCACCACGCCGAACCGCTCGCCGTCGAAGCCGGGGCACAGCGTCGCTAAGACCTCGATGTCGCAGCCGTTGCAGCTGGAGCCGTCGTAGTGGATGACCCAGGGCGATTTCGATGCGAATGCCATGTGCCTACCTCCTTACAGAAACGCGAGGAACGCGACGTTCACGCCGCCGGCGATAAGGGCCACGAGCCACGCCGACTTGAACATGAGCTGCCACTTCACACGCGCGAAGTTGTTGTCGATCCAGATCTCCAGGAAGTACACCAGAAGCACGATGACGATGGCGACCAGAACGGAGACGGGGTTCGCCCACAGGAAGAACATGCCGATCCAGCCGAGGAAGAGCACGTTCTCGCACCAGTGCATGATCTCCACCATGCCGAGCGTAGGCCCGCTCATCTCGGTGGTCATGCCGCGCACGATCTCCTGGTGGGCGTGATGCGACATGGACAGGTCGAAGGGCGACTTGCGCAGCTTGATGGTGAGGATGAAGAGGACGCCCAAGAACACGAGCCAAATGTTGCAGATGATCGGGTGGTTGAGCTGGAACACCTCGGCCACGTCGAAGGAGCCTGCGGCCTGGAAGAAGGCCACGGCCATGAGCAGCACCATGGGCTCGTAGCTCATCACCTGCAGCGTCTCGCGAGCCGCGCCCACCTCGGCGTAGGGGCTGCGCGTGGAGTAGGCGGCCATGATGAAGAACAGGCTCGACAGCGTGATGACGAACACGCACAGAAGCAGGTTGCCGCCGGAGTAGAAGATGCCGCCGGCGATGAGCGCGAACAGCAGCGCGCAGGCCACGTAGACGCCTTCCACGGAGTTGACGGAGACGCGCTCCTTCTCGAAGAGCTTGCGCACGTCGTAGTAGGGTTGCAGAAGCGGCGGCCCCACGCGGCCCTGCATGCGGGCCGAGATGATGCGGTCGAGACCGGCCAGGAGGCACCCGATGACGGGGCCCGCCACGGCGAACAGGAGGGTGCCGATGAGTGTCGTAAGCAAAGTCATGAGATCACACCCTTCCTAAAAGCCCATCGGGCCCGCGACGATGGCGACGACGAACGCAGCGGCCATGATGAGCGTGTTGAACGCCACGCCGACCGGCGCGATGCGGGCCTCGCCGAACACGGATTCCATGTACCAGTTGCGCGTCGTGGCCTCAGTGGTGCCCGACAGCGAGTTCTGGAAGGCGCGGGAGTCGTTGTCGCGGCTGATGCCGGCCAGATAGACGTTCGCCCGACGCGACTTCTGCTTGGTTCCGAGGCCGGCGAACAGCACGGCCACCACGATAACGGTACAGATGGAGGCGAGCCACAGGTTGTCCGTGGCGATGTCCTGGCCGAGCATGCCATAGACGCTGGCCACGTAGGGCTCGACGAGGGTGCCGGAGATGAACGGCAGGAACACGCAAGCCAGCACGAGCAGGCAGGCCATAAGAAGCAGCGCCGCCCATTCCGTCGGCTTCACCGTGATCTCCACGTTCTCCGGCTCGCCGGCGATGCCGGAGAGCTTGCCGAGCCATTTGGCCCAGAACATGAACGTGGCGGCGCTGCCGAAGGCCAGAATGATGATGAGGGCGACCTGGCGGGTGTCCACGAAGGACACGAGCGTGGCCCACTTGGCGAGCAGCATGCCGAAGGGCGCGATGAACATGCACATGATGCCGAGCATCATGAAGCGGGCCAGGCGCGGCATGCGGTCGAACAGAAGGTCCATGGACTCGATGTCGCGGCTGCCGATGTGGTGCTCGGCGGTGCCGACGCACAGGAACAGAAGCGACTTCGCGATAGCATGAAACAGAATGAGGAAGCACGCGGCCCACACCGCCTCGGCGGTGCCCACGCCGGCGCAAGCCGTGATGAGGCCGAGGTTGGCGATGGTGGAATAGGCCAGCACGCGCTTGGCGTTGGACTGCGAGATGGCCATGAACGAGCACAGCGCGAAGGTGATGCCGCCCACCAGCATGACCATGACCGCCGGCGCCGGCGACACGTGGAACACAGGCGCCAGCTTCACCAGCAGAAAGACGCCGGCCTTCACCATGGTGGAAGAGTGCAAAAGCGCCGAAGTGGGCGTCGGGGCCACCATGGCGCCCAGAAGCCAGGTCTGGAACGGCATCTGCGCCGCCTTGGTGATGCCCGCGAAGGCCAGCGCGGTGACGGCCAAGGTGGTCAGGGCCGGGTTGTTCTGGCCGATGACGAGGAACTCGTAGAACGAGAAAGTTCCCACCGTGAGCGCGCAGCACCACAGCGCCACGAGAAACCCGAGACCGCCGGCCAGGTTCATGATGATCTGGCGGAAGGCGTTCGCAATGGCCTCCTCGGTGCGGGTGTAGCCGATGAGGAGGAACGAGCAGAGGGTCGTGACCTCCCAGCCGGTGAACATCCACTCCATGTTGTTCGAGAACACGATGACGTACATGGCGGAGAGGAACACGAACATCAGCGCGAAGAACATCGGACGGCGATCCGGCGCCCCTTCAGGCTCGTGGGCCTGGAAATCCTCCATGTAGCCCAAAGCGTAGATGCAGATGCCGCTTCCCACCACGCCGATGATGAAGGTCATCAGAAGCGAGAGCGAGTCGAAGTACAGGCCGTAGGGCACCTCGATGCCGTGGGAGAACATGAACTCCAGGATGAGCGTGCCGACTACCTGCACGCCGGCGAGCACAGCGGCCCACAGGTTCTTGTAGCGCACGGCGAACCACACGATGACCGCCGCGATGGCCACGGAGATACCCGTGCAGATAAAGTCGATGGCCATGCTCTCAAACGCGAAGAGCGTGCAGCTCGCCCCCAGGTTCATGACCACGAGAACGACCGACGCCAGCGCGATGGCAACGCCCGACACGCAGACGATGACGCGGCGCGGCCCCTCCTGCCGCACGAACAAGAGCGCGGCGGCCACAATGAGGGGGAACACAACGAGGAAGCCCATCAGTCCGAAACTGAACTCCATTCAGGATCCTCCTAACCTAATATATCGGCCTTTCCGCAGCCTCATATTTTCTGCGGTTAGGCGAGATCCCTCGGATCTTGCCCCCTACCATAGCAAAGGAGGCGCAGGTAATCGCGCCTCCTTCCCCCGACTCATGAGCAATACTCGGTAAAAGGGTCATCGTAATTATGCAGTTGATCAATTTTTGCGAGAACTCATCCGCTCGCGGCCGAATCGAACCGTCGGCCCAGAAGGGCGCCGGCCGCGCCGCCGACCAGCGACGGCAAGAGCCACGCGAAACCGTAAGCGTACAAAGGCGCCGCCTCGACGAAAGCGAAGGCCCCGGTGAGATCGTGCACCGTGAGGAGGAGGCTCGCTGCCACGGCGGCGAGCGCCGCGCCCTTGAACACCCAGGTGCCCCGCAGGTGCTTGCGAAACAGCAAGAGCACCACCGTCGTCATGAACGGCGGGCAGACCACCGAGAGAATCGGGCTCGCCAGGGCGATGATGTTCGTAAGTCCGAGATTGCAGATGAGCAATGCCGCCACGACCACAATGATAAGGGCCGCCCGATAGCTCACCCGGCGCATGGTGACGCGCTCGACGTAATCGGCCGTGGCGCCGCACAGCCCGATGGCCGTGGTGAGGCAGGCCAGGCCCACGACGACGCCCAGCACCGCCACGCCGGCCTCCCCCATGAGCTTCCACACGATCATGGTGATGAGCTCGGCCTGGCTGACCGTGTGCGGCACGACGCTGGCGGACGTGGCGCCCAAGTAGGTGAGACCGCCGTAGATGACGGCGAGCAGCACGCAGGCCACGAGGCTCGCCCGGGCCGTAACGCGCATCTGATCGCGCTTCTCGCCGTAGCCGGCCGCCCGCACCGATTCCTGCACGAGGATGGAGAACCCGACGACCGCGAGGATGTCCATAGTCTGATAGCCCGCGAGCACGCCGTCGGCGACGACGGTGTCCGTCTCGGGAGAGCCCACAGGTCCCAGCGGGTTCACGATGCCGGCGATGACCATGACCACGATGCCGGCCACGAGAAGCGGCGTGAGCACCTTGCCCACCACATCGATGATGCGCGTGGGCTTAAGCGTCAGCAAGAGCACCACGGCGAAGAACGCGACGGAGAACGGCAAGAGCCCGATAGCATCGCCGAACCAGGGCGCGATGGCCATCTCGAAGGTGGTGGCGGCGCAGCGCGGCGGGGCGATGAGCATGCCCACGCACAGAATGGCGGCGGTGTTCAGCGCCAGGCCGGCCTTCTTGCCCAGGGCATTTTGGATTGAGAGGATGGAGCCCCCCGCGTTGTTGATGGCGAAGACGCCCACGCAGGAGACCACCACGTCGAAGAACACGAAGCATGCCAGGCCGAGCGGCCAGAGCGTGCCCGACTCCATGCCGAGGTACGGCGGGAAGATGAGATTGCCGGCGCCGAAGAACATGGCGAACAGCGCCAAACCGACGACCAGCGCGTCTCTGTTCACGGGCGCCTCCCTTCTCATGGCGTCGATGCGGGTGTTTACGCATCTATTGTCGATGAACGAAGGGGTCATGATGACGCATCCGGGCGGCAGTTACCCGGCCAATGCCAAAGCGGCACAAAATCGTCAAGGGCGCCTCAGCTAGCCGATGGCGTCGCGCGCCGCCTCGCAAAGCGCGATGACCACGGCGCCTTCTTTGAGGTCGACGAGCAGGGCCGGCACGCCCAACTCGGCGAAGAACGCCTCGCGCTGCGCATCGGCATCGTCCCCTTCCCCGTCGGCGAGCACGATGACATCGGCACCGGCGATAAGCTGGGCCGCAACGTCGGCCGTCTCGCGCTGGAGCACGCGCAGCTCCCCCACCGGAAGATCGGCCTTCACCAGCGCCGTGGCCAGATCCATGGCGAGGTTCTCGGTATAGGTGTCGTTATCCGGCTCGGCCGCGATCATGAGCAGCCGCGGGTTCTCGGGCCAGCGCCCGCGCACGGCCTCGGCAAGACCCGAGTCCTCCCGCAACGTGGCGAACCGGTACATCCCGCGAATCTCGTAATCCATGGGCTCGGGTGCGACGATAACTTCCATGGGAACCTCCTCGTTGCATTTTCCCGGCTCTGTCGCCGGATACTGCTCGTTTTGGCATAGCCTACCACGACAGCAAAACCCGAGTTATCGAGTCTTCCTATGAGAGTATCGGCGCTTCCCCGCCTCGGAAGCTTAATGCGGCGGGGATCAGGAGTCCTATAACCTTAAGAACGGATACTTAATTCGGGCTTGTCGCTAAACTGGCATCGAAGCTTTTCCGTACGCACTAATATGCACACTCTCGGGATGCTGGGATTATCACCGGTGGCTTTGTCGAACAAAAGAGAGGCGAAGAACCATTCGGAAAATTTCCTCTTGCAAAGGCGTTGCGGTCGGGTTATCATAGCAAAGCTGTTTGAGCGAGAGCTCAAAAGCACCAACGGGTTGTGGCGCAGTTTGGTAGCGCACTTGACTGGGGGTCAAGGGGCCGCAGGTTCAAATCCTGTCAACCCGACCAGAACTTAGAGAGCCGGCATAATGCCGGCTCTTTTACTACGAGCGCGTATTTAGAGCTAACGGGCAAGTCAGTCAGGAATTAGATCAGAGATTCGAGCAATGCGAAGGAATTAGTTAAGGGTTTCGGACATCACGAGAGAAATAGTCGGGAATTTCGAGCAGCAAATCGACCCATTGCAGGCAATTTGCTTCGAAGCACACCCGAAACTCCCAACTACTTCCGATCTCGCAACATCACTCTGCTCGAAACTTCCAACTATTTCCAAAATCTTGCGAGTTATTTGATTCGCTATGTCACCGTTCAGGATGACCCATCTTCCCAGGTCACGCTCTGGGTTATGTCTTGGGTTACGCATTTAACCCAATTTCGTCGATCGGCCCGATGCGCGGTTTTGCGAACCGGGCCATGATGCAACCCGTCAGCAGCGCCCGGCAATCGGACAGAGCCGAAGAGGACGGTTCCACCAGCCGAGCGCGAAGGGAGCGCGGTTCGAAGAAGCCGCCCGTCGTTCAGGAGGGTCATCATGGAAGTCACCCGTCGCGATTTATTCAAGTTCACCGGACTGGCCGCCGCCGGAGTCGTGGGAGCGAGCGCCCTTGCGGGCTGCGCCCCGAAAACCGCCGCGGAGACGGCCTCACTCGCCGATACCGGCTCTGCCGATGCCGGGCTGCCCGCCTTCCTGCAGGCTCCCGAGCCCATCACCGACTTCGCAGACACCCGCGAGTACGACGTCGTTGTCGTCGGTGCCGGCGAGTCGGGCCTGTCCGCCGCCCATTCCGCCGTGGTCGCCGGCGCCAAGGTGGCCTGCGTTCAGAACATCGGGACCGCCCAGACGACGGGCAACATGGGCGCCTCGGTGGATACCACCAAGACCGACGAGGCCGGCATCCAGGCCTGCGTCGCCTTCCTCATGGAGAAGAACGCCTACCGCTCGAACCGCAAGCTTCTGGAAGCATGGGCCCGCAACTCCTATGAGGCCGTTACCTGGTGGGCCGACACGGCGGCCGAGGGCGGCGCCGAATCGAAGCCCTACGATTCCGAGCGCGAGTACAACGGCTACACCTACTACTTGCACGCGAACACCTACAACCACTTGGAAGGCGCCCACAACGACGCGGCCCTGGCCGTCTGCGATGCGGTAGCCGCCGAGGGCGTGGAGTTCTTCTTCAACTCCCCGGCCGTGCAGCTATACAAGGAGGGCGAGCGCGTGGCCGGCGTGATCTGCGAGACCGAGGAGGGCAACGTGCTCTTCAAGGCCGCCAAAGGCGTCATCCTCGCCTCCGGCGACTGCTCCGGCAACCAGGAGATGCGCGATTACTACTGTCCCGACCTGCGAGGCTTCAAGACCATGAGCCCCTTCCGCGACGGCATGGGCATGATGGCCGGCATCTGGGCCGGGGCGCAGATGACGCCGGTGAACCACTCGAAGATGGTTCACGGCGGCGGTGCGCTGACCCGTCTGGAGCTGCCCTTCCTGAACCTGGACATCCACGGAGAGCGCTTCATGAATGAAGTTCTGTCCTTCGCCTACCTGAACAACCTCATGCGCGGGTACCTCGAGGAGTACGATTTCCAGAACCCCATGGCGGCGAAGTTCTTCACCATCATGCCGGCCAACTGGACCGAGATCGGTCAGCAATGGGCGGCCTCCCATCCCGAGGAAGTGAAGTTCGGCGTCGGCAACATGAAGATCCCCTCCGAGGACCAGTTCGTGAAGGGCGAGACCTTCGCCGAGCTGGCGGCCAACATCAACGCCTACATGGAAGCCGAGGAGTGGCACATCGACCCCATCGACGAGCAGGCCATCGTCGCGTCCATCGAGGCCTACAACGAGCTGTGCGCGACCGGCTCCGACGGCCAGTTCGGCAAGCGGGCCGACTACATGCTGCCCATCGAGCAGGGCCCGTACTTCGCCGTGCCGCGCGGAGCGAATTCGGTGCCGGCGGTGCTCGGCGGCCTTATCGTAAACGAGAACCAGCAATGCCTCGACGCCGATGGCGCTGCCATTGAAGGCTTGTTCGCCGTAGGCAACGCCTCAGGTCAGTTCTACGGCGGCGTGGACTACCCCATGGACGTCGAGGGCCTCTCCATCGGCCGTGCCATCACCTCCGGCTACGTTACCGGGCGCTATGTGGCAGCTCTCTAAACCTAAACACCCCCTCTTTTCACGATGCCCCGCCGGCCTCCCTCCCTGCCGGCAGGGCATCACTTTGCATCACGGCGAATTCAGTTTCCCGCATGTGCCGATGCCCCCATCGATGGCGAGCCGCTATAATGAACCCATGAAGAAGAAGGATCGCAAGCGTCCCGCGCGTATCGATAATCTAGAGCAGATGATCCCCTATCTGTTCGCCCTCGGTTGCGCTCGCGCCTGGATGACGCTCACCTTCGCAGCACCCGCCGGGACGGTTCCCGGCGGCGGCCCCGATCCCCATATGCTCTTCGACTACGCCTACGCCGCTTTCGGCATCGCGGCCACCGTATTCGCACGGCACTTCGTCCCGCTCCATTGCCGTCCATGGGCCAAGCCGGGGGCCCTGGTCGCCATGATAGCCGCCTCCCTGTGCATCATCGCGGCGCCGCACGCCCCCGACGCTGCCGTGGTCCTCTCAGGAGCCAGTGCCCTCCTCGGGGCCTTCGGCTTCTGCGCCGTGCTTCTCATGTTCAACGAGGCCATCGTTCCTCTGAGCCTCGTTCGCATTGCCCTGTACACCGCCGCTTCGCGTTTCATTGCCGTGCCGCTTACCTACCTGTGCCAGGGACTTTCCGGCGATCGCATGGCCCTGGTTCTGGTTATCCTGCCCCTCGCAGCCACCGCGTCGATCGCGGTGGCCATTCGGGCGCTGCCCGAGCGGGACCGTTCGCCTCGCCCCTACCCGAAGTTCTCCTTCCCCTGGAAGCCCCTGGCAGTACTGTGCATCTATGCCTTCGCCTACGGCCTGCGCACGGCTCAATTGCCCGATGGCGCCGGCGTCCATTCGTCGTTGTCCACGGCGCTGGTCATGGGCGGCTTCTTCGTGGTGGTGTATTTCTTCTCCGATCGGTTCTCGGTGAGCGCCCTGTTCCGCTCGCCGCTGCTGCTCATGGTGTGCGGCCTCCTCCTCATCCCGGCCGAAGGCATCCTCGGTACGACCGCCGCCGGATACCTCATCTCCATGGGCATGTCGCTCATGTCTCTGCTCATCGGACTTCTGTTCTATGACCTTTCGAAACGCACGGGCGTCGCCATCGTGGCGCTCACGGGCGTCACGCGGGTCAACTCGCTGTTCACCCTGTGGGGCGGCGACATCGCCGATCTGCTGGGTAGGACGGGAATTGAGCCGGGAGTGCAAGATGTCGTGCTCACCATGGGCGTGGTCATGCTCGTGCTCGCGAGTACGCTCATGCTGCTCTCGGAGAAGACCCTGGCCAGCCGCTGGGGCATTCGCCTGGTCGACGCCGATGATCTAGCTGCGGAGAGCCTCAAAGCGGAGAAGATCGCCGAACACTGCGACGCCGTGTCGGCCTCCTGCCACCTCAGTCCCCGAGAGGACGAGATCGTGCGCCTCATCGCCCGGGGGAAGACGAACCCCGAGATCGAACGCGAGCTGTTTATCGCTCCGGGCACGCTCAAGGCCCACATCCAGCATATCTACGTGAAATGCAGTGTGCACTCCCGAAAGGAACTCCTCCAACTTTGCGGCGGCGAATAGGCCGATCGCATCTGGCCGATTGGCGATCGCTCGTCCGCGGGCCTCTCATCAGTTGGCGGACCTGCGCGCGACGCCGGCCCTACTTCTCGGTGCCGTCGCCGAACAGAAGGTCGTGCTCGACGCCCGTAAGCTCGCTTCGGGCCTGTTCGCGGAGGTTGTTGAGACCGGCCAGGTACTGGCGGTAGAGCACCACCACCAGATAGCGCCCCGCCGGGGTCAGCGTCAGCTCGTCGGCATTATCGGTGGCGAAGGCCCCGTTGGCGCGCATGAAGGCCATCTCCACCGGCAGCCCCCGCTCCACGGACACGCCGAAGTCGCGCTCGAACTCGTGCTTGTCGAAGCGCAGGCTGTACAGCTGCAGCAGGAACTTGTAGCGCATCAGATCGCGGCGCGGCAGGTCGGTGCAGCCCAGAAGCGGCAGGCGGCCCTGACCCACGATGTCGGCGTACTCTTCCAAGTTGAAGGTGTTCACGAACAGGTTGTCACCCAAATGCGTGATGGAGCCGGAGCCCACTCCCACGCACTCCTCGTAGGCCACGGCGTACTCGTCCACCTCCAGGTTCTGGCGGCGGCGCAAATTCTCGTCGAGGCGGTTGAAGGTTCACAGGGTGCGCCGCTCGAAGAAGGGCGACTCTCCCCCGTTCAGAATCTCGTCTAAGATGTAGTAGAAGCGGCGCTCCTGGTCGTAGTCCATCTTCCCCAGCACGCTCTCCATCTTGCGCGTGGTGGCGTTGGACTGGTACAGGGGCGAGAAGGTGGTCTGATGACACCCGCAGGTGGCGATCTTCTCGCAGTCGTTGACGAGGATGTCCTCGGTCTGGGACGGGAAGTTGAAGATCATGTCCACGTTCAGCGACTCGAAGTACGGCGCCGCCTGCCCGATGCGCTCGAATATCTCCTCGGCGCTGCCGTACTTGTCGTAGCGGTCCATCTGGCGCAGAAGCTCGTTGTCGAAGGACTGCACGCCCACGGAAAGGCGCTGGATACGGCCCTTCAGCTTGTCCAAATAGCTGGGAATGAGATGGTTCGGGTTCGTCTCGGAGTTGATCTCCTTGATGGAGAACAGGTCGCGGGCGTAGTCGATGGTCTCGCATAGCTCGTCGATATCCACCGTGGGCGTACCGCCGCCGATATACGCGCTCTCGAAGTCGTAGCCCTTCTCCACCAGAAGCCGCATCTCCTCCCGAAGTGCTTTGAAGTGGGTGCGGGCGCGCTCCTCCCGGTAGGGATAGCGGTTGAAGGAGCAGTAGGGGCACAGCCTCTCGCAGAAGGGCACGTGCACATAGAGCGTGTAGGCCCGCCCGGGCACCGGGTCGGGCAGCGTGCCGGTGGGCACGGGGTGCAGAGCCAGCGTCTTGTCGGTCATGGAACGCACGACGGTGGTGAGCAGACGCTCTGAGAGCATGGAAACCTCCTGGTCGGTTGCAGGCGACTCGCCGCATTGTATCACGACCGCTCACTTCCGCCCCGCGCTTCGCCCTCTTCGGACGGGGAACGCACATCCTCGCGCCAGGAGGCGGGCCGCCCTCGGGCGGAGAAGCGCGCCGGCGGCGGCCCCTCCCCTGGCGGGAACCTCTCCCGCACTCATCGGGCGCACCTCGACGCGCGGCAGCGACGACAGGGGCGGGATGAGCGCCGATCGCCGCTTTTCGAGTTCCCTCCGGATACGCGCCAAAAAGACCTCCTGCGCCGCCCGCCGTTCGGTTCCATCGTCAACCATAGGGGCCGCGCCGCTGCGGGAGAAGAAACGATTTGCGCCCCCATCCGCAACGGCGTCCTTTGCAGATGGGCATCGGGCCAGGTGAGGCCCTTGCCCTTCTGACGGGGAAGGCGGCTTTCCCGACCCGTGGGCCGCCCGTCGGCGCGACCCCCTTGCAGTGGGGCAACCCTTCCCCTATATTGTCCCTTCCGATACGAGCATCCGCAGGGCGAAACTCGCCGCCGACGGATGAGGGAGGAGGCTTTGTGGCCCCATTCCGCATGAGCGCCGAGCAGCGCCGGTACTTCTGCGCGCTGTGCGCAGAGGGCAACATCACCCGGGCGGCGGAGAAGCTGTACCTGTCCCGGCAAGGGCTCTCCCGCTCTATGAACCGTCTCGAGGAATGCGTCGGAGCGCGGCTGTTCCACCGCGGCAAGCGCGGCGTCGAGCTGACCGACGCCGGCGCGGCCCTATGGCGGCACGTGGCCGAGGAGGACCGCGCCTGGGAGGCCCTCCTCGCCGAGCTGCGCCGGCGCGAGGACGCGGCTCCCGAGCCGGTCCGAGTGGGACTGCTCTCGCTCTATGTCGGGTTCGAGGAGAAAAGGCGGCTGCTCGCCCGCTTTTCGGGCGATGCCGGCGTGGCCGTCGAGATCGTTCACGGCGACCACGACGATTTCTGGCGGGCCATCTCTGCCGGAGAGTTGGAGTGCGCCGTGACCCTGCGCCCTCCCGACCCCTTCGACCTGCCGAGCCTTCAGTTGGCCGATGACGGGCTCGCGGTGCTCCTCGGCCGCGACGATCCCCTCAGCCGGCATGAGTCGGTGGCCCTCTCCGACTTGCGCGGGAGGTGCGCCCTGCACGCGAGTCCGTACAAGGAGCACCTGTACGGCCCCGTCCTTCGCGACCACGGCATCCATAGCGAGGCCGTCAGCCCCGACAGGAACCTCCTCCTCGCCCACATTGCCGCCCGCGGGCGCATCTTCATCGTCCAGACGGAGTTCGCCCGCAGGTTGGCCAACGACGACGTGCGTTTCCGGCCCCTCACGGGCGCGCCTTTCGAGATGGGCTCGTACCTCGTCTTTCGCAGGGACATGTCCCCGCAGGCGTGCTCGGTGGCCCGCGTCATCGCCGAGAGCTGCGGGCGCGAGGAGCAATTAGACGCGCTGCTTGCAAAGCTCCTCCTCTCGGCCCGTTAGCGAACCCGCCCCGGCTGCTTCCACCCAGGCCACCGGAATGCGCCTGCGGAGGGCCACATCAGCGGACACGAGCATCGTGTACATGTCGAGGCAGTAGACGCCCATGATGAGACCAGCCCCGAGGAAAAGAGAGGCTGCCGAATCCAGCAGCAACAGTACGAGTCCCGCGATAACGGTGGGGATGACAGGGCGATATGCGCCGAACCTCACCCCAATCATCCCTTTCTGCGTAAGAAAAGCCTCGATCCGTAAATACGGAGATACTGCCGATGATTTTGTCGAACGTCGTGCTGCATACTTCGGGCCGTGGGGAGTGGCTGCGACGACGGCCCGCTCCCTTCTGGTTGACTCGACACGAAAGGAAAGTCATGGCAAATCTGACGAGAAGGAATTTCATCGGGGTCGGCGTGGCCGGAGCCCTGGGCGCTGCAGGACTCGGCCTTGCCGGGTGCGCGCCTCAAAAGGAGGCGGAAGAGTCCCTGTCCTCAACGGGTCCCGATAACCTCGTCTGGGATGAGGAGTACGACGTAGTAGTGGCCGGATTCGGCGGCGCAGGCGGAGCAGCGGCCATCGAGGCCTTCGACAACGGAGCCTCGGTGCTCGTGCTCGACTCCGATGCAATGCCCGGGGGCGCAACATCCATCAACGGAGGCGTTATCCAATGCGCAGGCTCTTCGGTACAGAAAGCCGCCGGCATCGAGGACAACGTAGACGATTGGTTCGATTACATCAAGGCTATGGAAGGGCCGTCTTTCCATGAGGAACTCATCCGCCCGATGACGCTCGAGACGCCAGAGAACGTCGATTGGCTCATCGGCCTGGGCGCGGAGATTCCCGCAGAAATTCACCCCTCTGCGACGCGCAATATTCCCGAAAGCGGCTTGTACTTCAACGATGGCACCCTGGACTTCTACCCCGACCGGCCGCCTACACCTCGCGGCCACGTACTGGTAGGACAAGGGGGCGGGTTCCTCAAAGCCTTCACCAATGGCGCCGAGGAACGCGGCATCGAGATCCGCAAGGAGACGCCCGTGACCGATCTCGTGCAGGATGAGAGCGGCCGCGTCGTCGGCGTGATAGCCGAGTCGGGTGGCAAAGAGGTGCGCATTGGGGCCGGCAAGGGAGTTGTCATCTCCACGGGGCACTTCAATTCGAATGAGGCAATGGTGGCCACGCATATCCCCTACGTGAACGGCATCGAGTTCAACAGCAGCGCTGGGCATCCGAGCGCTATGGGCGACGGCCAGCGTATGATGGCCCGCCATGGCGCTGATATGGTGGGCATGGGAGAGGCCACACATACCCTGAGCAAGATTCCCCAGGAGACCACCATTCGCTCCATGCACGTGAACGCCGCCTGCAACCGGTACTGGTCCGAGCAAGGCTGGCACAACGATCACCGAGGGAGCATGATCCACAAGCAGCCCATGCAAATTGCTTGGTGCATCTTCGACGATAACATCCGTGCAGCAGCGGGGGATGCCGAGGACGACGCTATCCAGTGCACAGCCGACACCATCGAAAAGCTCGCTGAAATGTGCGCGCTGAACCCCCGTGCCCTCGCGGACGCGGTCGCACGCTACAACGGCTACTGCGCCGAGGGCGTCGATCTCGAGTACGCAAAAGACCCCGAGTTCCTCATCCCCATCGAGAAGGCCCCCTTCCATGCCATTCGTCTGCGCTACGTCTGGATGTCGAATGGCGGCGCCCACATCGACCCTGAGGCCCATGTGCTCGACCCGGACGGCAACGTCATCGAAGGGCTGTTCGCGGCCGGCGCCTGCGCCCACGGCCACAAGAGCAACATGTTCAACCCCGGCAGCGGGCTGAACATGGCCTGGGGTATCTTCACCGGCCGCCATGCGGGCCGCAATGCGGCCTTGGGCCAGTAAGCGCTCCCTGCGAAATCGGTATCGCCCCCCTGTCGCCCCGCCCCGCATACCCTTGCGGGGCGGGGCCTTCGGTCTCAGCTATCGCCCAAGGCAAGGGAAATGAGCTCTTGCTTGGAGTGAACGCCTATCTTCTTGTATATATTCTGCACATGGGTGCGGGTCGTGCCTTCGGAGATGACCAACCGCTCTGATATCCAAGGCACCGACCTCCCTTGAAGCAAGTACTTGAGAAGCTCGCATTCGCGCGGCGTCAACCCATGCTCTGCCGCCAAAATGGCAGAGGCTCGCTCGAGGACGAGCAGCGAGTCTTCCTGCTTCGGCTCGAAAGCGGACGAGCGGCGCGTCCCCTTGCCTGCCGTCGTCGCAACAAGCACAAAGCCGTAGGAAAGAACCAGCGAAACGCCAAGAGCCAGAAGCGGGCGATACTCGAGAAAGATCATCCACAGAAGAGAAAAGCAGCCCAAAAGCGCCAGGAGCGCTCCTCCCGTCCTCACCGGATTAGTGGAGAGGCACTCGGCGCAACGGGCGGCGTAGAAAATACTGAGCGCGCAAACAAGAGAGTACACTGCTTGGGACAGGCCGCCACCCACAGCTCCGTCCACACCCAACAGCCTGGCTGCCACGATGGCGGCGAACCCTATCGCAAATATGGAAAAGGGAGCGAAGAAAGCTCCCGGGAGGCGCATTCGCCGTAACAGCAGCACCGCAATTGCCCCCATAGCCACCGCGAGCGCCACACTGACGCCAAGAGCGGCAGTGTCCACTGCAGGCGCAGCTTGTCCCAGGTAACGCCCCCACACCCCATAGTTCCCCACACCTCTTGCCGACACAATCCCCAACGCCGATCCCGCAATGAGGGCGGGAGGGCCGGGGTGGCGCAAAAACGATCGCAGGACGCCCCGGCAGACATCTCGGCCCTCTCGGCCCTCTCGTAGGAGGGATGGCCGATAAGAGGGACGACCATCACGCCGAGCAGGGCAAAGAGAACAAACGCCACGACAATGGGAACGAACTGCAAGTCGTGGGGCGTGAGCATTTGGTTGAAGGCGAGAGCGAGCTGGGCGAGAACCGAACCGCCGAAGGCGACCAGAAGGCTCTCGGTGTTGCTTTCACAGCCGCATACAAGCGAGATGACCAAGATATTGGCCCACGCGCATCCCATAGCCGAGGCGAGAAACGCCGCTCCTCCCACAAAAGACGGCGCGGCGGGATTTGCAGCGAGAACGAAAGCCATCGAGACTCCGAACAGCGCACCAACGCAAAAAATCAAGTGACAGCTGAGCAGATGGGACAGAACACGGTGAGCGGCGAGGGACAAAACGGCTCCCGCCGCCATCGTTCCGACAGTGAAAGCCAAACGCCATTGAGTTCCGGCGGCAGCCACGGCAGGACTGTCGGGGTAGTATTGGCTGTAACCTAATTGGGAAATCCAAAAGATTGCCGTCGCGTACAGGGCCACACCGCTCATCGCCCGAGCCCACAGAGGAAAACGGTAGCCTGGCAACGATCCGCCCTCCGTTCCGCTCATTCCCATAGGTTCCCTCCCATTCCGATCCTTTCCGCCGCCGGCGATGCCTTCTCCTATTATAGCCAGCGTTCCTTCTCGATATGGGACGTCGATTAAAAGAAATACTCGCAATACCCACCTTCGCTTGTCTGGATCCGATCAAAGAACACTAGCATTTATCAGGCAATATGCTGATCTATCATCCCTTTCATCGTAGAAGAATCGAGCTGAGGAAACCGAATATACGCCATTCGTCCAGATAGTGGGAACCGCGATCGTCACCGTATGATTCGCGGCGAAGCAGGGCGACCCCCTCAAGGGCTGCTCTGGAAGAAAAGCGATAAAGGAGGAATATATGACCGATATGTCGAGACGAGCGTTTCTGACGGCCGGGGCGGCAGGCGCGCTCGGCGTAGCTGGGCTGGGGCTCGCCGGCTGCGCCCCGCAAACCGGCGGGGAGCTGGCCGATACCGGCAATCAGGAAAACTGGGACGAGGAGACCGAGGTCATCGTCGTCGGATTCGGCGGAGGGGGCGGAGCAGCGGCTATCGAGGCCTTTGATAACGGTGCACAGGTGCTCGTGCTCGATGCGAGCGACACGCCAGGCGGCGCCACCTCCATCAATGGGGGCGTCATCCAGTGCGGCGGATCGTCGGTTCAGAAGGCGGCGGGCGTGGAAGACAGCGCCGACGCATGGTTCGAATGCCTGAAAGTCGCCATGGTGGATGGTTTCGACGAGGATCATGTCCGCCGTCTGACCCAGGAAGGGGCCGAGCACATCGAGTGGCTCCTCGGCTTGGGAGCAGAGATTCCGGCCGAGATTCACCCCACCGATACCCACTCGATTCCAGAAAGCGGCCTGTACTACAGCGATGCATCCTGCGAGTTGTTCCCCGACAAGCCCCTCACGCCGCGCGGCCATGTCGTCGTGGGTCAGGGCGGCGGCTTTTTGAAGGCCCTGCGATCCGGTGCCGACGAACGCGGCATTGAGATTCGCACCGGCTGCCCGGTCACCGACCTTGTTCAGGACGGAGAGGGCCACGTCACGGGCGTCGTTGCCAAAGATGGCTCGAAGAGCAAGCGAATCAGGGCAACCAAGGGCGTCGTTATCGCCACGGGGCATTTCAACGAGAACGAGGAGATGGTGAACCGTCACATCCCCATGGTCAAGCGCAATCCTCGCTCGGTCATCACGGGGCATCCGAGCGCTCTGGGCGACGGCCAGCGCATGGCCGAGGCCGTAGGCGCAGAGATGGTGGGCATGGGAGACATCAGCCCCTCCATGTACACTGCCGGCGCCGAGACGAGCATCCATTCCATGATGGTGAACCTCCGTTGCCAGCGCTTCTGGTCTGAGCAAGGCTACACCAACAACTTCCGTGGAACCCGCCTCACCCAGCAGCCGGACCACCAGGGCTTCGCTATTTTCGATGAGAAGATCCGCGCCACTTTCGGCGAAGTGGATGCTGCCGAGGCCGAATTCAAGGCAGACACCATCGAGGGGCTCGCCGAGGCCTGCGGGCTCGATCCCGTGCTTCTGGCGCGCAGCGTGGAGCGTTACAACCAGCTGTGCGAGACTGGAGTGGATTTGGAATACGGAAAGCATCCCGAGTTTCTGGATGTCATTTCCGAACCGCCGTTTTTCGCTATGCCCCTCGCCTACGTGTGGATGACCTCGGGCGCCATACGCATCAACGAGAACGCCCAAGTCGTGAAACCCTCTGGCGAGGCAATCCCCGGCCTGTACGCCGCCGGTATCATTGCCGCAGGTCGCATGGGCAAGCAAAACCCCGGCAGCGGCTACAACATGATGTGGAACTTCTACACCGGCCGCCTCGCCGGCCGCACCGTGGCCGCCGAGGGCGAAAGCGAGTAGCACGATAGCATTCCCGCGCCGGCGCTGTCCCTCCCCGGCCCGGCAGTCCTTATCGAGAGAGCTCCCACACGGGGCTCTCTCCTTGTTGGGGGCGCTAGCTCCTCCCTTGGACGAGATCGAGCAGCTCCTCCCTCGAGTGAATGCCGAGCTTCGCATAGATGCGCTTAATGTGGGTCTTCGCCGTGCCCTCGGATATCACCAGCTTCTCGGCTACGTACTGCCGGTTGCGTCCGCGGGCTATCAGCTCTAGCACCTCACGCTCACGCGGCGTCAGCCCGTGCTGGCGGGCCAGCGCGTCGAATCGACCGTCGAACGTCGGGGCATATGCCATCTCCGGGTCATCTCTGTCGGCTGACGTGACCTTGCGCCCCGAAAAGCGTTCAGCGAGCAGGTAGCACGGTGCAGCTATGGCAACGATGGAAGCAGTCAGGCCCACAATACCGCCGATCTGACCCACCGATGCGAGCAAGGGACCAAACCCGAAGTCGGCGGCAAGCCTTCCCGCAACAAAGGCAACGGCGAACAGCGCCACGGAAGTCAGGGGACGATGCTCGGAGAAACCCAGCATGCCAGAGGAGAGTGCAGCCCAAAACAGCAGCCACGCGACGATGGAAAGGGCGTCGGCCAAGCCCTGGAGGGGCAGGCCTGAGGGAAGCAGCGCCGCAAGGCCGAGAACGACTACGACAACCTGAACCGGACCCAGCAACTGGGCTTTGCCGCCCTTCCTCATACGCAAAAGCCCCAACGCCGCCTCAACGAGCACGATGCAGCAGAGCAAGAGCAGAGGGCCGTGCTCCTGGCCGTAAGCACCGCGATTAAACGACAGGCCGAGGGCGAGGCCGTAGACGCCGCAAAGCACGTTGCCCGAAGCGATGGAAGACGCAGCGTCCACAGCCCCTCGAGCCGGGGGCTCCGTCCTCAAGAGCAAGCCGTAAAAGACAACCGCCGCAGTCGAAGCGGCGAGGAAAAACACTTGCAACGCGGGAACGGGCAGATATGATGCCACGGCAAGCACTGCCGAGGCCACGAGCGCCGCAGAGAAAAGACAGCTAGCGAGTGTTTTCGAATCCAAGGAAATGAACCTTGACGCAAGGCCGCAGAGAAAGAACACGTTCGCCACCGCATGGAGGGTCGAGGAGAGGGTGACCTGCGCCCATTGGAGAACCGGTGCCAGCGGGGGAAGCAAAAAGAGCAACTCTCCGGCAATGAACAGAGCGCCAAAGGCAATCACTGCGGACGGCTTTGAGAAAAGCTCCGGCTTTTGGACGGAGAGCGGGACGAACAGTGCGAGAGAACCGCCGAAGCCGACGAGCATTCCCAGGGAGGAGTAACCGTCCAATTGGAAAGAAACGGTAGAAAAACTCATCGACAAGGCGAGCTTCACCAAGCCGACGCCCCACAGCAAGCCTGCAGTAAGGGAGAGGGCGTACCCGCGCCTCCTCCCATCATGCTCCAGCGACAAACCCATTCCCCTTCCGCTCGCGCAACCATATGCACCTCCAGTATAGCGAAACCTGACCTTCCGCGCGACGGCAAGGTTGTCGATGCGAGCATCAGGCATACCCCCGCAAGGGGTATCTTTCAGATGAATGCCCACGTCAGCTCTTCATACCCCCGGCAGGGAGACGAAAAAAGGGAGCAAAGCGCCTAGGATGGGCAACGCAAAGGGCAAGTCATCAACGAAGGAGGAAACCCTATGACCCAGTTCTCAGGCCGCAACGATCTCGATGTTCACAATCGGCTCAGCCGCCGCTCTTTCATCCAGATAGCTGGCGCGGCCACGTTCGGCATCGCGGCCGCAAGCGCCCTCGGTTGCGCCCCGACTACCGAGATGGCAGGCACCGGCGAATCGGAGGCGCCGGCCGAGGAATACGACATGGTCATCGTCGGCGCCGGCGGGGCGGGACTTTCGGCCGCCGTCACCGCAGCCGAGCAGGGAAAGCGCGTCGCGCTGCTCGAGAAGCTGCCCATGACTGGAGGCACCTACGCGCTCAGCCATTTGGAGACCATCGCCCTGGACGAGGGGACGGGCGAATTCTACGATGCCGAGGAATTGTTCGATTATTGGATGGATCAGACCGAGGGTGCCTGCAACGAAGGGCTCATGCGGAAGGTGACGAGCCAGATCAACGACACCCTCTCGTGGCTCGAGGCCATGGGTTGCAAAATGTACACGACAGGCAACACTCGTCCCGATGCCCCGGCGCCCATTGCGTTCAAGAGCCCCAGCGAGACGGGCGAGCTCGCCTCCGGTGCCGGTGGAATGGCATCGAGCGTCATGGTCGAGAGGTTCGAGGAGCTCGGCGGTACCCTGATTACCGAGGCCGTCGTGCAGAGCCTCATCGCCGACGACGGCGCCATCATCGGCGCCGTGGCAAGTGTCGACGGTGAACAGAGGAGTTTCATGGCCCCCGTTACTATTCTCGCAGCGGGGAGCTTCGAATCCGGCATCGGGGGCGAGGGCAACCCCGTCATCGACGAATACTTGCCGAAGCTGCGCGGGAAGAACATGTACCACGTGGCCCAGGGCTATGAGGGCAACACCGGAGATGGCATCATGATGGGCCGCGAAGTGGGAGCGAGCGTCGAGTTCCACATTCCCTACGTACGCGGCCGCATGATGTGCGGCGGCGCTGCCGATGCTCAGATTGGCGCAACTTCGGTGCTCGTGAACGGCGACATGAAGCGAGTCGGAAACGAGGCGGGCCTTTTCCGCGATCTCTACAATGCGGCGGTGGAAGACGGCGGCAACGAAGAGCTGTACGCGCTCATTGGTCAGGACAACATGCCCAAAGATCCCTCCAAGTTCGAGGGAAACGAAGGCTTCGTGAGCGGCGGCAATGTCGATGAGTTGGCCGATGCCATGGGCGTGGACGCTACCGCACTCGCGGAGGCTATAGAGCGGTACAACGGTTTTGCCGCCGCGGGCGTTGACGGGGACTTCCAGAAGCCTGCCGAGTCGCTTGTGGCCATCGACGGCGATACGCTGTATGCCGAGAAGGTCATGCTGCTCGTGGGCGGCTGCATCGGCGGCTTGGCCGTAGACGATTGCTGCCGCGTGCTCGCTGAGGACGGTTCGACCATTCCGGGCCTCTACTCGGCCGGCGACACGTGCAACCGAAGCTTCCACGGCGGTTTCTACCTGGGCAGCGGATCGAACACGTGCTTTGCCATGAATTCCGGCCGCATCGCCGCCCGCGAGGCCATCGCCGATTTGCTGTAAGCCAAAGTTCGGCCGGGGACCCCTCCCCTCTCCGGCCTTCATGCCGGTACCGAGGACTCGCGCCTCGGTACCGATGCTCTGCCTCACGACAGCGAAGGACATTATTAGCCCCTCGATGTAGCCTGGAAAGCCATATCCCTCCCAGTCAGCAGCGGCACTCACTGAAGCGGGGGCTTCCTCAATTGGAAG
>UMHU01016289.1_pt1 | contig 59914 bp, 40 predicted proteins | sample 1965591 | NCBI WGS metagenome assembly UMHU01 (sample SAMEA4836101, study PRJEB28245) | human gut metagenome | biome: gut microbiome; material: fecal sample | place: Denmark | collected 2008
GAATCGAATATGTGAGCTTTTCGGTATCCGATATCCCATTGTTCAAGGGGGTATGGTGTGGTGTAGTGGTTGGCGGTTGGCTTCGGCAGTGAGCAATGCCGGTGGATTAGGGTTGCTTGGAGCCGGCTCGATGCACCCTGATATGTTGCGGGAGCATATCGCGAAATGTCGTGAGGCGACAAGTAATCCTTTCGGTGTGAATGTGCCGCTGATGTATCCCGAAATCGATAAGTTGATGCAGATACTCATCGAGGAAAAGGTGAAGATTGTTTTCACTTCCGCCGGGAATCCGGCGCTCTATACCGATTTTCTTCATCGTCATGGCATTACGGTCGCGCATGTCGTGTCTTCTTCGCGTTTTGCCCGCAAGTGCGAGCAGGCCGGTGTCGATGCGGTTGTAGCCGAAGGCTTCGAGGCCGGTGGTCATAACGGGAGGGAAGAGACGTCGACTTTGTGTCTCATTCCGGCCGTACGTCAGGCAACGTCTCTGCCTCTGTTGGCGGCGGGTGGGATTGCATCGGGAGAGGCAATGGCAGCCGTGATGTTATTGGGGGCCGAGGGTGTACAAGTGGGCAGTCGTTTCGCTCTTTCGAAAGAAAGCTCGGCTCATGAAAATTTCAAGCGACATTGCTTGAACCTGCAAGAAGGTGATACATTCTTGACACTGAAAAAGTTATCACCCGTAAGATTGGTTAAAAACGAGTTTTACGAGAGTGTGGAAAATGCGCAGCAAAGGGGTGCGTCGATCGATGAATTGCGGGAATTGTTGGGAAAGGGACGGGCTAAAAAAGGTATTTTCGAAGGAGATTTACAGAATGGTGAATTGGAAATCGGCCAAGTTTCGGCGATGGTTTCGAGTGAGCAAAGTGCTGCCGAAATTATAGATGACATGATTTCGGTATATCGAGATGCTCTGAAAATGAATTTTGAAAGGTTTTCTTTTTAAGAAAAATAACTATTCGTTTCGTTTGAGAATGAGTGTCTTATCTATGCATCGGGGTAGCTCTTCGGGATAGTGCGTAACATAGATGATTGTCTTGTTGGGGCGGCTGGCGAATGTCTCGATGATGGCTCGCGCCAATTCTTTATTGAGAATGTCGAGGCCGTGCAAGGGTTCGTCGAGAATAAGCAGGGCAGGGTCTTTTACTAGTGCGCGGGCGAGTAGCAACAGGCGTTGTTCTCCCGAAGATAATTTCACGAAAGAGCGATCGCGAAGAGCCGAGATGCCGAATGCATCGAGCCAGCCCATACAGGATTCTATTTGTTGGGGGGTAAGTCTGCGAAAGAGTCCTATCGTATCGTAATATCCCGAGGCGACGATTTCGGCTGCGGGAATGTCTTTGAGATAAGATCGATGTATCTCGGGTGAGACGTAACCGATGTGTTTTTTGATGTCCCAAATACTTTCTCCGCTACCCCGTTTGTGGTCGAAAAGAGTAATGTTTTGTGAGTAGGCCTGTGGATTATCGGCGCATATCAGACTGAGAAGTGTCGATTTTCCGGCTCCGTTCGGTCCTGATAATGACCATTTTTCTCCATTTTTGACAGTCCAGTTCAAGCGATCGATGATAGTCCGGCTTCCGTAACGAATAGATACATTTTCGAGCCGGACGATTTCCTCGGCCGTACATATTTCTCCGTTTCCCTCGGGAAGTACGGGGAGTTCGATATGTCGGTTGTTTATAGCAGCCCGTCGGGCAGTGATGGTTTCCTGTGCACGATATTCTTGCAAAGGAAATTTCCTGCTACAACGCATATTATCGATTTCGTAGACGTGGGTAACAAATGCCGGAATATCCTGAGGCGCAGAAACGACAAGTATGATTTGCACCGTAGCTTCGTCGATGAGGTGTTGCAACAAATCGATAAGCAACCGACGCGATGGGGCGTCGAGACCGATGAACGGACTTTCGAGAATCAGTACTTTCGGTGCGGAGAGCAATAGCTTGGCGATATGCATTTTGCGCAACTCGCCCGAAGAAAGCATGATAATGGGTTTTTCGAGCAAAGAATTTATACCCAACAAATCATAAAGGTGTGCCTTCCACGAGAGATTGTCGCATTTTTCGCGTTCGAGTATCTCTTTTACGCAAGGAGCTTGGTCGCTGTCTTGCGAGTTCCAGCGTTGTTGATAATAATAGTCGGCCGTCGCTGTACCGTAGGCATCGTTGAATGTAACATATCGTATGTTTTCGGACGTGTAGCGGTGGGAGTCGGAACCGAAGTCAAAAGACAATTTACCCGTTTTCAGAAAGAGTTGGCCGGTAACCGTTTGTATGAGTGTACTTTTCCCGCTTCCGTTCACTCCTATGACGGCGAGATGTTCCCCCTCTCTCAGTTCAAAATTTATCGGAGTATCGAAGCGGCGGTTCAAGTCGCCGGCAATACCGTTTTGTAGGGATATAATCGTTCGCATGATCGTTGTTTCTCTTTGACTAAACTTGTGATGAAAGATAAAGATTTTTTATGATGTTACGTGTGTTGTATTATTTTTTCTTGAAATAGATAAAAAGAATCCCGAAGAGTAATATGATAGATGCTGTGAGTAGATACCATATATGCATTTCGATTTGCAATAAAACTTCATCCCAGATGCCCCATTCTTTTATTTTTGAATGGCCTTTATAAGGTGTCAATCGGTAATAAGCTTCGTCGACGGTGAGACAGGGTAAATTTTTATATTGGCAGTAACTTATTACTTCCTCTAAGTATTCAGGGCTGAAATCTCTCGGCATATTATTGTGTGTGAAAAAGACTAGCCAATCTCCTTTCTCTATGGCTTTGTCTATTTTAATATTTTTCTTATCTGCAATTCTCTTTATTTCGTAAATTGCATTTACCGATGCCGCATCATCATCGATAACGGTATAGAATGTTTGAGATTTTAACGGGTAGACACTCAGACTCAAAAGCAAAGGTAGAATGTATCGTTTCATTTAAACTTATAATGAAAACTGCATAATACGCGTATGGATTTTATATTGCCTTCGACCGGTATGGATAATAAAGGAGTTACGGAAAGATTCCCGTGAGAAAGGTTAAAGCCTACTCTAACTCGTTTTTCCGACAATCGATATTCCGGTATTGTCGTATATTGGGCAACCGCAGAGAGGGCCTTTATAATGTGTATGTCTGTCGATATGGCATAACAAGTCTTGTATCCGTATTGGCTGTCATAGTGCGGATTGATAGTCGCCTCTATCGCCCAGAGGATAAATAGTTGGTATCGTCCTGTTAAGGATATTCCGTAATCCTGATAGTCGCCGTTCCAAAGAGTGCTGATATAAGAGTTTGCCCGTAGTTGAGCTTTTCCCCAAGAGTGTTTGTAATCTGCGTAAAGTCTCACTTTCTGGAAGCCGAACTTTTCTGCATAGATAGAATGTTCGAGTGTTATCTGCCAATCGTCTTTGAATCCGTAACCGATTTGGGCGTATTTATTTTCACGCAATCCTATATGGACTTGGGCGATTACATCGTAACTGCCCGAAAAGGCAAATATTGCGGCAATTATTAAATGTACTGATTTCGATTTCATTCTATATATTTATTTAATTCATAAGATACCAGTTCGTATCCCAAATCATTCAGATGCAGTCCGTCATAGGAATACTGCATGTTCAGGGTCCCATCTTTTAGCATCAGCGGAAAAACATTTATGTAGATGAGGTCTTGTGCAGTTGCGCTTAGTTTGATTTTCTCGTTCAAAGACTCTATTTTCCGGTTGATGTCTTCTGCGTCTCCTTTGAAGCAACGGGGAAAAATGGAGATAACGAATGTGTGTTGAGCCGCAAGTTTTTTTACAGCGGTTATATATTGCGATACATATTCGTCGATATTTCCCTCATAGGCCCAAGCAAGGTCGTTTGTCCCGAAAAGTACGACCGCATCTTTACCTTGCATGTTTCCTGCAAGACTTTTGATGTAGAGCAGTCCGCTTCCCGAAACACCCATATTCTCTGTTAGCCGTGTCGGAAAATAAGTCTGTAAATCCCAACGGGCAATTTCGGAATCTCCGATGAAAGCGATCCATTTTTCTTCATTTTTGGAACAGCTTATGAGTGTTGTGATGCATAAAATGATTGTTATGCAATGTCTTTTCATATATTTACTCTATTAATCCGTCTTCTTTCAATATTTTTTTTAATTCATGGGCTAACTGGCTGGAAAACACCGATGCGCCCTCTTTGTTCAGATGGATATTATCATAAAATAACTCCGGATTTTGCAAAAATAAACTATCTTGAAATGCATCGTACACAGCAATCTCGTTTTTTATACAGAAATCTTTTGTAGAAGTTACGGCTTTGCTCTGATGATTTTTATATTCTTTGAAAAGCGGAGGAAAAAAGGCAATCACTTTCACACTGTTTTCCCGACACATTTTTACAATTTTCGTAAATTCCTCTACACCTTGTTCTGTAACGTCGGTTTCCCCTTCCTCCTGAATCATTTTGGGGAAATAAGGAGGAATATTTTTCGCGATAAAACCTTTCTCCCCTTTTTCTCCGGGTTGAATGAAATTGTATAATAAGATGCGTATCCATATCGTGTTGTATCTGTATAGATTGCTGTGGGCCATTACTTTGTTTATCCATGAGCCTTCTTCGATGTAATGATCCAAAACGTCGAATCCTAAACCGTAATAGGGCGACAGGATATTATATCTACTTCCTTTTGAGCTATCGACCAACTCATTTTCCCGAAGTCCCAGTACCACTACTTTGGGCTTGTGTCGGGCAAAAAGACAATCGAGAATAGTTTCAAAGTAAGGCAATCTTTGACCGTTGCATGCACCATTCCATACCGAGATACCCAATGTATCTTCCAAGATAGAGGGAATTGTGCTATTCAATGCCACGCTGCTTCCCAAGATTATCATATCGTCGGTAGATGTTTTTATTAAATAATCTATGCTCTCGTAATCTCCGGGAATTTTGTGATTTTTTACATAGTATCTACAACCTATACCGAAAAGTATATCTGCTATTACTACTGTGGCGATAACGACCGTTATAAATGTCAGTAGCTTTTTCATGGGGTTTTAAAATTGAAAATAAATAAATTGTCCGCTCTCGAATTTGGCACATAAAAGAATTAAGACAATCATCATGCCTGTACTGATAGCCGATATTATTAATTTTTTATGGTGCATTAAATGAATGTTTAGCCCGAGTTCATCTTTGATCTCTTTCAGCATTAAAAGGATAATCAAGCCTAAAATCATAGCGGTAGTCGGTTTGCCTTCCCCGTTGTAAAGGAGTCCGGGAAAAGAGAAAATTTTATCGAATGCCATCCATATGTCTTCTACGCTATTGGCTCGGAAAAAGATCCAGCCGAACATGGCAAGAAAGAAAACGAATATGATTTCTCCTACTCGAACGATGCTTTTTTTACTTCCAAGATTTAACCATGTTATGCGGCGTTTTATCGAGTTGATGATTTGTAGAATACCGTGATAAACGCCCCAAAGAATAAATGTCCAGTTTGCACCATGCCATATACCGCTGACAAACATCGTTATGAATAAATTGCGTTGATGTTTTATCTCGGAACATCGACTGCCACCCAAAGGTATGTAGACGTAGTCGGCAAACCAAGACGAAAGAGATATGTGCCATCGTCGCCAGAATTCCCGCATGGATCGGGAAAGGTAGGGTCGATTGAAATTTTGCATCAGTTTGAAGCCGATACATTTTGCCGAGCCTATGGCAATGAGGGAATATCCCCCGAAATCACAGAAAATCTGGAATGAAAAAAGAAAAGTTGCAAATAGTATGCTTGTTCCATTGTGGTTTTCCATGTTATTATAAACGGCGTCGACGTAAGAGCTTATATTTTCTGCGATACAAAGTTTCATGAAATATCCCCATACCATCAATTTCAGACCCTCTATAAAAGCCACCTCATTGAAATGATGTTTTTCATAAAATTGAGGCAATAGATTCTTTGCTCTTTCGATAGGTCCGGCTACGAGTTGTGGGAAGAAACTTACGAATAATGCGTATGTCCCGAGGTTTTTCTCGGGTTTTATGGTTCCTCGATACACATCTATGATGTAGCCAACCGCTTGAAATGTATAAAAAGAAATGCCGACAGGGAGTAGTATGTCGAAATGGGGTATCTGCATTCTTATGCCTGCCCATTCCATACAAGTAAATATCGATTCTGTGATAAAGTCGAGATACTTATAAATAAAAAGTATCGAAAAGTTAAAGATAAGAGCAGCTGTTAGATAGCGTTTTTTATATGGACTTCCTATCAATTTGTTGCTGCAAAACCATGTTGTTATCGTTGTTATTGCTATCAGTAAGGCATATACCGGCTTCCAGTTCATGTAGAAGTAATAGCTTGCAATGAGTAACATTCCGTTGCGCCATTTATGAGGTAATATCCAGTAGAGTATACATACTGTTGGAAAGAAGAGCAGGAATGAAAGTGAGTTAAAAAGCATAATGACTCGACATTGTTTTCGGTTGCTTCCTGATTTTTCAGGGGTAAAAGAATTTTATTTATACTTGTAGATCGCAATAAATAATCTGTCTTATGCAGAATATTTAAAAAAGAAGATAGAATAAAATTCTTGTTTTTTGAGAACAGTGTGTCATTGGCCGCAATGCAATGATAGGGTGCAAAATTATATATTTTATTTCAAATCGGCGAGAAAGTAGGCGATTCTGCTTTCTTGGAATTCCGATATTTTGTATTTATTCTCTCTGGTCGAGGATATGCATGACGATGTCGAGGTGGTCGAAGATGTCGCTGTTGGCTTCCCGTATGTATTCTTTGGAACATTTGTGTCCCAGTCTTACGAAAATGGCGTTGCGACTTGGGATTGCCATGATATATTGCCCCAACATGCCGCGGAAATAGGGATTTATTTGATTCCGGTAATGTAATAGCCATATTTGGAAGCCGTAATAATCGAGCGCACCGTTACCCCATTGATTCAAGAGGTAGGATGCCGGGGACAGTGCTTCACGCATATACTCTTCCGGTACGACTGGACGTTCGTGCCAATATCCGTTGTTGAGCATGAGATGTCCGAATAGCGCTGCGTCGCGTGCCGTAGTATGGAAGCAGCAGAATGCTTTTTCATCGCCGTTTTCCCTATCGAGCAGCCAGTAGGCGTCGTGCCCGGCTTGCAAGGGACGCCATAATTTTTCTTCGGCATAGTCGCTTATTGTTTTTCCGGTGGCGGCTTCCAACGTAAATGCTAATACTTGGGACTCTCCGCTTCGATAAGAAAATTGTTTTCCCGGCTTGTCGACCACATCGAGACCCAATGCCAATTCCCGGAGATTATTGCCGTAGTATCCTTGCGTGGTGAGAGAGAAAAGCGAGGCGTAGGATTCGTCCCAACTCAATCCGGCGCTCATGGTAAGCAGGTTGCGAATTGTTACATCAGACTTTTCTCCTTCTTTGAACTCCGGCAGGTAATTGCTTACAGGGTCGTCGAGACTCTTGATGTACCCTTCTTCATGGGCGATACCCACGAGAAGGCCGACAATGCTTTTTGTGCCGGAAAAAAGATTGGAAGTCAAGGTGTCGTTCCAGCCGTTCCGATAATTCTCGTAGACGATGCTGTCGTGTTGGATAACCAAGAATGCGACAGTTTCCATTTCATCGAGAAAGGCCTCTTCTTCGGCACTCATCCTGTATCGGTTGTAGTCGGTGGCTTTGGCCCATGTGCGACTTGAATCCGGGGCATGTACGACATGTTTGTCGAAAAGTTCGAGATCATCGATGTCGGGATAGAGATGTATGACGGCTTGCCGGACGTAATAGGGCAGACAAAGATAGATGACGGTGAGCGCTATTCCGGTGGTGAATACGATTTTCAATCCCTTTTTCATGGTGAGAAAGATTATATAGCGGTAAAGATATTAAAATCGGCTGCAAAAGGGTGCGGTAATTGTGTTTTTCTTTTGGAGGTTGTGAAAATTCGGGAAATCGTCTGAAAAATGAAAAAGGCCCCCGATCGCTATCGGGAAGCCTTTTTCGCGAAAGTATACATGAAAAGAAAATTATTTCAGTTTTACGGTAAGTTCCTGCAAGTCTTCGTTGGCGGAACTGCTTCCGACGAAGATTTGATACTCTCCCGGTTGAGTCAATATATAGCCGCTGGCACGATCGTAGAATGCAAATGCTTCGGGTGTGAGGTCGAATGTTACTTTTTGTGTCTCTCCGGCTTTGAGGTTTACCCGTTTGAATGCCCGAAGGGTTTTGATCGGTGCACCGTCGGTATCACCCGTTTTATGTATATAGACTTGGACGATTTCCACTCCGTCGCGTTTCCCCGTATTGGTAACGGGCACGGTAAGACGTATATCCTTGCCGTTTTTTACCGTCGCTTTTTTCACTTGCGGTTTTCCGTAAGTATAAGTGGTGTAGCTGAGCCCGTATCCGAACGGGTAGAGCGGCTTTTCCGTCATGAAACGATAGGTGCGGCCTTGCATCGAATAGTCTTGATAGTCGGGAAGTTGGTCTACATTCCGGTAGAAAGTTACGGGAAGTTTTCCGTTCGGATTGTAATCTCCGAAGAGAATGTCGGCCACGGCTGTTCCGCCTTCTTGTCCCGGGTACCATGCTTGTATGATGGCATCGCAAGTCTCGGTTTCAGGAACCAGTCCCATGGCGCTACCCGAATAGTTGACAAATATGACTTTCTTGCCCATTTCGTGCAGACGTTTCAGTATGTTGCGTTGTATTTCGGGTAGTTCTATATGAGTGCGGTCTCCGCCCTTGAAACCCGGATAGTTGACACTCATCGATTCTCCTTCGAGTTGAGCCGAGATACCGCCGGCGAAAATTACGACATCGGCGTCGGCAACAGTTTTGAGGTCGTCCTCTATCGATTTTTGCCGGATAATTCCGAGGTCTATTTTCAGAAAGGCCTTGCCCGCCAGTTGCAGGTAGTCGATTTCTATGTCGTACTCTTTTCCTTTCTCAACTGGGAAACGGTATTCTCTTTTGGCATTGGAATTCTTTTTCCATGTTTCCGCCACTTTTTCCCCGTCGACGATGATACGGAGTCCGTCATCGGCATTGACGGTAAGCAACATCTCTCCCGATTCTTCGGGCCGGAGCACGCTTTCAAAACGGGCGGTGAAATCGGTAAGGTTTACCCCCGGCTCGAATACCGTGTTGCCTCCGGCATCGCGGTTTACCGGCGATGTATATACTTGGGTAGCGGCTATTTCTCCGTTCAGTTCGGTGTTATTGTAATAAGTGGCAGCCATACCCCGTTTGTTGTCGGGAGTGTAGAGCCAGTTGAATTTCGATTCGTAAGAGGTGTTAGAGAGCCAATCGCATGTTTTTGCATAAGTAACGTTGCCGACTTTCTCTTTTATGCCGCCGAGCAAAGTGATAGTGCGACGGGGAGTCCCGTTGTAGTTGGCCCATTGCATGACAGAGTCGTTTGCATTGGGGCCCATGACGGCGATTTTGGCATTTTTAGCGAGGGGTAGTATGTTATTCCGGTTTTGAAGCAGAACGATCGATTCTTTTGCCATTTCCAGTGCGAGAGCCCGATGTTCGGGGCAATCTACGACAGAATAGGGAATTTTCGACCATTCGACCAGTTTCTCATCGTCCATTTCGCCCAAAGCAAATCGGGCTGCCAGCAGACGGCGTACGCTGACGTCGATGTCGCTCTCTTTGATATAGCCTTTTTTTACGGCGTTGACAAGCGATTTGTAGCTGGTCCCGCATTCTACGTCGGTCCCGGCCAGAACGGCATCGGCCGATGCGCTGGCCGAGTCGGGGTGGGTGTGGTGTTTCGATCGATTGTAGAAATCGTTTATGGCACCGCAATCCGATACGACAAGATATTTGAATTTCCACTCGTCTCGGAGTATCTGCATCAGCAGGCGGTCGCTGCCGCAGCAGGGCTTGCCTTCGAAACGGTTATAGGCGCACATGACTTCTTTTACATCGCCGTCGATAACTGCTGTCTTGAATGCCGGGAGGTAAGTCTCATATAGGTCGCGTAAGTCGATGTTTTCGGCGTTGAAAGAGTGGCGATTCCATTCCGGGCCACTATGTACGGCGAAATGTTTGGCGCAAGCGTGCAGTTTATCGTATTGGGTGTCGGCAGGTCCTTGCAGTCCTCGAATGACTTGCAATCCCAGTACCGAGGTAAGATAAGGGTCTTCTCCGTAGGTCTCTTGTCCGCGCCCCCAGCGAGGGTCTCTGAAAATGTTGACGTTCGGAGTCCAGAAAGTCAGGCATTGATATTTCCCATACCGGCCTTTGCGCTGGAAGTCGTGGAATTTTGCACGGGCTTCGTCGCTGACGGCATCGAATACCTTATATAATAAGTCGGGGTCGAAAGAGGCGGCCATGCCTATGGTTTGCGGGAATACTGTCGCCTCGCCGGCCCGGGCTACGCCATGCAGGGCCTCGTTCCACCAGTTGTAGGGTTTTATACCCAGACGTTCGACGGCGGGAGATGTGTTCTGCATGAGAGCGACCTTTTCTTCGAGAGTGAGGCGGGACGTCAAATCGGCCGCTCTCTCTTCGGGAGAAAGTTGCGGATTTTTGTACGGTTCGTTTTGTGCTGTTAGCGACAACGTTCCACACAAAAGGATCGATAGTAGAAATAGCTTTTTCATGACAATACAAATAAAGAGAGAAAAATATAATTATTGGTGTATTATTTTACTGAATAGGTGTATTATTCGATATGTTTGCAATATATTTCGTCGGAAAAAAATTGTCGAGTAGAATTTCTGGTCGGATAGGTGTTTTTTTTGATTTCCGACGGAGTATGCGGAGATAGAAAAACGTCCTGTTTCCCCAGAATAAAAATACAAGACGCCGACGATAAAGTTTTGCAGGGATAGGCAATGACAATATTTTCTTTCATGGCATTCTGTTTATATTTGCAAATAAAGCCGAGAGGAGCCGGATCTGTGTGGATTATTTCTAATTAAAGTGTGTACTATTCGGAAAAAAGGCGGTCTATGGGTAATTTTCGGTCAAATAGGTGTCTTTTTTGTGTTTTTTTGATATGGTGGTCATCTGCTGTTGTATTATTCTATATATTTGTATATATTAAATTCCATGATGAAACACATTTTCACTTTTTTTATTGTATTGTTTTCTGTTTTTGGGGTGTCGGCACAGTCTCCGTATGAGTGCCGTTTGTCGGTATATACCGAGCATGACGGGCTTTCTCAGGGACGTGTAACCTCTCTCGTCCAAGACCGGGACGGTGTGTTGTGGATTGCCACATGGGACGGATTGAACCGTTTCGATGGATATAAGTTTTCCTGCTATAAGGCGACGCCGGGAAATCATGAACCGTTGGTGCAAAATCGTTTCGACAAAATCGTAATCAATAACGAAAACGATATATGGTGCATCAGCCGCGATCGTTTTTTTCTATTTCGCACCGAGACCCAGCATTTCGTGGACATACATTCTCTTTTGGAGAAAAAATACAACCGCACGATAATGGCTTACAAAATAGAGGTCCTTGAAAATGGGATTACGTGGCTGGTCGATGACGACGGGACTTTGTTCCGTATCGAAGACAAGAATATCGACAATACCGAGATTTTTGCGTCAACCCAGCCCGGACGCCGTAAAGTTTACGATATACGGGTCGATTCCCGGGGGAATGAGTGGTTGCTTACCGACAGAGGGGTCATTATCGTAGGGGACGTTCCATTCAAAAGCAATTTATCGTATAAGAGCTGGATAGAACGATCGGGGACGATTTGGCTGGGAACGCCGAATGGTGTGGTCTCGGTTTATGGATTGGATACCGGCGAATTGTCGTTTGTCGAAGGTATGCCCCATGAGGTTTCCCATCTCAACCGCATGCAGCCGGTCAACGATTCTACCGTTTTGATGCAGACCAATGCCGGCGTGGTCTTTATCGATGTGCGTACCCGTAAACCCGAGTTGGTGAAATTACCCACCTCGGGACAACAGGACGTAACCTATTGTTATAACAACAACGATTCCCGGTGTTGCCTCGTGTCGAGGGATAAAAAGTTGTACAGCCTCGACATGAAGACACGTAAAGTCTCGCCCATAGAGGTTTCCGGTGAGCCGTTGAAATGGATCGCTTCCGATATTACGAGGCCTCTGTTTTTCAAGAATATGCGGGGCGAATTATTCTTCTTTTTGAGAGAAGGCGGATTGCACCGTATCGATATGGATGCACTGACATTGCAGCCGTATAACGCCGGACGCTTTTTGTCTCCTTCGATACGGACGGTTTTTCAGGATAACCAACAAAATATATGGGTGAGTTGCAATGTCGGTTTGCACAAGCTGCAATTCGGCAACGGAGAGGTATATCCTCACCCCGGGTATATGAAAGATGAGGTACGATGTCTCTATTCCGATTCCCGTGGTCGTATGTGGGTGTCGTCCCGGCTCGGCGATATAGAGATATGGGAAGGGGATAAGCGTCTCGGTTATTTGTCTCCCGACGGGCGAGTTGTAGAGCGGCGTGTATCGTTCGGTTCGGGTGTATATGCCATATACGAAGATCGTTCCCGCAATCTGTGGCTCGGTACGAGAGACGAGGGATTGTATCGCCTGAGTTACCGGTTGCCCCGGCAGTATGCCATAACCGGCCATTACAAGAGTGATACCCATAATATGTATAGTATAAGCGGTGATGCTGTATATTCTATTTTGCAGGATTTCAAGGGCCGGTTATGGGTCGGTTGTTATGACTCGGGATTGAATCTGGTGGAAGATCCCGATGCGGAGAATCCCTATTTCTTGCACGAAAATAACCGGTTGGGTTTCCACTCCAAAAACACACCGCAACAGGTACGGTGTCTGGCCGAGACCCGCGACAGTGTCATACTGGTAGGTACGACAAAAGGGTTCTATACGTTCGACGAAAATTTTTCTACGCCCGAGAGTATCGTTTTTTATTCCAGTATGCGGCAGAAAGACGATCAGAACAGTTTGGGTAGCAACGATATTATGGGAATAGAGGTAACCCGCAGCGGCGACATCTATTTGGCGGTGTTCGGCGGCGGGTTGAATAAGGTGCTGACCAAAAATTTACTTTCCGAAGAGATAAGTTTTCGTTCTTATATGAAGCGGGACGGGGCCTATTCCGACGTGGCGATCAACCTGGTCGAGGACGAGTCGGGTTATCTTTGGGTACAGACCGAGCGTATGCTGATGCGTTTCGATCCTCAAAAGGAGAATTTTGAAAATATCGGTTACGATATGTTGCCGCGGTATGCGACGTTGTCCGAGAATAAACCGCTTATCGATAAGGATGGGCGTCTGTTGGTGCCGACGAGTCTGGGTGTGTATGTCGTTTCGCCCGACAGACTCAACAATAGCCGCTATGTCCCGGCAATTGTTTTCGGCGACGGTATCGATTCTATGGTCTTGAAACCCGAAGAAAATACTCTGTCGGTACCTTTTGCCGCGGTAGACTTTTCGTCGAATCTTCCCGTGCGGTATGCTTATAAATTGCAAGGTGTCGATAAAGACTGGACATATACCCAAGAAAACCTTACGGCCAATTATGTGAATCTGCCTGCCGGAACATTTTATCTGCGGGTAAAATCGACCAACCGCAACGGCTTGTGGGTCGATAACGAGCGAGTATTGCCGGTAACACGGGAGCCGTTGTTTGCCGAGACTCCATGGGCAAAGGCGCTCTATGTTTTATTGGCGCTTGTTTTGGTGGCGGTTGTGGTATTTATTTATCTGCATATCTATAAGTTGCGCTATAAATTGAGCCTCGAACACCGCCTCACCGAGGCGAAGCTCCGCTTCTTCACCGATATTTCGCATGAATTGCGCACGCCCCTTACACTGATAGAAGGGCCTCTTTCCGAGGTGTTGGCCGACGAGAAGTTGCCCGAGGCCGACCGGGAGTATCTTACGGTGGTGCAGACCAATGCCCATCGTATGTTGAATCTCATCAATCAGATTCTCGATTTCCGTAAGATACAGAACGAAAAGATGCGGCTTCTTGTCGAGAAACTCAATGTGCGGGAATCTTTGGAAGCCATTATGGAGAATTTCGAGAATATAGCTCGTCAGCACAGAATCGATTTCCGCCTCGAAATGGGAGCCGATGATGTTTACGTGTGGGCCGACAGGGATAAATTCGAAAAAATATTTGTCAATATCATATCCAATGCCTTCAAGTATACTCCACCCGGAAAAACGATTACCGTGCGGGTAAAGAGCGACGACGAGAATGTGGTTGTCGCCGTGCAGGATCAGGGCGTGGGCATACAGCCGTCGAAAGTTGCCATGCTTTTCCAGCGATTCGATACGATTTTGCAGGATAATATCTATCAGCAATCGACCGGAATAGGTTTGTCTCTGGTGAAACAGCTGGTCGATTTGCACCATGCCCGCATCGATGTGCAAAGCGAGGAGGGGGTGGGCAGTACGTTCGAGGTCTCTTTTCCGGTAGGAAAAACGCATCTCGAAGACGACGAACGGGTCGAGTTCCTGATGAACGACGATATAGGAGTCGACGGTTCTCCCGACGACGCGGACAGTGATGAGGAAGAGAACGATGCCGACGATCGTTTCTCTGTTCTCGTCGTGGAAGACAATAACGATCTGCGATCTTTCCTGCAAAGTTGCCTTACCCGCAGTTATAAAGTATATACGGCGGTGAATGGAGAGGACGGCTGGCAACAGACGCTCGAATATATGCCCGACTTGGTGATTACCGACCTGATGATGCCTGTGCTCGACGGATTCGAACTTGCCGAGCGGATAAAGGCCGATCCCACGACCTGCCATATTCCCATTGTCGTGCTTACGGCAAAAAATACGCTCGATGACCGCATACGAGGAGCTAACAGCGGAATTGCCGAGTATATGGTGAAACCTTTCAGTACGCAGTTGTTGAAGGCTCGCGTGGCGATGATTCTGCAACAGCAGCAGATATTGCGGGAGAAATATATGGAGCGTATCGAGCAGAAATCGGCCGGAGAGGTAGACATTCAGCCGTCCGAACTTTCTATTATGCCGGCCGATGAGCAGTTTATGCAGCAGTTGATGGCCTATGTCGAGGCGAATATCGAAAATCCCGATTTGAGCATCGATGATTTGGCTCATGAGATGGCGTTGAGCCGGAGTGTTTTTTTCAGAAAGATAAAGGCTCTCGTAGGATATTCGCCGATCAATTTCCTACAAGTGATACGTATCAAACGTGCCATACAGTTGATGCAGACAAGAAAATTTTCTATGGCGGAGATCGCTTATAAAGTCGGGTACACCGATCCGAAATATTTCAGTCGCAGTTTCAAGAAAATAACGGGAAAATCGCCCTCGGTCTATTTGAGGGAAAAATAATCGTACTTGTTTTGGGCAAGTCCGTTTTTTGCAGGGAGAGGCGGCCCTGCCGGTGGAATTGTTGCCGGCGCTCGGGCGGCCTCTCCTGAATTTTTTTTCGAAAAAAAACATTTTCGGAGCGGGAACGGAGGGTAAAATCCGGCATGGGGCTTGATGTTTTGTCGGTCGGGCATTGTAGGGAAATGGAAAATCAAAAAATATATACATTGTAGCAATATCAAAACTTTTTTATTATCTTTGTAATATCATTAAAATTTTCTATATCTATGCCGTGCAGTCTTGGAAATAGGGAAAAAAGCTGTTTCAAAGGCTTTGTGAAGGAAAAATGCAGAAAAAGTACACCTATTTGGATAAAAAATCCTCTCGATTTTGATAGAGTATTGAGAAATTTGCTACGATAAAAAGAATACCATGAAGAAAGTTCTATTGTTTATTCTCTGCTTTTGTGCGACGATAACCGCATTGCGGGCCGAAGATCTGCCGGCTTTCCCCGGTGCCGAAGGTTTCGGCCGGTATGTAACGGGCGGTCGCGGCGGTGTCGTATATCATGTTACCAACCTCAATGATAGCGGCGAGGGTTCGTTGCGTTGGGCGATTGGTCAGAAAGAACCCCGTACCATTGTTTTCGATGTGTCGGGTACCATATTTTTGAAATCATCTTTGGGTATTTCCAACGGCAATGTAACCATTGCGGGACAGACGGCTCCCGGCGACGGTATCTGTATTGCCGGTTATCCTTTTTCCATCAATGCCAATAACGTTATTCTGCGTTTTTTGCGCTTCCGGTTGGGGAATGAAAATGTCGCATATCATGAAGGCGACGGCCTCGGAGGTATGGATCGTAAAAATATCATGGTCGACCATTGTTCCATCAGTTGGAGTATCGACGAGTGTTGCTCGGTATACGGCAATGAAAATATGACGGTGCAGTGGTGCATTGTCTCTCAGAGTCTACGTAACTCGGGACATAGCAAAGGTAATCACGGTTATGGCGGAAACTGGGGGGGCAAAGGTTCTTCCTATCATCACAACCTGCTGTGTCATCACGAGAGCCGTACGCCGCGTCTCGGCCCGCGTCCCGGTACGCAGGAAGAGGAACTTCTCGATATGCGCAATAACGTGATTTACAACTGGGCCGGTAACGGTTGCTACGGGGGTGAAGGTATGGATGTAAATATCTATAACAACTATTACAAGCCCGGGCCTGCCACTCGTAAAAAAGGTGGTGCCGTGCAATATCGTATTGCTGCCATCAATATCCGTACGCTCGATTACTGTACCGATGATAACGGGAAACCGAACGGTTGGTATCCGATGCTTCACCACTGGGGAAAATTCTATGTCGACGGGAATGTTATAGATGGAAATGAAGAGGTAACCCGAGATAATTGGACGAAGGGCATCTATGCGCAGATCGATAAAAACGGGAACGACGGTACTTTTACCTCTGTTACCAAAGATACGATGCATCTCGATGCTCCGCTCGAATTTTATGCAACCACAACTCATACGGCGCAAGTGGCTTATGAAAAGGTGCTGCAATATGCCGGAGCTTCTCTGTCTCGTGATGCGATAGATTCTATCATGGTATATGATACCCGTAACAATAAGGCGTCGTTTACAGGTGGTGGGGAAAATCTGCCGGGGATTATCAATTCGCAAGAAGATTGTGTTTATAACGGGACATCGGCATGGCCCGAGTTGAAGTCGGAAACCGCCCCTCTGGATAGTGACCGGGACGGTATGCCCGATGAGTGGGAACGGGAAAACGGTCTCGATCCGAATGATCCCGAAGATCGGAATAAAACCAATGAAGAGGGGTATACCATGCTCGAAGTGTATATGAACAGCCTCGTCGCCGATATTATGGCTGGTTGTACCTCCGATGGCGAATTGTTGGGAAAAATCAAAGATTCGGCCAACGATCCTACTCCCACCGATTATGAAATCTCTCAGATAAGTTATATGAGCGGGGATTCGAAAACGTGGAGCTTTTCAGATGGCTATACGATAACAAATGCCAAAAATAAAGGGTATGCCGGTGGAAAAAACAATACGATCAAGTACTCGGCCGGCGTCCCTTTTACGGTAACGCTTCCCGAAGGTAAGCGCGTAACGGCAGTGAAAATTGAAGGCTACTCAAATTACGAAGAGGGTTCGTATTTGTCGCGGTTGGGTGATAATACTTATACACAATCCGATGGCTACACATTCCAGCATGGCGTGATGTCGACATATGATATTCCGTTGGAGGAACCATTGACCGGCTCTTTCGTTTTTTCTTTTGGCGGCGCACAGCAATGTGCCATATTGACGCTCACGACCGAAAATATCAATACCGGTGGGGTGGTCGATGTGAAAATAGAAGCCAAAGATCCTCATCGTCTTGTCGATGTCTATAATGTGGCGGGTGTTGTCGTGTTGAAACAGATTCGATACAGCGAGGCGTTTACCGTCCTGCCGCAGGGATTCTATATCATCGACGGTGAAAAGGTTGTCATAAATTAGTTGAAATTTTCTATTCCACCTAAAATTGGGGCGGAATAGAAAATTCTTTTCTTTGAGATGTAAACCTTTTAAAAAAATGAGAAAACATTATTTCTTTGATATATTTTTAAATATAACTATAAAAAACACATTAAAAGTAACCGAGAATCTATGAAAAACGCGATTAAAAAGTGCATTTTTGTTTGTAGTGTACTTTGTTCAGCAGTTTTCTGGTCTTCCTGTCAGGATAATCTCGAGTATTACGATACTCCGGATAATCTGAAAGGAAGTATCTATGAAACATTAGAGGATAGGGGGAATTATTCGATATTCCTCAAAGGGGTCGACTTGGGCGGTTATGCGCCGATACTGAAAGGTAAAGGTGTGTGGACGGTCATGGCGCCCAATGACGAGGTGTTTGCCCCATACCTCAAGTCGGAATACGGAGTAAATTCGATCGAAGAATTGACCGTTGATGAAATCAAAAAACTTATCGGATTTCACATCATGTATTATTCTTTCGATAAGAATAAGTTGATCAATTTCCGTCCCGATGAAGGAGACGGCGCTACCGATGAGGAGTTGATGATCAACGCCGGGTTGTATTACAAGTTCCGTACGAAAAGTCAGGATGCTTTGACGCTGGAAGTCGTCAACGATACGACGGGTCTGGAAGGATATGTTTACCATTTGGAGCGTTTCCTCCCGGTATTTTCTTATCGTATGTTCCAGACGAAACTTATCGATGCCAAGTATAATTACGAGTATTTTTACCCCTCCTCGCAGTGGACGGGGGCTTCGGGCTTCAACGTATCGAATGCTTCGGTCGACGAGTACGCTGTTGTTACATCGTCGGGATACCTCTATCTCGTAAATCAGGTATTGCGTCCTCTGAACACGATATACGATGAAATGAAGAATGCAGGAAATTTCAAAACTTTCTTGTCTCTTTATGATGAGTATAACGACTATCAATTGGATGCCAATCTTACTCTCGAATATGGCAACGGTACCGACCTTTACCAGCACTATCACAAAGCGCCTATGGCCAATATCGCCAGCGAGTGGCCTGTGTCGGATTATACGCAGATGTCTACGCTCTCATCGGTGTCGTACAGTATATTTGCTCCGAACGATAAGGCGTGGGACGATTTCTATATGGATTTCTGGGGGCTCGAAGGAACAGGGTATCCTTCCGACTCGGTATGTCTCGATTCGGTCTCGGTAGAATCTGTTCAGAAGATATTGCTTAATAGCGTTTATGCTTCTTCTATTGTTTTCCCCGAAGAAATCAAACGCGGCGATATAAAGAACTCCAATGGCAATATCATCGATTTCGATGTAGATGCGGTGCCCGAAGAAAACCGTAAGATGTGTGTCAACGGTGCATTCTACGGTTGCGATGTGCTTACACCTCCGGCAGAATTCGGTTCGGTAACCGGCCCGGCCTACCAGTATAAACGGTATAGCAATTTTGCGAAAATGCTCGAAAAATCCGATTTGGTGTCGACGCTTTATTCTCCCGAGGTCGATTACATCATGTTGTATCCCTCGAGTGCGCAGATGGCATATAACGGTATAACATGGGACGAATCGAAAGGTTCGTTGGTTTTGGGAACCGGAGGCTTGTCAAGTTCGGCCCAGCAGAAATATGTATATGCTCATGTCGCATCGATCGACGGTTCTACAACGACGCTCACCGAGTTGCCCATGACGGGTAAACATGTGTTCCGCACGCTTTCTCCCGACTACCGTTTGTATTGGTACATGAAAGACGGAAAAATCACGAATAGCTTCTTGCACAATCAGTTGATAACTTATACCGGTAATCCGACAACCGAAGCCGATATCTATTGCGACGTCGAAGAGTTGAAGTTCCGGGGAGAAAACTGGTCAAACGGTCATTGCTATGCTTACGACGTTTCTCGCTCACAGAAACTTTTTGAAGGAAGTCTAAGCAATGCGCTCTATGCGAAATTTGTCCCGATGATGTACGGTTTGCGCAATGACGAAACGACGATATTCAATGCCTATATCCAATTGCTGATCAAGGCCGGTATGATCAATGAGGACTCTCAGGATATTCCTTATATGACAGAGAGCTGCTTGATGCTCGTGCCTACGAACGAGGCTGTGAAGCAGGCTATCGTAGGCGGTAAGATACCGGGAATAACGACAACGGCTTCGGCCGATGCTTCGACAGCCGATTTCTTTGCTGCCGTTACTGTTACTGATGAAATGACTTTGCAGCGTTATTTGAAGTCATATTTCGTGCCGTTGAGTACAGCCGTCTTCTCCAACTTCCCATTCCTGGGTTGGGGAGAAGATACGCAATCGGCCGGAGGACTTATTACGCTCAATTCGACATATTCGATCGTCGACGGTGCCGAAGTAGAGGTGGTCATGCATCTCAATATTTTCGATGACGGTACGAAACTCAGCGCCCAAATGGTGGAAAGTGGTTTCGAATCCGGTTCGAGCGCTGGATATGTCGATTTCAACGGCAAAGTCGACTTTGTAGGTGATTATGATTATTTCCCCTTCGTCTTTGACGATGGTTGTGTACAATTTATAAATGGGGTATTATGAAAAACAGAATGGTAAGTATGAGTCCGATTAAATATAGCCTTTTGCTGCTGTGTTTGATAATAAGTTGTACGCTGTCGGCACAGACAAATTCGGGTTTCATATCGGGTAAAGTATATGAAATATATCAGGGGAAACACGAGCCGTCGATAGGCGTGAATGTTTCTATTGAAAATAATCAACGTCGTGTATTGACCGGTGTTACGACCGATGCCAACGGTGCATTTTCGTTACGTGTTCCGGCCGATGCCGCTACGATCGTATTCTCTTTTATCGGTATGGAGACGCAACGTATTGCTTATACCGGACAAAAGACAATGACCGTTGTCATGGAACCTTCTTCTCAGGAATTGAGTGAAGTAACCGTTTCGGCCGACCGGGCCGAGACGACCGATATGGGTATTTCGGTGCGCGAACAGACGGCCGCAACGCAGAAAATCGATATGTCGAGCGTAGTGGAAACATTGCCGGTTTCTTCGGTCGAAGAGGCTTTGCAGGGACGTCTCGCCGGTGTGGATATTTTGTCGGGCGGCGACCCCGGTTCTAAGGGTTCTATCCGTATACGTGGTACGGCAACTCTTAACTCCAATGCCGATCCTCTTATCGTCATCAACGGTGTTCCTTACTCGACCGATATTGATGATACTTTCGATTTCAATACGGCAAACAATGAAGATTTTGCCGATATGTTGAATCTCAACCCGTATGATATAGAAAGCATCGAGGTTTTGAAAGACGCTGCTTCTACGGCTATTTACGGAACAAAAGCGGCCAATGGCGTTTTGTTGATTACGACCAAGAAAGGTGCCAAAGGAAAAACCAACTTTACTTTCTCTTCGAAGTTTACGGTAAAGGTCGAACCCGAATCGATACCTATGCTCAGCGGAGATGAATATGTCGCTTTTATGCAAGACGCTATTTGGAATACGGCCAATGCGCAAGGGTTGCAGAATTCTGCAACTTATCTCGAATTGCTTTTCGATACTCCCGAGATAGGTTATATGCCCGATTGGCGCTATTTCGATGAATATAATGCCAATACCGATTGGCTTTCGCAGGTTACCAAAGATGCGTGGATTTTCGATAACAGTTTCTCGATGTCGGGTGGTGGTGAAAAAGCAACGTATCGTTTCTCCCTTGCTTATATGAATGAAGGCGGTACCAGTATAGGTACGGGGCTGGATCGTATCACGGCCAACTATAATTTGACGTATCGTTTTTCCGATAAATTCAATATGTATGCCGAGTTTTCTTATACCGATACGCAGAAAGATGAGCCATACTTTGATAATGTCCGTTCGGAGGCTTTGCGCAAGATGCCGAATAAGAGCCCTTATTGGATCAATGATGCTACCGGTGAGCCTACCGACAACTATTTTATCCGTCAAAACAGCGAAGAGTTCCAAGGAGCATCTGACGGAAGCAAAAATTACCACCCGTTGATCGTGGCAAATGACAGTTACAATAAGACGACCCAACGTGAAGAGCGAATTCTCTATCGGGCCAATTACCAGATTCTTCCGGGATTCAGTTGGACGGGTTGGGTGGCCATGAAGTTTAAAACGGTCAAAACTCGCCAGTTCCTGCCGCAAACAGCCGGAGATTTCTCGATCGATAATACCAATGCCAATTACAGCTACGACGGATATTCCAATAACTTGTCGTTACAGACCGAGAATAAATTTATCTTCCGGCGTCAGTTCGGTGTGCACGGACTTACAGCCACCGGTTTGTGGCGTACCGACCAGTCTCGTAGTTCAGAATCGGCCGAGGCCGTTTATGGTGTGGCTGCTCCTGGAATGTCGGATCCTATTGCCGGAGGTGCCATTACCAAACTGGGATCGGGTACGTCCGAGGCTCGTACTATGGCGGCTGTCGGTATGATCAACTATACATTGTTCAACCGTTATATCGTAAGTTTTACGGCCAACTACGAGGGCCGCTCGTCTTTGAGTAAGGCCAACCGTTGGGGATTTTTCCCAGCCGTGGGTGTGGCTTGGCATGTACAAGACGAGGCTTTTATGCAAAATCTCGACTGGTGGACACAATTTAAGTTACGCGCCAGTTGGGGACAAAGCGGTAATGCTCCTAAGGGTACTGCTCCTTATGTGGGAACCTATTCTTCGATCGGCGATTACAATACCGGTGCAGCTATCGCTCCGAACTCGATGCAGCTCAACAAACTGAAATGGGAAACATCGACCGAGTACGATATCGGTGCCGACCTCGGTTTCCTCGATAATAAATTGACGATGACTTTCGATTATTATCATAAGGAAACGAAAGACTTGTTGCAGTCCAAAGTGAAGATTCCTTCGACAGTAGGTTATGCAAGCAATCAGTTAGCTTGGTTCAATTCCGGTAAATTGAGCAATATCGGTTGGGAATACCGTATCGATTACGAAATATTCCGGAACAAGGACTGGACCGTATCGGCCAACTTCAATATCAACCGCAACGTAAATAAAATCATCGAGTTGCCCGCGAATATAGCCGAGGAGAATTTCTCGTTGAAGAACGGTGTGTATGCCCAGAGACTCGAATCCGGTGTTGCGGTAGGCTCGTTCTACGGTTTCCGTTATCAGGGCGTATACCAAAATACGGCCGATACCTATGCTCGCGATGCCGAAGGTAATGTGATGTATGATTTGCAGGGAAAACCCATTGTCATGAAAAACGGATCTTATGTATGTTATCCCGGCGATGCCAAGTATGAAGACATCAACTATGACGGAAAGATAGACGCGAATGATGTCGTCTATATCGGTAACAGTAACCCCATGTTGACCGGTGGTGGCGGAGTCAACGTCAAATACAGAGGCTTGGGGCTGACGGTATTCTTCCATTATCGTTTGGGACAAAAAGTCATCAATCAGGCTCGTATGGATTCGGAGGCTATGTACGGCCGCGACAACCAAAGTAAAGCCGTGTTGAAACGTTGGCGTACAGAAGGCGACAATACCGATATACCGCGTGCTCTTTATAATTACGGGTTGAATTATTTGGGTTCGGACCGATTTGTAGAAGATTGTTCGTTTGTCCGTCTCAAAACCATCTCGCTTTCTTACAGCATACCTAAGCGTGTCTGCAAGAAAATGAAGATAAACGGTTTGAACCTTTTTGTTACGGGATATGACCTCTTTACTTTTTCTAATTATAAGGGACAAGATCCTGAGGTCAGCCTGCCTTCCAATGTAACAGATCTTTCCAAAGATAATGCGCAAACGCCTCGCAGCCGTCGTTTTTCTTTTGGATTTAACCTTAATTTCTAATCGGTTGAGTTATGAAAATAAAAAATTTAAAATATACGATATTGGCTTTGGGCTGTGGAGTCGTTTTTTCCATGACTTCGTGTAAAGACTGGCTCGAAATTTATCCTGAAAATTCGCAGCCGAGCGGAACATATTGGCAGACCAAAGAAGAAGTGGAAGCCGTTATAAATGCAGGATATTACTATTTGCGTACGATGGTAGAACCTTATCTTATTCCGTGGGGGGAATTGCGTGCCGGCTGTATTTACAACCAAAAAGGCAGTAACTTGCAGAACTTCCAGGTGAAGCCCACCGACAAGGATTTGTGTAACTGGGGGACGCTTTACCAAATTATCAATGTTGCTAATACGGTGATAAAGAGAGCTCCCGATACCCAAAAAGTCGACGCTACATACGCCTTGCCGGCTATGAAGTCGCATCAGACCGAGGCTTATTTCTTGCGCGCATTGTGTTATTTCTATCTGGTGCGTAACTGGCGGGAAGCCCCGTTGATTACCGAGCCTTATGAAGATGACACGTACACGACGAAAGTGGCTAAGTCGACCGAAGCCGAGCTGATCGAACAGATACGTTCTGATATCAGAACCGCATTGTCGACGGGTGCGGCCAAAGAATCTTTTGATACGACGTGGGAAACCAAAGGTCGTGCTACCAAATGGGCTCTTTACGCATTGGGTGCCGATGTGTGTCTTTGGGCCGAAGATTATGAGGCAGCCGTAACTTATTGCGATGCCATTCTCAATGCTCGGGGAGTGGGTGCTCCTGCTTTTTTGGCGACGGCGACGCATTCGAGCTGGTTTTCGATGTTCAATCCCGGAAATAGCAATGAATCGATATTCGAAATCCAGTACAATTACGAAGAAAACCAGACCAATAATCTTCCCAAATTGTTCGATAATGAGCATGCCGACGGGATCTATCGTATATCGAGAGTGCTTACACAGACGTTCAATAGCGAATATTCGGCTACATTGTATGAGATGAAAGAAGCCGTGCGTTCGATGTACGGAGGTTATTTCGTGGGACCCGACGCTACGATTTTCGAGTCGGCTACCGTATCGTATGTGTGGAAGTATCTCGGTTCGCAGACGCTTTCCGACAAACGTACCGCTTCCTATTACGATCCCAATTTCATTATTTATCGGGTGGCCGATGTCATGCTGATGAAAGCCGAGGCTCTTATTCTGCGTACTCATGGAGAGAATATCGAGGATAAGACAGAGGCCATGAAACTCATCAATGAGATAAGGACCCGTTCCAACCTCGAAATAGAGGTGGAGGCTACGGCCGAGGCGGTAGAGCCGCTCGATGAAGAGGCCATGTTGCAAAAGGTCCTTTACGAGCGTACCGTCGAACTGGTCGGCGAGGGTAAAGCGTGGTATGATTTCCTGCGTTTCGGTCGTCGTAACAACAATCAGTACAAATCGACTTTCTTGGTAGATAAGGTGCTGGAATATAACGAGCAGGCCGGAGAGTCATGGTTGCGTACCGTGTTGAATAACGATAATGCGTTGTTCCTACCGATCAGTCAGACAGAAATAGATGCAAATTCTTTGCTAATACAGAATCCCTATTATAATTGATGATACCTATGAAAAAGTTTTCTTTATTTATACTGGCGTTAATCACGTTGATTACCTCTTGTGAAGACCCATATGAGGGAACTACATACATAAGGTCATCAAATGATGCCCTGGAAATGACGTGTGCAGCTTATCTGACATTGAACAGCGACGAGTTTTCTTTGTGGGTCGAGTTGCTGAAATACAGTGATTATTACAATGCCTTGAACGATGCCGATGCCACGGCGACGGTTTTCTGTCCGGACAATGATGCCATGAGAGAATTTTTGGAGTGGAGGGGTGTTTCGAGCGTGAGAGAACTCGATCGGGATTATGCCCGTGCCGTTGCACAAGTGCATATCTTGAATTATGACCTTTCCGACGCGTCGCTTATCAACTATGCCGAGAGTGGCGAGGCGATTCCTTCGCAAACGCTGTTCCAGTCTTATTTGACGACAAGATTCGGATACACGATTACCGATGTCGACGATGCGGAGTTGGACAATACACTGCACAATCCCGACTCGATATATCTCAACAATCAGGCCCGATTGGCAAAATTTACGGCAGTAAAAACTTCAAACGGCGAGATATTTACGATGGGCGATGTGATACATCCTTTGGCCGAGACCATTCTCGATAAGTTGCGCCCCTACGACGAGTACAATATCTTTGTGGGTGCAGCCGAGTTGTGCGGTTATGACAAGATCGTTTCCCGCATTGCCGATACGACTTACAATATCAATGGAAGTATGTCTATCAATTCGGTAAACTTTACCTGCCTTGCCGTACCCGATGAAGTATATGCCCGGTCGGGTATCAGTTCGGTTTCCGATCTCTGCTCTTATCTGAATGCAGGAACCAATTATACCGACAGTACAAATGCTTTGTACCAATATGTCGCTTATCATTTCTTCGACCGGGAGATGAAAGTTTCGGACTTTTTCAATTTCAGCGAAGAGGGACAAGTCAATATCTATGATACCGAGTGTACTTATCAGGTAGTAACCTGTCAAGATGTTGGAGGCGAACATATTTTCAACGAGGTGGCGAGAATCGTTCGCAGCGATATGGCTGCCCGTAACGGTCTGATTCAGAAAGTCGATCATATTCTGCCTGTGTGGGAACCCGATCCCGTTACCGTGATTTGGGATTTCTGCAATACGGCTGAGATCATATCGTTTGTAAACGCTTACGGTGCCGATCGCAATTTGGGCGCATTGTTTACTTCGGCTTTGGCCGCAAAGGAATATCCGATCGACCTTTCCGAAGATAAGCGCGACGGCGACTACGGTAATGTATCGGCATTTGTCGAGAACGAGACCTATTTAGGAAATTCTTCGAGAGCGAGCTATTCCAATTATCGTAAAATAGGTTTTGTAAAATGCAAATACAAGAGTGCTCGTGAAAAAGATGTCAATAATTACGGAGCTTATATGAACAATTTGATGGTATTGAATCTGGGATATGCCGGATGGGTGCAACTCGAGTCTCCGACGATCATCAAAGGTCGGTATAAAGTTGAGTTGTGTTATGCCGCAAACCCGGTGCTTTACGAGTTCTATGCTTCCGGTAGTTTGACCCGCTTTACACTCGACAATGAAAATGCATCGAGTGTATATGTCTACAAGGGATTGACGTCGCAGGGATTCGGTAAAGCGACTTACGGTACCGCCTTTACTACCTTGTGGGGAGAAATAGAGTTTGAAAATTCCGGCAAACATGTACTGAAAGCTACGATGATGGATATCAATGCCAAGACGAGCTCGAAGTACCATCAGTTGTGGGATTATGTGAAATTTACGCCTATTGATTAAATACCATGAAAACAAATAGATTTACAGGATTGATGCTTGCGGCCTTGTGCTGTGTCGTTGTGTCGTGCTCCGATAAATGGGACGATCATTACGATGCACGGAATATCGTCTCGGCCGATATCGAAATTTATTCGGGAGATGTCGCCGCATATATGAAAAGCCAGCCTTCGCTGTCGAAAATTACCGGGTTGTTCCAATCGACCGGAATCCTTCCGACGATGACTCCCGACGGGGAATATACGCTCGTCCTCTGTGAGAACGATGCTCTCGATATGTCGGTTATCGATAACGACACGGCATTTGTCAAAAACAGTATTTCCGATATTGCTGTTTCTCCCGATAAGTTGACGCAGAATTTCGGTATCCTTACTCGTTATGAGACGTTATACGATAAGAAAAATCTCCGTGTTTACCTTCGCGGAGAGGATACCTATATCGAAGACTTCAAGTTGACCAAGCAGGTGAAAGCCGACAACGGCTATATCTATTATGTCGACGGTACGATACGCGCCCGTGAATCGGTTTACGAATATTTGAAAGCTCTTGGTGATGATTATTCGATATTCAAAGACTACGTCGCTCAGTACGAAGAGGTCTATTTCGACCCCGAGAGCAGCGTTGCCGATGGTGTCGACGATATGGGTAATACCTATTATTCCGACTCGGTGTTCTCGGTACGCAATACGTTGATGGACCGTTATACCGAGAACGGCCTTGCTTATTGGAATATGCGTTCCGAAAATTACACGACGACGATGTTCATTCCCAGCAATGCATTGATCGAAAAAGCTCTCGATGAGGCTTATGCCAATCTTCCCGTGTGGCTCAACCGGGCGGTTACGGCCTCCGACAGTCTCAAATTCAAGGAATGGATCATTCAGTCATGCTTTGTCGATCGTCGTTTGTCTGCCGAGGAAGTTGCGGTCGGTGCTCCCGATTTCTACTGTGTAGGAGGATATACCCGTACAGTAGATGTAGCTTCCGATGTTGAGAAGTTCAAAGTAGCCGATTCGGCTTATTGGCGTCCTTCCACACAACTTGTCGATCCCACGAAAACCGATACGTTGAGCAACGGTGTCGTATATTATCTTTCCGATTTCAAGATACCCAATCATATCGTCATCTACCGGGTTAAGACGAAATTTTATCAGATATGGGCGGCGATGACGGCCGAGCAGCAGTCGCAATATTTCCGCTGGTCCAAGTGGGTAGAACCGATGATCTGCAACGATGCGCAAGGCGAGTTTACGCTTTCCGAGACGTTGCCTACCATGTATTACCATGTGCTGACGGCCATTCCGTCGCCCGAGGCCATTTTGGCGGCATCGGCAACCGATTCGCTGACCAAGAGTCAGAATCTTCTGGCGAATGCCACGGTAACGCTCGATTCGTTGAAACTCATCGCCCAGCCCGATTCGGCGACGGCGTTCCATATCGACTCGCTCACCCGCAGCATCGACTCGTTGAAGATCGTCATTCCCCAGCAGGAATCTTTTGCTGCCAGTGTACGTCCCGAGGATTACCTTTGCAGTGTCGAGTACGACGGGTTGCTGTATAATACCGATGATCCCAATTATGGATTGGTAGAGTGCAATCTCCCGGCCGGAGAGTACTATTTGCGCATGGGATTCAAGCACTCGCTTACCTATTCGTTGAGTATTTATTTCAATGACCAGCTGTTGATCAAGGATATGAGTATGTCGGCGCAAGGTTCCAACTATCACTTCGACCGGGGCGGTGCTTCCGAAATGGAATTTTTCGGTTCCTCTTCGATTGCTTACCCCGAGGGTTTCGACGCTCAGGCATGGTTTGAACTCGATCCCAAGTCGGTGGCTTACGATACCGACGGTTATCAGGTGGCTATCGTCAATCTGCCTACCGACGGTAATTTCCGTATTAAGATCGAGTCGAGCGATGAAGCGACGTTCTATACGACGACCAACGGTCGTTCCAAAAACAATGTTTCGCAGCTGATGATGTATCACTGGTGCTTACGGCCGACGAAAAACAACTATTAATTTCGAAAATTCAGTGTTATGAGAAGAATATATAGTTTCCTGATTATTTTACTTATGATGTCGGCCATTCCGGCTTTTGCACAGAAGGGCGGCGTCATCAAGTCGAGGATTGTGAGCACCGATAATACTCCTCTGCAAGGGGCTATCGTTTCTGTTGTCGGTACTTCGAGTTCGGCTATTTCCGATGAAAACGGTAATTTCGAACTTACCACCGACCAGCGCAAAGGAACGTTACGCATCGTTGCCAACGGTTATTACACACGGGAGTATCCCCTCAAAAAGCGAGTTATTCCCCGCGAAATCGTTTTGGTTCCCGATAACTTTTCTTATTATGCCGGGACGACCCAGTATCCGTTTTACTCCGAGCGTCGCGATACGCGTAGTGCGATAAATGCATCGCTCGACCGTAGGGATATGAAAAATTCCGTATCGGCCGATTTGGCTTGGCAAGACGGTATTTCGGGCTTGCAGGTTGTAAAGAAAAGCGGAATGCCCGGCGAGGGAGCATTCTTCAATCTGCGTGGTATCCACACTTTGGTGGCCGATAATGCGCCCCTTTTGGTTATCAACGGTATACCTTACTTTTACAATTCCGATGTTTCCAACGTTATCAACGGTTATTCCCGCGATGCACTCTTCGGCTACAATGCCAATGACATAAAAAGTATCACGGCTCTGAAAGGTGCCGAAGCGGCCATGTACGGTTCACTGGGTTCCAACGGTGTCATACTCATCGAGACCCAACAAGCCACCTCGGACAACCTCAATACCCGTATCTCCTTTACCGGAAATTACGGCGTGAGTCTGGCGCAGAATGCCATACCCACTCTCGATGCCTCGCAGTATCGCAGTTATTTGCAGGATATAGGAATGACGCGTTACAGCAGCGCCGCCGATTTGAGAAACGACTATCCGTTCCTCAATCCCGGAAGAAATGCCTATTCTTATCTGTTCGACAACAATATCGATTGGAACAAGGAGATCACCCGTTCGGCTTTCGTTACCGACAACGTCTTCCGCATCGAGGGTGGTGATGAAATCGCCAAGTATAATATTTCGTTGGGTTACACCAACGAAGGCGGTATCGTCGACAATACCTCTTCGCAGCGTTTCCATACGTTGATCAACTCCGACGTGATGGTGAGCCGGTGGGTCGACATTTTCACCAACGTCAATCTTGCTTACATTACCAGCGATTTGCAGGAGCAGGGCATGAAATACGAGACCAACCCTCTGTTGGCAGCGACCTTTATGATGCCCAATCTCTATCCCTATACTCGGGAGTCGAACGGAAATCTCTTGTCGTCTTATGCGACCTATAACAGCTGGAATGTCAACAAGAATCCTGTTTTCGCTTACGATAATGTAAGTAACCCGCTGGCTTTGGTCAATACCGTCGAGGCCGACGACAAGATATACGATGTCAATGTGCGGGCCGGTCTCAACTGGCGGCCTACCGAGAACTGGACGATCACCGGTATGGTCAACATCTACTACGACTATACCGAAGAGTCTCTTTTCGTTCCCGGTGTAACCGATCAGGCCATCGTGCCCCAGCTCTACGGGACGGGATTCAACTACGTGAGCAAAGGCGTGCGCAAGCTGTCGTCTTACTTCTACGGCGCGAATGCCATGTACGAGAAGATTTTCAATAATATACACGACTTCAAGGCCTATGGTGGCGTGCGGTTGATTACCCGGGACTTCGAGTACGATTTCGAGTCGGGTTACAACACGGCCAACGACAATTACAAGACTCTGTCGGCCGATCTCGATGAGAGAGTTGTCGACGGTAACAACGACGAGTGGAAGTGGCTCAGCTACTATCTGCATGCCGATTATACCTTCAACCATTTGGTGAAAGCTATGGCCGGCCTCTCTATCGACGGTACGACCGTTTCGGGACTCGACGCTGCCCGTTTCGGATTCTTCCCTTCGGCCGGCTTGACTTTCTTTGCTGCCAATACGGGAGCTTTGCCTTCGTGGATCGATATGTTGAATCTCTCGGCTGAGGTGAGCCTTACCGGTAACAGTCGCTTCTCGTCGAACTATGCCAAGAACTACTACCTTACCTCCAATCTTTTCAACGTCGGTACGATTGTCCGTTCCAACGTTCCCAACACCCGTCTCGAATGGGAGAAGAAGTTGCAATTCGATGGTGGCCTCGACCTCTCCTTGTTCAAGCATCTGGTCGACCTGCAATTCAACTATTTCTATGCCAACTCCTACGACTTGTTGCTCGACCGCAATATTTCGTCGGTTTACGGCTCGTCGATATATTACGACAACACGGCCGAGATTTCTACGCAGGGATATGAGTTCGCGCTCCGTCTCAATCCCGTTCATACCAAAGATTTCGATTGGGTGATCGCCGGTAATATCGCTACCGCCAAGAGCACCGTCGAGTCGCTTGGCAATACGCAGACCCAAGACATCATCGATTTCAAGGCCTATAACGAAGACGATGCACAGGTCATTACCAAAGTAGGCCGGTCGCCTTACGAGTTCTACGGTTACGAGACCAATGGCGTGTACGCCACGACTCAGGAAGCGTTGGCTTCGGGGCTGAAAAACTCTTACGGCAACAATTACCGGGGTGGCGATGTACGTTTCGTCGACCAGAACCACGATGGCGTCATCAATGACGAAGACCGCGTGTCGCTCGGCTCCGCTACCCCCGACTTTTTCGGTGGCCTGAGTACCACATTCCGTTACAAATGGATTTCCCTGAAAGCCGATTTCGGGTACTCCGTCGGCAATAAGGCCTACAATGCTACCCGCCGCATGAGCGAGTCCATGTCCACCTTCTACAACCAGTCGACTTCGGTGCTCAACCGTTGGCAGGTCGAGGGGCAGGTAACCGATATGCCGCGTGCGGCCTACGGCGATCCTTCCGGCAACAATTTCTTCTCCGACCGTTGGGTCGAAGACGCCTCCTATTTCAAGCTCCGTGCTTTGACGCTGGCGTTCCATTTCGATAACAAGATGTTGAAATTCTGTCAGTCGGGTACGATATACGTAACGGGCGAAAATCTTTTCTCCGTAACCGATTATCTGGGCAGCGACCCCGAGTTCAACTACTCTTACAGCGAGAGCATGAGAGGTTTTGATTACGCCAAAGTTTCATTGCCTATCACCATAAAAGTCGGATTTAATTTAAACTTCTAATTGACCATGAAACGCATATTTCGATATATCGTCTTGAGCATGACCGCCGTTACCGGCGTGTGTGTCTCGTCATGCGACGACTTCTTTACGACCGACCCCGACAATATCATCAACGTGGGAGACTACATCTCTACCGAGAACGAGATGTATCGGGGCTTCTTGGGTATCATCACCCGCATGCAGAATGCAGGCGACCATGCCATATTCCTTACCGACCCGAGGAGCAATTTCCTCGAAATCGCTCCCAATGCGCCCGTCGCCTTGCAGAATATCTACAATTACGAGCCGACCGACGGTAATGAATACGCCGATCCTACCTGCTATTACGAGATTGTTACCGCCTGCAACGACTATTTCGACAAGATGGCCGAGTACCAGCGTGAGATCGGGGCATCGATGAGCGAATCGGCAGCGGCCGATTTCCCCAAGCTCATCAGCAGCGCCGTGCGCATCAAGGTATGGGCTTACTATACGCTGGGGCGTATTTACGGGAAAGCGATATGGTTCGATGACCCGCTCGAGGAGTTGAAAGACCTCAATGATGCTTCTATCTTCACTCATCTCGACGACATGAAGGCCGTAGCCGACAAGTGCATCGATTTGCTCGATAACGGTATCGAGATCAACGGCACGCGTTATGCCGCCGACCTCGAGATGGAATGGCCTGCGTGGATCGACCCCGAGACGCAGAATACCGCCTATGAGTATTGGGACTACCTTACCCCCCCGTGGCTGTTGTTGCGGGCCGAGTTGCTCTCGTGGCGTTGTTCCTATCAGGACAGCGAGGCCGACTGGCGGTGGATACGCGACAATATTCTGCAATACCTCGACGATATTTGGAACAACCGCTATATACCCCACATGAGCGGGCCTTTTGCCGAAGACGATGATACCAACAATGCCGGCCATTACTATGCCTGCAATATACCTGCCCAGCACAATTATTATAATATTTTCTTCTCCGAGCAGGTAGGTACGACGTTGCAACTGATATGCGGCATCATGTACGATTACGACAACAAGCAGCGCAACCGTTTGGTGCAGTATTTCTGCCCGGCCTATCCCGGCGACGGTTTCTATCTGCAACCTTCGCAATACGGTATCGGTCTCTATCCCGAGACCGACATACGCAGTCTCACCCAGCGTCAGGTAATGGCCCCCATCAACGGGCAGACGGCATTCACCAAGTATTATTACAGCCGTCAGGGAGGACGTGATTTCTCCTATTTGCGTACAAATATCTTCGAGATACAGCCCACGATCGTACTCTTCCGGGGGCACGACTTCCACTTCCTGCTTGCCGAGGCCGAGAATCACCTCGGTAACTGGCATCAGGCCAAGACCATTCTCAACAACGGTCTCGAAAACGAACTCCCCGGCGGGCGCGTCGAGGGTGTGCCGGCCGATTGGGATTCCCGTTATAACTCGTGGTTCGGTAGCAATGGCGGTTATGGCGACGTAGGTATCGTGGGTATGTCCAAGGGGGCGGAGCACAATCTTCCCGTCGAGGACGAGAACAATCCCGGCCAGTTTGTCTATACCGATGAGGCCGGCAATGTGATACGCACCGTTACAGAAGAAGAGCGCAAGAAAATATACGACCTCGCTCTGGCCGACGAGTATCTGCTCGAATATACCGGCGAAGGCAAGTCATACAGCTATCTCGTGAAGATGGCCGAGCGGTACAGAAATCAAGGCGACGCGCAGGCCGATACCATCGTATCGAACCGTATCGCCCCGAAATACCCCGATGGCTCTCAGGCTAAGGTGCGGGCATCTCTCGCCGGCAATTATTTTATCGATTGGGATTTGACGGGTAAATAATACCCGTCGAATCTTTGTCTCCTAACTCAAAATGATACACCTATGGGAAAGATTGCGACAGAACAAGAGGCCTATAACATAGGCAAAAGGGGGATACCCCGTATCAATGAACCCTGTACGAAGGCACGTGCCCGGGAGTTGGGTTGCGCCATAAAACCCGGCTATTCCTATGCCGGTAACGAACCGGTGGAGTTGGAGGCGTTGTACAAAGACGGGCGTGCGGCTTTGGCTTGGAACACGATAAAGTTCTATTACACGCATCGCATAGAGAAAGCAAGCGATCCGCTCGAAATAAAAGTGCCGAGAGTTGAACTTATACAAGAGGTGGAAGTTGCGAAGGGCTTTTTTGCCGGTGAGACTGTCGATATATACGGGAACAGTTATTTTGGCGAAAATGACTTTTCTTTGGATGGTATGGTTTGGAAGTGTGCCATTTTTGAAAAGTTGACGGGCGACCATTATTCTACCGGTCAGCAATACGAGCCGTACACCGATGACTTGTGGGAGTTTGAAGGAAACTATTATGATGTGGAGGATTGGGATCACCGTTATGCCGATGCCGCTTTTCGTTTGCCCGATGTGTCCATTCCCGGTTCCGAGTTCGAGTGGAGTTATGTTTTCCGGTATGTGATTCATATAAGTACCGATTCTTCAAGTAAGGGCGTTTATGTAACGCCTTATATCCTTTATAATCGGTATCGAAGCTATGAGAAACTCCCGAGTCCTACCGACTATTATTGGAGACGGTTGAACTTTATAGACAAGTTGGAGTTTACGGAGTGTGAAGAGCCGAAGCCCGATTTCTTCGATTGAACGGGTATATAGGGCGTTTCAAAAACAAATTTGAAATAAAATAGATAATTTTTGGCACGATAGGATATATAGTTCCGAAAAAATATTTATCTTTGAGAAAAATCAAAATCCATATCCTTGCTATCAAAAATCAAAGACAAGGATATAGTATCTAACCATAAAAAACATCAGAGTTATGAAAAAAATTTTTACGCTTGCTGCCGCTTTCATGGCTACCGCAGTCTCCTTTCAGGCGGCTGCCGATACGTGGACGGTAACGGACAAGACTGAGTTTATGTCTGCATGGGGTAACTTGGGACGTACTGCCGGAGCCCGGGATACCATTTATTTGGCCGAAGGTTTTAATGCCGATCTCGGTACGATTAAAAACTTTCCAATTGCCGGTAAATTTTGGGTTATCGGTCAAACGGGAGAGTCGGGTACTCGCCCGGTTATGTTGGTAAATTTCGATGCGGAATCTCCCACTGAGCCAAATAGCGATTTGGGCTTTTATTTTGAAAATGTTAGCATTCAATACAATAAGGGGGGGGCTTCGGCCGGTTCGGGACAGTTGTTCTATTTCAATAAGAAATATTTCGATGCTGACTCTATTGTATTCCGTAATGTTGAATTTACCAATTATCCGCGTACGATCTATCGTTCGGTACGTCCTACTGAAGGGCTGCCCGGTACTGTCAATTATTTCGAGGTGAGCGACTGTATCATACATTATGCCAACCTCGCAGGACTTAAGAATGGTTGGGGCGCATTTTATTTCGGACAGATACCTATTGAAGTTGTCTTTAAAGACAATACGTTCTATGATATGCCCGATTGTAAAGGTATTTTCTATATGAACTATATTACAGAAGAAGATGGCCGTCTCGATGTAGATTTTACTTTTGAAAATAACACGGTGATGTTGTCTTCCAATAATTTGAGTGCTGGTTTGATTCAGACGGGAACATATTGCGGGTTAGCCTCGGTATACAATATCAATAATAATTTGCTCCTTGTCCCCGATTATGTTGATGAATTAAATCCTGATGCTTCTACAATCACGGCTCCCAAAATCCTTACTTGTACAGGGGGAAGCGTGTATGCTTCTAATAACGTAATTCAAGGATATCAAAGTTGGATAGCTGGTAATGCGAAAGATGCAGAGACAGGCGATTACACATGGTTGGAAGCCGATACTGCCAATAATTATACGATGGCTACGGCCGAATTGGCATGGGACGATTTCTATGATAGAAATAATAGAGACTTCTCTCTCTTGAAATCACACAAGTTGTATACGCTCGGCAAAGACAGTGAGGGTAATCCTACTTACATCGGCGACGGTCGCTGGTATCTCGATGCTTTCCCCACCAAAGCGGCTGTAAATGTTACGTTAAATGGCTCTACTACGGCTACGGTTACGGTAGCACCCAAGAAAGCCATCTATTTCGTGGGTGATGAAATCACGCTTAGCGTCGACCTCCACGACGGATTGAATACTTTCACGGGCTGGAGCGACGGCAATACCGACTTGACCCGTACCGTTACCCTCACCGGCGATCTGAACCTCACGGCCAATGTCGTTTCGGCAGACTATGAAGTATTGTGGGATTTCTGCCAGCTCAAAGACGGCAGTACCAAGAATCTGACTCTCCCGATGGCTGCCAACCACGCCGCCAGTGCCGAGAACCCCGGTACGTTTGGTATCATGACCGTAGAGCACTCGGCCGACAAAGCAACCTACGCCGATACAACATTCAGCCAAACCCGTAACAACAAAGCATATATTTATAATGATAGCAAAGAGCCGGTTCTCTTCATGGCTGCCCTCCTGCGTACCCGCCTCGACTCGGTTGTCGTAGAACAAGAGGAAAAAGCTGCCGGTTACAAAGGTGAATTGACCAACGCTTGTTGCAAGAATCCCGATTACTACTACATCAAGTTCTCGACCAAAGGCATGACCGGTGTGAAAGTAGCTTCTGTGATCTTGGCCGAAGCCCGTATGCACAAAACGACGAAAGTGGAATATTCGCTCGACAATAAGACCTACAACACCTTGACGACCGTTACGATCGACTCGGTAGGCGATGCTTGGAGAGATGCCAATATAACTTTGCCCGCAGCTGCCGAAAATCAAGATGCCGTGTATGTACGCTGGATCGGCGATATCGAATCGCCCATTGTAGGCCCGGGTATGGGTGGAACCGACAAAGACGGTAACGGTTATCCCGTATCGAGAAAATACTACACCTATCAGTTTATCGGTAACATCAAAGTAACGGCCGAGACCGGCGGTGCTGCCATCGAAGAACTCGAAGCAGAGGCCGGTGCTGCCCTTGTTGTTGCACAGAATGGCAACCAAGTAACCGTAAGCAACGCCGAGGCTGCTACCGTAGAACTGTACGCTGCCAATGGTGCGCTGGTTGCTTCGCAAGCCGTTATCGACGGTACGGCAACCATAACCTTGCCTGCTCACGGTGTATATTACATCAAGGCCGGTAAAGACGCCAAAGCCGTAGTTTACTAATCCTTGTCATTCCGAATCCGCCAACGGCGGAGTAGGAGTCCTATAAAGAGAGGTGCGGATTTCCGCACCTCTCTTGCTTTTTATGGATTTTCTTCCAGTGTCATTCCGGATTTTGTCATTCCGAGCGAGGTCGAAAGGCCGACGACGAATCTTTATGTCATCCCGAACCCGCCATAGGCGGTGTGAGGGATCTCATGCAATAACGCTCGCTTGGCGAGAGATTTTTCACTTCACTTCGTTTCATTCAGAATGACAATCGTGTCATTCCGAGCGAGGGCGCAAGCCCGACGAGGAATCTTTATGTCATCCCGAACCCGCCATAGGCGGTGTGAGGGATCTCATGCAATAACGCTCGCTTGGCGAGAGATTCTTCACTTCACTGCGTTCCGTTCAGAATGACAATCGTGTCATTCCGAGCAAATGCGAGGAATCTCCAACTATACTCACCCATTGGCAGGGGATTCTTCCTCCCTTCGGTCGTCAGAATGACAGTGCGTGTTACAATTTCCCTCCAATGATAAAAGCGAGCAAGGGCTGTATCGGTTTCGATACAGCCCTTGCTCTATAAAAACAGGCCATTCAAAAATCGATCGCCATGATGTAATCATTCATAAAATATCCGTTTCCTATGTCGAAATCTCCGCTCGAAGCAATAGTCATACCCATGTGCCGATAAAAAGAGAGCGCCGGATTTTTTCTGTTGACATTCAACTCCACTCGTCCGTGTCCGTCGGGGAAAAGCCTTTTTGCCTCATCGAATGCTTTTTCTATCAACGCCCTCCCGGCATGAAGCCTCTGCTTGTCGGGGCAGACATAGATTTTTTGCAAATGCACCAATCGCTCGCCCTGCTGTTCGATCGAGACATATCCCACGCCGTTGCCCGACTTGTCCCGGGCAGTAAAGAAGCGATGCCCCGAGTGCATCTGTCGCGACAAGCTTTCTGCGGAGTACATCCACTCATACATGTAATCGAGCTGCTCGGGCGACAAAATATCCCGATAGGTCGGGTAGAAAGTCTCCCGGGCCATGAGCCGTATTTCGGGTATGTCCGATTCGGAAGCCGGAGCGATAACCAGTTCGTTTTCCATTTTCAAATTCAGGGTTTCAAGCGGGCAACGATTTCTTCTATCGACAACTGTTCCTGCGTACCCGCCGACATGTCTTTGACGGTAATTTTTCCCGACGAGATTTCGTCTTCACCTACAAGGGCGACAAAAGGAATCTTTTTGGCATCGGCATAACCCATCTGTTTTTTGAGCTTTCCCGCCTCGGGATAAAGTTCGGCTCGGATACCCGATGCCCGCAAACGGGCCGTATAATCGAGGCAGGCTTCCGCCTCTTTTTCTCCGAAGTTGACAAACAATATCTGGGTAGAATACAGCGAGTCCGACGGGTATAAATCGAGCTGGTTGAGTACGTCGTAAATGCGGTCGGCTCCGAACGAGATACCCACGCCCGAAACGCCCGGCATGCCGAATACGCCCGTCAGGTTGTCGTAGCGACCGCCACCGGTAATGCTGCCTATCGTTACATCGAGAGCCTTTACCTCGACGATGGCGCCCGTGTAGTAGTTGAGACCGCGTGCCAGTGTCAGGTCTATTTCGAGTGTCGCTTTCAAGGGCGATTTCTCTATCTTGTCGAGGATATATTCCAGCTCCTCTATCCCTTTTATCCCGATTTCCGATGCGGCCAGTTGCGTGCGCAACGTAGCGAGTTTTGCCCGATTGTCGCCTTGCAGCAGGATAATAGGTTGCAACCGGGCGACAGCTGTCTCGTCGAGACCTTTTTCGCGCAACTCCGCATTGACGTTGTCGAGACCTATTTTATCGAGTTTATCGATGGCGACGGTAATATCGACGATTTTCTCGGGCGCACCGATGATTTCGGCAATGCCACCGAGTATTTTCCGATTGTTGAGTTTCACGGCCACCCGTATGCCGAACCGGGAGAACACCTCATCGACAAGGCGCAGCAGTTCTACTTCGTTCAGGAGGGAATCCGACCCGACAACATCGGCATCGCATTGGAAAAACTCGCGGTAGCGACCTTTCTGCGGCCGGTCGGCCCGCCATACGGGCTGTATCTGGTAGCGTTTGAAAGGGAATGAGAGCTCTCCCCGGTGCATCACCACGAAACGGGCAAACGGCACGGTGAGGTCGTAACGCAGACCTTTCTCGCACAGTTTCGACGCCAGCCGGTTGGTATTCCGCTCCGTCAGTTCGTCGTCGGAAACATCGGAAAGGAAATCGCCCGAGTTCAAAACCTTGAAAAGTAATTTATCGCCCTCTTCGCCGTACTTCCCCATGAGCGTGGAGAGATTTTCCATAGCGGGCGTCTCGATCTGCTGGAAACCGAAGAGGTGGAATACTTCGCGTATCGTGTTGAAAATATAGTTGCGTTTCGCCATCTCCTCGGGCGAAAAGTCTCTTGTACCTTTGGGTATGGAAGGTTTTGTTGCCATGTAATTTTTTCGATATGTAAGATGATATTGCAAATATACGATATTCCGTAGTTATTTTCTTCTGCCGATGCAAGTTTTCATGCCGTACCCGCTTATCGAGTACGGCGATCGCATTGCCCTGCAACGGTCGAGACGTTGCCTAACGTATCGTTACCTGCGTAGCCCCGAAACCGTATTCCCGGAACGAAGCGTCCTGATACTCGTAATTTTTGTATTTCCGTTGCAGCTCTTCTAGTATGGCCCGGCGCAACACGCCGTCGCCTTTGCCGTGAATAAACACGATTTTCCGGCCTTTCTCACTCTTGTAGCGGTCGAGCGTATCACGGAATGTCTGCAACTGCAATTGCAGCATATCGGCGTTGCTCATTCCGGCAGTCGTATCAACCAGTTCGTGGATATGCAGGTCGACCTCGACCGGACCTTCTTTGGGCTGCTTGTGCCGGGCGGGCTTATGCGTTTGCGGCACTTTCTTTTCTTGCATGGCTCTTTCGAGCGACTTGGCGTCGACCGGAATGTCCCCGGCGGGAAGGTCGTTCTCGATAAGCGGAAGCACCCACGCTTTCTCCTCGAAAAATTCGCTCGGGCCGAAAGTGTGCAATTTATAGAATTTCACGGGATCGATGCGTAGGACGGTCGAGACCGGTTCTTTGCAAGCATAGGATTTCCCGCGCTTGTAAGCGACGGCTTGTACCGAGATACGCCCGAAACGGTTGACCGAGTCCTGACCGAAACTTTCGAGATGCACCTGCACATTGGGCTCTACCGTTCCCCGGCTGTACATCGTCCACTCGCCCGTCTCGTCCGAGCCGGCATAGAGATAATCGAGGTAATAATTGCTGTCGTTGATGAGATAAGCATCGAATGTCGTTGAGCCCAACCGGCTGCACGATTCGGGAACGAAAGCCAGATAGAGGCTGACTCGTTCGCCTTTCCGGGTTTCGACGAGCGGCAGTTCGGGTTCGTCGTCATCGTCCGCCGGTTGGGGAGTGACTTGTCTCGCCGTGCGCCGTGCGATTTCCTGTTTATCGGTCGGTACGATGTCGTTATCTTGTTTGCGTCCGCTCTCTATGACGACACATTCGCGGGCAAGTACCGGTGTCTCAAATCCGTCTTCCTCCTCGACGAGCACCACGTCGCGGTCTATGCGACGCACGATTCCTCCGCCCACAGCGTTGAGGAAGCGTACTTTATCTCCTACTTTTACCATAATCATTCGATTTTATAGCACAAAGATGCTTATTTTTGCAGAGATATTCAACATTGTATATGCAAAAACCACAAGATATCCGCATCGACGAGTACGACTACCCGTTGCCCGACGAACGAATCGCCAAATATCCTCTTGCCCGGCGCGACGCCTCGAAATTGCTGCTTTATAAGAACGGACAGATTTCGGAATCGACATTCTGCCACTTGCCCGAATTACTACCGGACGATTCTCTGCTCGTGTGTAACAACACCCGTGTGATTCAAGCCCGCTTGCATTTTAGGAAAGAGACCGGTGCGCTCATCGAGATTTTCTGTCTCGAACCGCTGGATCCGTGCGACTACCTGATGTCGTTCCAAACGACGGGAGGCTGCGTATGGCGTTGCTTGGTGGGAAACTTGCGTAAATGGAAAAACGGGCGGTTATCCCGGACTCTGTCGGTCGAAGGGCGGGAAGTAACCCTCCATGCCGAACGGCAGGACCACACCGACAGCGAGACACACGAAATACGTTTCTCATGGGACAACGAGGGGATTACTTTCGCCTCCCTGCTCGAAGCTTTCGGAGAATTGCCCATACCGCCTTATCTCAACCGGGCGACCGAAGAGAGTGATAAAGAGACCTACCAGACGGTCTATTCCCATGTTGAAGGCTCGGTCGCCGCTCCTACGGCCGGCCTGCACTTCACGCCCGAAGTCTTTGCTGCCTTGCAGGAGAAAGGAATTCCCCGCCTCGAACTAACCTTGCACGTCGGGGCAGGGACATTCAAACCGGTAAAAAGCCAAACCATCGCCGGACACGAGATGCATACCGAGTATATCTCGGTCTCCCGAGAGACACTGTCGGCTCTTGCCTCCTCGACCCGACGCATCATTGCCGTAGGAACCACGTCGGTACGTACGCTCGAAAGCCTTTACTACATGGGGCGTACACTCGTGCATGACCCCGAAGCGACGGCCGACCACCTCGTTGTGGAGCAGTGGCAACCCTATGACGGCTCGCCCGATGTCTCTCCCCGGGAGGCCTTACTCGCTCTCATCGACTATCTCGACCGTCGGAGTCTCGACCGTCTCGTGTCGGCAACCCGCATTATCATCGTACCGGGTTATCGTTGGCACATCGTGCAAGGGCTTATCACCAACTTCCACCAGCCGCGCAGCACGTTGCTGCTGCTCGTATCGGCTCTCATCGGAGACCGCTGGAACGAGGTCTATGGCTATGCACTGGCGCATGATTTCCGCTTTCTCAGTTACGGCGACAGTTCGTTGCTTCTGCCTTAAAAATTACCGCCTATGAATCCCGAATCGATACATCATGTTTTAGGCCGCCAAGTGGCTTATCCCGATCGTTATTCGCCCGATATTCTTGTCCGTGTGGATCGTGCCGGAAACCGAATGGCTCATCATATTGACGAAGTGCATTTGCCGTTCACCGGTTTCGACCTGTGGAATGCATACGAGGTGAGCGCACTCACCGATGCCGGTGCACCGGTCAATTTCATCATGCGACTGCTCTACCCCTGCGAAAGCCGCTATATCGTCGAAAGCAAATCGCTGAAACTCTACTTGAACGCGTTCAATATGTCCCGTTGCGGAGCTACAACCGCCGAAGTGGCCGGCTTCTTGTCGTCGACGGTGGCGCACGACCTCTCGGCTTTGCTCGAAACCCGGGTCGAAGTCGTTGTGGAAACGCCTCGCGAAGCCGGGCGGCATACGGTAACATCGCCGGGCTGTGCGTGTGAACCGCCGGTAGAATGGGAGTATTGGGGTGTCGGTGAACTCTCGTCCGCCCCGCTTGCGTCTTATAAAGAAGATGTCGATTTGCTGCACGACAACTGTGTCGGTGGCGGCGTGCTGACGGGTATGACCGATTTGCTGCGCAGTCGTTGCAAGATAACGTCCCAACCCGACTGGGGCGATCTCTACCTTTATATGCGGGGCGACCGATTGCCCTCGGTCGATGCCTTGCTGCGGTATATCGTCTCTTTCCGCGATGAGAATCATTTTCATGAAGAGGTGGTCGAAATGATTTATAAAGCTCTGTATTCACATTTTTCACCCGAAGAATTGCTGGTTATGGCTTTTTACACTCGTCGTGGTGGTATCGACATCAATCCCGTGAGAGCCAATAGAAAAGAGCTCATCGACCGCTTTTGCCCGCATATCGTCCATTTCGAACGTATTGCCGTAAAATCGCCTCGCCAATAAACTTTCCTTTCCGAGCGGAGCGCATGCCTTCATGTCAAATGTATTGTCATGCTGCGCAGTGGCAAAGCATCTTACGCTAAAACGTAAATTATTCTGTAAGCCCTTGCCTTGAAGAATTTCTTGCTAAGTGGGCATTTTGTATGAGATTCCTCGTGTGCCCGAGGAATGACAGAGAATAGGAGAATCCTCTCATTCGTTCGGAATGACACGGTTGTCATTCTGAACGGAACGTAGTGAAGTGAAGAATCTTATACCAAGTATACCGCCTTTGCAATGCGATGTCATTCTGAGGGGTGTAACTCCGAAGAATCTCCTACGAAGCGAGTGTTTGCATGAGATCTCTCACTTGCGTTCGAGATGATAACTAGAATCCCTTGTATGTATTTGGAATGCTAAACCATGAATACCTTGATGGTAAATTTTACTTCTTTCGTCTTACTTTCTTTTTGTTTCATCGGGCTTGCTTCATACGATGATCGAGTCGACAAATGTAACCCAATTTATAAAGATCAAATGCGCGTAGTTTGGGGCGTTTCCCCAATAAATTACGTCTCAGCGGTTTTTCGAAGATGGCAAAAAGAAATCTTATTAGCGGTTGCAATCCGGCACGTTTGCACCGTTGTTGTATGTCGAGAATGCGCACATGTCCCTTCATGAGATTTGGGTAGCGACAGGCATTGAGAAGGCCTGTTTCTGTTTTCTCCAAAAAAGTCTCGCTACTGTCGAAAATGTCGTGAAAAACGGGATTATCGATGTAACGCATGGCAATGCCTTTGGCCTGTAAATCTTTCCCGTAGAGCGTATCTTCGTGGCCATAGGAGGTCAGTTCTTCGTGGAAATGTATACGCTCGAATACCGAGCGGGGGATCAGGCAGCTGAAACCCGAAAAATGGGCATAAGGATTCCTGTTTCGTTCGGCGGCCGAGTGTTCCTCCCGAGCCAGTGCGTAGACATAACGTAAGTTTGCTTTTTCCTCAGCTCCGGTTTTGCCGGGAACACGGAATTTTATCGTACCTCCGATGACGGAGTGGGGTTGTGCTGCATTTATATATCGTTCGATGAAATGGCTATCACAAGGCATCAAGTCGCTGTCGAGAAACAGAAAGTATTCGTATAGGGCTTGTGATGCCAAGTAATTTCTGTTGTGTGCCAAACCTCTGTTTTCGGGCAATTCGATAAAGCGGCAGTTGGGGCATGCGTTTATGGTGCGGTTTCCGATTTTACTTGTCTCGTCGGTAGAACCGTCATCACAGACGATAATTTCGTAAGGGACATGCAAAGCCTCCGCTTGATTGGAAAGTACTTGAACGAAAACGGAACAATCGAAGTTATAGGTCGGGATCAGAATGGAAAGCATACAAACAGGGTTACATTAGTCGGTAATTGGTATCAAGTACACGGAATTCGGTACGGCGGTTTAAGGCATTGGCAATTTCTTGTTGTTCGGGGGGCAGGGCGAGTATGTACTCTTCGGTCAAGACATCTCCTTCTTTGAACATCGGATATTCGCGAGCCTGTTTGCGCGTAATGGTGCGAGGAAGCGATTCTCCATATCCTTTCGGAGTCAGACGATCGGCCGCGACACCGTGTTGTATGAGATAGTCGACGACCGCTTTGGCTCGTCGTTCCGAGAGCCGGAGGTTATAGTCATCGTTTCCTTTCATATCGGTGTGTGCACCCAATTCGATAGACACATTGGGGTTGTCTTCGAGCATCTGGATAATTTCATTCAAGGCGGCAGCCGATTCGGGGGTAACATCGGCACGGTCGAATTCGTAAAATACGTTTTCTACGATGACCGGTTTATTGATAGCGGCCAAGATGAAGTCGAGACCGTAGGTTTCGTTGCGTTCTTCGGCATCGCTGGTAAATTCTCCCCGGGAGTTGAGAAAACCTTTGCAGCCGGCCATCATGACATAATCTATGCCTAGATCGAGTCGGAACTTGTAGGAGCCGTCTTCACGAGAGTAGGCTTTCTGATTCGACCCGTCTTTCCCGACGATGCGTATGATAGCATTGGGAATGGGCTCTTCGTCCTGATCCATTACCAATCCTGTAATCCATACTTCGATGAGAGGAAGTTCAAAGCTGTACAGATGGTCGTATCCTCGGGCGTCATTGCGGTTGGAGCTGAAAAATCCCGCTTCTCGACCCGTTTCAAAGGTGATTCCGAAATCATCTCCCGGTGAGTTGATGGGGTATCCGAGATTTTCGATTTTCCATACGCCGAATTCGTTCATCGTTGCTTTGAAAAGGTCGAGTCCTCCCATACCGGGGTGGCCGTCCGAGGCAAAGTAAAGTGTACTGTCCGATTTTATGTAGGGGAACATCTCATCTCCCGGCGTATTGATTTGTACACCTAGATTTTCAACACCCGAACCTCTTTCGGTGAGGTCTATGCGCCATATATCTTTCCCTCCGTATCCCCCCGGCATATCCGATACGAAGTAGAGGTATTTTCCGTCGGGTGAAACAGCCGGGTGTGCGTATGACGATAGGGTATCTCCTGTAATTTGAAATAGTTGAGGCGCACTCCATTGCGCATCGTTTCGTGACGACGTGCATATTTCGACCGATGTGTTTATCCCCTCTTCATGGCGGGCTCGTGTAAGATACATGGTATTTCCGTCGGGAGAGAACGAGATGATGCCTTCGTCATGTTCGGTATTGACACCGCCTTCGGCCAGTTCGGGACGTTGCCAAGCCCCCTTTTCATCTTTTTTAGAGAAGAATATATCATTGTTTTTCAGTCCGGTAATGTCGTTTTTTTTATCACCCGATGCTTTATCGTTGGTAGAGCAGAAATAGAGTATGTCATTGTCGCTTCCCAAAAACATGGGGGCACATTCGCTGCGGCGTGAGTTGAAAAGATTGGCGCGTTTCACAACGTAGCGGGTCGGGGAAGCTTTCCAGTTGGCAGCCGCATTACAACCGCGTATTCCGTTCTCACTCATACGGTCTCCGGGTTTCAGTTCGAGAAAAGCTTTGTAGTTTTTTGAGGCGTCTTTGTATTTTCCCTGCATTTGTTGGGCACGGGCCAGATAAAATAGCGCCATGCTGTCGGGGTAGTGGTACCGGACTGCATTTTGATAGCCTGCGGCCGATCGGGGGGCGGCATTGAGGCGGCGATAACACTCTCCGATGCGGAAAGCTATTTGTCCTCGTCTGGCTCTTTCTTTGGCCGGTGTCTTGTTATAGACTTTCCGGTATGTAGTTGCTGCGGCAAAATATTCACCCCGTTCGTATTGGGCGTGAGCCGTACTTAGTTTGGCTCCGCAACCGTAGAGAAGCGATAGTAATCCAATCGAAAAAATAAGCGGTAAATAATGCCTCATTTCTACCATATACTTATGCTATAAATATACGCAAAAATAGCTGTTTTATTGTTTTTGCTTGTTCTCTTTCCTCATAAAAAAGCCCGGCGATTTGAGCCGGGCTAGGAAATTATGCGGGTATGGTTTTTTGCTATCGGGGAGTGATTGTATAATCTTCGGCCACGATGACGTAATCGAGAATCGTACCGGCAGGAACTTCGGCATGCAGACCTTTAATGGCCAAACATGCGAATCCCCACGGAAAACAAACGATTGTCCCTAATGGCAATCCGATGCCTAAACCAAGGGCCAAGCCTCGACGGCTCTTACCTGAAAATTCGGCTGTGCGGGTTAATCTTATATTCTTCCCGTCTACTGCTTCTGTTGATAGCAGGTTAAGTGTTATCTTTCCCGGACGACCTTTTCCCCGAGGCTTTTCTATTTTTGTATCGATTCTTACCGGTGCACCTCTGCGTATCAGTATTTTTCCGGTATCCGGGTCTTTGACGTCCATGTCTATTACACCTTTTATCTTTTGGGGCGCATCTTTACTGGTGAATCCATCAACAATACGCACTTCCACAATTTCGCCTTGTGGCAATCGGGTTTGAGCGAGAGTCGTGAGGGAAAATCCCCATAATAAACAAAAAATAAATAGTCCTTTCAAACACATTTTTTTCATGAATATACAACATAAGATTTATATGCAAAGATATAATATTTTTGACTAATACAAAAACTTATAAACATATTTTTCTTAAAAAGAATAGTCCGTACCTTCTATATATACAGGATAGCGAAAGAATGTTTTCCAAATGTAATATAGTAGCAGCTATCGGCCCAGAGAGGCCCGTATACGGCTGAGTGATTGGGGGGTCATGCTCAGGTATGAGGCCAAATGTTTGAGAGGGATTTGTTGAATCAGTTCGGGCATTTTTTTCAGCAGGCATAAATAACGTTCTTTTGCTGAGACGGCCCATAGATCGTTCCATTCCGTCTCGGCATACATAGCGTGCTGTTCGATGAGGCGGCGACCCAGATCGGCCCATTCTTGCGATTGGGAAAACAGCTCGCAGAGTCGGTGGCGGGAAATGCGGTGTGCCCGGCTTCTATTGAGCGATTCGATAAAAAGTTTGGAAGCTTGTTCACCGGCATATCCGGTTACCGAGAAAGCAAGGCTCCCTTCAATGGCAAACCACATGCTCATTTCTATACCGTCTTTCAGCCTGTAAGCTCTCCATACGCCATGACTGACGATATATAAATCGCTGTTTATTTCGCCTTCATTTACGATTTTCTCGGAACGAGAAAATTCCACAGGGACACTTTCAGCCAGAAGCATGTCTGCTTCCTGTTGTGTTATATTGTATTTTTGTATAAACCGTTGTACAAATTGCTCCATAGTACGGCAAAGATAGCCATTTGTGTGGACAGAGAATATTTTCAGGTGTTTTTCCTTTTATGTCGGTTATCTTTCATACGTTCCATAAAGAAAAACGAAAGAATAAAAATGAACGTAGTAAGTTCGCTGGCCGGGACCGATAGCCAGATGCCTTTGTGTCCCAGCCATTGAGGGAGCGTAAGGAAATAAACGAGGAGGAGCAGCAGACCTCTCAATAAGGTGAAAAGTTGTGCCGGTCGGGCACGCTCTATACTTTGCAGATAGCCGATACACACGATATTCAATGCGAAAAATAGAAATCCCGTGGCGAAGTAGGCCATACCCGACACGGCTATATGGTAGGCATTACACCCCGGTTCGAGGAAGAGGGCGATGAGGGGCTCTATGGAAAACCATACGGCAAAAGCTGCGAGCAATCCACAAGTTACGGCTGTATATAGAGCCAGCCGGAAGGTGTAACGTACCCTCCGGAAATCGCCTGTCCCGTAGTTGTAACTGATTATGGGTTGTGCCGATTGGGCAATGGCATTGTTGATCATGAAAACCAAAGGAAAACAGTAACAGGCCACACTGAAAGCGGCTACACCGTCTTCTCCCAGATAGTGAATAAACACGTAATTTCCGATGAGCATCATGCAGGCGATCGCAACTTCGTTGAGCATAGCTGGGGTTCCGATGTTGAGCATATATCCGATATTACGTCGTGTAAGCCTTATTGAAGTACGGGAAAGTTTAATTCGGTAAAGTCTGAGCGTATAGGAACATTTTGTCGTGTAGATAATGATCATCAGGGAACCGATGACTACGCCCGAGTCGAAAGCCCAAGCAGCACCGGCGATACCCCAGTCGAGAGGTACTATAAAAATATAGTCGAGTACCAAGTTGACAAGAGCGGGAATAGCATTGCACCACATGGCGAAGCGTGGAGAACCGTCGAGACGTATCACGAACATACCGACCTGCAACAACATATAGAATGCCATGAAGGGCAATACGCGGTGCAGATATTCGAGAACGTGGGGGAGAAGCCGTTCACTGCTGCCGAAAAGGAATGCCAGTTCCCGGTCGAATACCAATCCCAATGCCGAGGCGATAAGAGTGAAAAACAAAGAAACCGAATAGGCTTGTGTGATGTTGATGTTTGCGGCTTTGACACGTCCTCGGCTGAGATGTACCGAGGCTACGACCGATACGCCGACACCGAACATGAGTCCTATACCGGTTGCCAGCATGAAGAACGGTGCGACGATATTGACTGCCGCAAGTGCATCGCTTCCTACGAAACGGCCCACGAATATGCCATCGGTGATTGTCATCGATGCGGCAAACAACATGCCGATTATTGTCGGGATAAGCATTTGTCGGAATAGCTTCGGAATGTTTTCTTTTCCGAAGTCTATGGCATCTCTTTCATTTTTCTCCATTGCTCAAATTGATTAAAGTGGTGCAAAGGTAAGTTTTTCTTGTACTTAAAAAATTAACCTATGATAAGAATTTACAAGGAGTTTTTCTATTTCTTATGGGAAAGCAAATAACGTCTCTTTTCGATTATTCGAGGAATTTTCGTCGTCATTTCGACGACCGTAGAGGGGAAGAATCCCCTGCCAAGCAGTGCCGCCTTTGTGGTGTGCTGTCATTCTGAGGGGTGTAACCCCGAAAATCTTCTACGAAGCGAGTGTTTGCATGAGATCTCTCATTTGCGTTCGAGATGACAGCAGAAATTCCTCACATGCGTTCGGAATGACAATCGTATCATTCTGAATGAAACGTAGTGAAGTGAAGAATCCCCGACCATTGAACGTATGGCTGGGGATTCCTCGTGTGCACTCGGAATGACATGGTTGTCATTCTGAATGAAACGTGAAGAATCTCTTGCCAAGCGAGCGTTATTGTATGAGATCCCTCACACCGTCTGTGGCGGGTTCGGGATGACATAAAGATCCCTCGCATTCGCTCGGAATGACATGTCGCGGGAGATTCCTCGTCGGGCTTACCTCCTTGCTCGGAATGGTAAGTGTAACGGGAGGAAAAATAATGACATTCGAGAATCTTGTCCCTCAAAAAAATCCTTACAAGTATATTTAAAAAAGAAAAATTGGTATATTTAGCCGAATAAACATTCTCTTTATGAAAACGATTCCAGCATCAGAACTTATTCTTAATACCGATGGGTCGGTATTCCATCTGCATTTGCTTCCATGTCAACTGGCCGATAGGGTGATATTGGTCGGAGATCCCGCCCGAGTCGATACCGTAGCGTCGTACTTCGATGAGCGCGAGTGCGATGTATACAATCGGGAGTTTCATTCGATAACGGGTCGTTACCGAGGAAAACGGATTACCGTTGTTTCGCATGGAATAGGAACCGATAATATCGATATCGTGCTTAACGAACTCGATGCTTTGGCCAATATCGATTTCTCTACGCGGATCGTGAAAAAGACATTACGGCAACTTACGCTGGTGCGTATCGGTACTTCGGGCGGTTTGCAGCCGCACGTCCCTATCGGAACTTATGTGGTGGCGGAGAAGTCTATCGGGTTCGATGGTGTACTCAATTTCTATGCGGGACGCGATAGCGTGAGCGATTTGGCGTTTGAGAAGGCATTTTGCGATTTTGTCGGTTGGAATCGACAATGGGCGGCTCCCTATGTAGTTGATGCCGATGCCGATCTGGTGGCCCGTATCGCCGGAGATGAGATGGTGCGGGGGATAACCATATCGGCCAACGGTTTCTATGCACCGCAGGGACGCGAGTTACGTCTCCCATTGGCAGATCCCGATCTGAATCGCAAAATCGAAGCATTCCGTTATGAGGGACGCATGGTAACCAATTATGAAATGGAAAGCTCGGCGGTGGCCGGCCTTTCCCGCCTCATGGGTCATAAGGCCATGACGGTTTGCTGTATCATAGCCAACCGTTTGTCCGGCAAGGCCGATGCCGGTTATAAAGGTACGGTCGAAGGACTTATCGAACTTGTTTTGCAGCGTATCTGATGCCGTAACTCCTGTGTTGTGGGAGGAGAGAGCGGAGAGAATTAGCGTGTTATAGAGAGACAGCCTGAAAAGTATGAATATCGAAGATTTTAGAAACTATTGTCTTTCGTTCGACGGTGTGCACGACAAGATGCCGTTTGGAAAAGCGGCCTCTGAATACGACCGGAACATATTGGTTTTTTATGTGGCTGATAAGTGGTTTTGTTTTGTAAACATAGACGTGTTTGATTTTTGCTGTATAAAAAGTGATACGGCACAGATTGAAGATTTGCAAAGCCGATACGAAGGTATAAAACCGGGGTATCACATGAATAAGAAATATTGGATCAGTGTGTGTTTCAATGCCGATGTGCCTGATAAAGAGATAAAAGCACTGGTGAAACAGTCGTATGATATTGTTGTAACCTCCTTGTCGAAAAAAGAAAAGGAGGCTTTACGCACTATGTAGGTAGAACTTAGACCGTCCCTTTCCGTTAGTGGAAATGGTAGACCGGTGTTTGAGTGTTTCTCTCGGGATTCTTGTCGAGAAAAACTCAGGGTTCTGTAAATGTTTTACAGAACCCTGAGTTTTTAGGGAAAAAGAGAAAGGCGGTTATTTGATTTCTATCTCTTCTTTGAGGTCTATTTCATGGCCTTCGCTGTCGTATATTTTATATTCGAGCAAGGCCAAAGACTGATTGGGAATGAGTTTGAACCGTCGGGTGTATTTGCTTTTCCACTTCCAGTAGAGGGAAAAGAATCCCTGGTTGATGTACGCTGCTATGTACGGGTGTACGTGTAAGGAAAATTTCTTCACTTTGAATTTTCTCACCAAAAAAGCGATTTTGGCTTCGAGATGGTCGGTAAAGAGTATCGAAGGCGGAATCTTGCCTTTGCCGTTGCAAACAGGGCAATCTTCATTGGTCATGATGTCGAGAGCGGGACGCACACGGTGGCGGGTAATCTGCATAAGGCCGAACTTGCTGAGCGGCAGAATGTTGTGCCGGGCTCGGTCGCTTTCCATCAGTTCCCGCATACGATCGTAAAGTTTTTGCCGGTTTTCGGCACTGTTCATATCGATGTAGTCGATAACGATGATACCTCCCATATCGCGTAATCGCAACTGGCGGGCTATCTCTTCGGCTGCTGCCATATTCACCTCGAAAGCGGTGTTTTCTTGGTCGGCATTGGGTTTGGAACGGTTACCGCTGTTTACGTCGATGACGTGGAGTGCTTCGGTGTGTTCGATGATGAGGTAGGCTCCGTTCTTGAATGAAATCGTTTTACCGAACGACGATTTGATTTGCTTCGTAATGGCAAAGTGATCGAAGACGGGAATATCGTCGGAGTACAGTTTCACGATCTCTTTGCATTCGGGCGCAATGATATTTACATAATCGTAGATTTGCTGGAAAGTCTCTTTATCGTTGACATAGATATTTTCGAAAGAGGGGTTGAAAATATCTCTTAACAGGCCCACGGCACGGCCAGTCTCTTCATAGACGAGCGACGGTGCTTTGGCTTTTTGCAGTTTTATGAGGCTCTCTTCCCAGCGTTTCACCAGCGTTTTCATTTCGTTGTCGAGTTCGGCAACGCGTTTACCCTCGGCGACGGTACGTACGATGACACCGAAGTTTTGAGGTTTGATGCTGTGGATAAGCTGGCGTAAGCGGGTTTTTTCTTCGTTCGATTTTATTTTCTGTGAGACCGATACCTTGTCGGCAAATGGGATCAGTACCAGAAATCTTCCGGCAAAAGACAACTCTGCCGTGAGGCGTGGCCCTTTGGTAGAGATGGGTTCTTTGGTGATTTGTACCAGAATTTCTTGGCCTACGGAGAGTAAATCGCCGATCGTTCCCTCTTTGTCAAGTTCTTTCTGCAATTTGAATTTGGGGAGGGAAAGCACATGTTTGCGGTCGGATAGCGACTGCTTGGTAAATTTGGCGCTCGATGTAAAAAACGGGCCTAAATCCTGATAGTGAAGAAATGCATCTTTGTCGTAACCTATATCGATGAATGCAGCGTTCAGTCCCGGCATCAGTTTCTTGACTTTCCCCAAATAGATATCGCCCAATGCAAACGATATGTTGCAGGGCTCTTTTTGCAGCTCGACCAACCGCTTGTCGTTGAGCAGCGCGATAGATACCTCTTTGGGTTGTACGTCTACGACTAATTCGCTTGACACTTCGGGAATGTTTTTAAGGTTACTTGTGGGTAACAGGGTGATGCTTAAAAGGCAAAAGACAAACTCTTGAACGAGTCAGGAGTTTGTCCTTTGTTTGTCTTATTACAGATAAGAAAGTAAAAAGGGTTACTTTTTCTTCTTATGTCTGTTTTTTCTCAGTCTTTTTTTACGTTTGTGTGTTGCCATTTTATGGCCTTTTCTTTTTTTTCCGCTGGGCATAGTTGTAAGCGTTTATATTGTTAATAAATTGATTACTTAAAAAAATTCGTGCGGCTTATTTTACCTCGCTCATGAAAGTTTTGGCGGGTTTGAATGCCGGGATATTATGTTCGGGTATGATGATAGTCGTGCTTTTGGAAATATTGCGAGCGGTTTTTTGGGCTCTTCTTTTCACGATGAAACTACCGAAGCCTCTCAGGTATACATTGTTGCCTTTGGCCAAAGAACCTTTTACCGATTCCATAAACTGTTCAACGGTGGCCAATACGATAGCTTTCTCGATTCCTGTATTTTTTGAAATCTCGTTTACGATGTCTGCCTTAGTCATTGTTTTTTATTTTTATATTGATTAGCGTTTTTAATTTTTTGGTTTGCAAATATATAGCTTTTTCTCTTTCCTGCGAACGAATTTGAAAATTTTTTCTTCTCAAATTCTGTGCCGATATTTGCAAAACGGCTGCAAATATCGGAATAATTTTTGAGATTAGCTCTTTTGGTTCCGGAATATTTGTCTGTGAATATACCTCTTTTACCGGACGAATCGTTTCCCGTTCCATGTATAAGAGAGGGGTGTTTTTCTCAACAGCGGTGCAAGGCGTTCATAGACTTCTTCGGGAAGATATGTTTTGAGGTCTTCCCGGGCTTGTAGGGTCTTCCCGCTGATGACGTATGAGACGGGTAGCATATCGATGAGGTCGGCAGCCTGTTGCGTCGTTTTTTTCGAGCTTTTGTTTAGGAATGTTTTTGCGGTTGGCGCCGTGAAAATTTTACCATTCTCTATCGGCTGCCATCGGGTATCGTAAAAGGTGATGCGGCTGTCTTGTGCGGGTAACGATACGGTGTGGACGACGGCGATGACTCCGACAGTGTCGGCTACTGGCAGCAGGGCGATTTGTATGGACGACGAGGAAGATAATTTTACGGTAATCTGCATGTCGTCGATCGTATCGATGAGGACTTCTCCTCCTAACTGATTGACTATGTGGTGGGCGACTCCCGCATTGTGAAAATCTATCAGGTCTTTACGTCGGTTCTCGTCGAGTTGAGGAATGAGTTGTGCCGGAGCCGAAATGAAATAGGCATCTATCGTATGTCCGGCATATATTGTTGTCGAAGAGAGTAGGAGCAGGGCAAAGAGTATGATTTTTTGCATATTCGGATTATTAAGTCGTAACAAATATAACTAATTTTATCGGGTTCCCAAATAGAGGAAATACATACCGATGAGTACCAGCAATAAATCGATGGCTTTGCTGCGGATATTTTTTTCGTGGAAGAATAGTGCTCCGAAGAGGAAACTAACGACCACGCCGCTGCGACGGGCCATTGACACGATAGAAATCATGGCCCCGGGAAAGCTCAATGCATAGAAATAGATAAAGTCGGCAGCCACGAGGAATAGCGATATGAAAAAGATGCTCCACCGCCAGCGGAAAGGTGTGGTTTCATTTCTTTTCTTATACCAAATGAGAAGTATGATGAACATGATGATCATCTGGTAGTAGGTATACCACACTTGTACGACCATGCGGTCGAATCCGCCCGAGATGAGATATTTGTCGTACAGGGCACTGATGGCTCCCGTGATAGTGGCCAACACGATATAGTATATCCACTTGTCGTGGCTGAATCGTATCCCTTCTTTTTTACCTGACGAAGAAAGCATGAAAAAGGAAATGATCGAGATAATGACACCGATCCACTGGTAGAGGTTGAGCCTTTCTCCGAAAATGAGCAATGCTCCCAACAATGTGAGAACGGGTTGGGAAGCTTTGATCGTACCGGCAATCGTTATGGGCAGATGTTTCATGGCAAAATAGGCAAACGTCCATGATGAGAGTACGATGACGGCTTTGAGCATCACATAGAGGTGCGTTACAAAATCGGCCCGAGGAACATAAAATAACGTCCCTTCGATTAGTTCGGGATTAAAGCGGGAAAGCAGCACGGCCGGAAGGAAAAGCGCACTGCAAAATACGGTGTTCAAAAATAATATGGGAAGGACGGCGTTATTGTTGAGCGCCAATTTCTTGAATACTTCGTACATGCCCAGCAGAGCTGCCGAGATAAAAGCGAGAATCAACCACATAACAAGTCTTTTTTATCGTAAAAACAATTCTTCGGGATAGGTGATGCCGGTCAGGAAAAGGGCGTTCCCGGGAGCCGACGTACCGGCTTTGCAACGGTCGCGGGCTTCGATGACAGATCGGAAATCTTTGATCGATAATTTCCCTCGTCCTACTTCTACGAGAGTCCCTACGATGGCTCGCACCATGTTGCGCAAGAAGCGGTCGGCCGTGATTTCAAATACGAGGTCGTTTCCCGTAAGGGTCCATACGGCGTGGGTGATACGGCAATTATTGGTCTTGACGTCGGTATGCAACTTGCTGAAACAGGTAAAGTCGGTGTATTGCAACAAATAACCGGCCGCCTCATTCATGCGGTCGATGTCGAGCGTTTTGCCGGCCATTGTCCAACGGTATTTCCCCTCAAACGGATTTTTCTCATACGAGATATAATAGCGATAAGTCCTCGACAATGCGTCGAAGCGGCTATGTGCATCGGGTTTTACCGGCCGGATACGGTATATGACGATATCCGGCGGAAGCACCCGATTGAGCTTATGCACCCACTCTCCCGCATCATCGAGAGAATAAGGTATATCTGCATGTGCGACCATCAGCCGGGCATGTACCCCCGCATCGGTGCGTCCGGCTCCCGTAACGGCTATATCGCAACGCAAGAGCAGGGAGAGGGCTTTCTCTATACATACTTGCACCGAAATGCCGTTTGGCTGACGTTGCCAGCCGTGGTAGGCCGTGCCGTCGTAGGCGAGGTAGATGAAATAACGATATGTCCCGTATTCGGTTTCGGACATGACCGTTTAATCTTTTTCAAGGTAAGTATATCCGTAAAGACCGGAACGGTAGTTCGACAGAAATTCTCTACCTTCTTCGGGCGTGATTACCCCCGATTTCATCGAGGTCGTAACCCATGTTTCCACGCTGCGTACCATCTTCTTGGGATTGTATTGCACGTAATCGAGTACTTCGGCGACAGTTTCTCCGTCGATGACTTGATCTATCTCATATCGGTCTTTATAGACACTTACATGCACGGCATTGGTATCGCCGAAAAGGTTATGCAAGTCGCCTAAAATCTCCTGATAGGCCCCGACCAAGAATACGCCGATATAGTACGGCTCTTTGGCGTTGAGTGCATGTACCGGAAGGTGGTAATTGAAATTTTTCGTAGAGATGAAGTTATCGATTTTCCCGTCGGAGTCGCAGGTAATATCCTGCAAGGTTGCCGAGCGGTTGGGCTTTTCGTCAAGGCGGCTGATGGGCATGATCGGAAAAATCTGGTCGATAGCCCACGAATCGGGCAGCGACTGGAAGAGGGAGAAGTTGCAGAAGTACTTGTCGGGCAACATTTTGGCGATCTTTTTCAATTCCTCGGGTGCATGTTTTATTTCATTGGCCATGTCGTACACATCGCGGGCAATCGACCAGAAAAGCCTTTCGATTTGTGCTCGTGTGCGCAGATCGATAAGTCCGAGGCCGAAGAGGTCGAGCGCTTCTTCCCGTATTTGTAAGGCGTCGTGCCACGTTTCGATCAGTCGAGGCTGGTTGAGATTGTCCCATGAATTGTAAAGTTCGCGCACCAATTCATGATCGTTTTCAGAAATTTCTGTGTCTTCGTCCCATTCCGGCAGCGTCGTTGTTTCGAGTACCTCGAAGATCAGTACCGAGTGATGGGCGGTCAGCGAACGGCCCGACTCGGTGATGATATTGGGCTGCGGAAGGTCGTTTTTGGCACAGACATCGACCAATGTCCATATCGAGTCGTTTACGTACTCTTGTATCGAATAGTTCATGCTGCTCTCACTTGTCGACGAGCGGGTACCGTCGTAGTCGACCCCCAAGCCTCCACCTATATCGACAAGTTCGATGTTATACCCCATCTTGTAGAGTTGCACATAAAATTGCGATGCTTCGCGCAATGCGTTTTTGATGAGGCGTATTTTGGTAACTTGGCTGCCTATGTGGAAGTGAATGAGTTTGAGGCAGTCTTTCATTTTATTCTTTTCGAGAATATCGAGAGCTTCGAGCAGTTCGCTCGAGTTGAGTCCGAATTTGCTGACATCTCCTCCCGAGTCTTCCCATTTTCCGCTTCCCGAGCTGGCCAGTTTGATGCGGATTCCTATGTTGGGGCGGATTTTCAATCGTTTGGCAATTGTTGCGATGAGATGCAATTCGTTTAGTTTCTCGACGACGAGAAAAATGCGACGACCCATTTTTTGTGCCAATAAAGCCAGTTCGATATAATTCTCGTCTTTATATCCGTTACAGATAATCAACGAGTTCGAATCGATGTTGATGGCAAGAACGGCGTGCAGTTCGGGTTTTGAGCCGGCTTCAAGGCCGATGTTAAATTTCTTTCCGTGGCTGACGATTTCTTCTACCACAGGACTCATCTGGTTGACTTTGATCGGGTAGATGATGAAATTCTGGGCCGTGTAGCCGTATTCGGTAGCAGCTTGTTTGAAGCAATTGGAGATTTTCTCGATGCGGTTGTCGAGAATGTCGGGGAAGCGTACCAAGATAGGCGCAGGAACGTCTCTTACCTGTAACTCGTCCATCAATTCTTTCAAGTCGACAGCAGCCGCTCCTTCTTTGGGGGTAACCGTTACATGCCCTTTTTCGTTGATGGAAAAATACTTTAATCCCCAGCCGGTGATATTGTACAACTCGGCCGAATCTTCAATACGCCATTTTCTCATTCGTTCTCGTATTAAATAAAATTCGTATTTCTAAAATGTTAAACAATCTCTTGGGTTGAAGCGTTTTGCTTTTAAAACCATGCAAAAGTAGAGATAAAAAATGAACTTCTGCAAGAAGTTGCCGAAATATTGGTTTTTTCGACTTTTTTTCTGTAAGTCGTATCTTTTTTTTGCCGGAATCGGGAGTCAAATGCCGATATTATTTCATATATTTGCGAAACATAGATGTGAAAAATGCAGAGTATTCAATCTTTAAATAAAATATTTTAGTATGGTAAATTACAAAGATTTAGGCCTGGTAAATACCCGGGCGATGTTTGCCAAAGCCATTAAAGGCGGTTATGCCGTTCCGGCATTTAACTTCAATAATATGGAGCAGTTGCAGGCTATAATCCAGGCTGCCGTAGAAACCAAGTCTCCGGTGATTCTTCAAGTGTCGAAAGGCGCTCGTCAATATGCTAACCAGACCTTGTTGCGCTATATGGCCGAAGGTGCGGTGGCTTACGCCAAAGAGTTGGGGTGTGCCAAACCCGAGATCGTGTTGCATCTCGACCACGGAGACTCTTTCGAATTATGCAAATCGTGTATCGATATGGGTTTCTCGTCGGTGATGATAGACGGTTCGCACCTTCCTTATGACGAAAATGTGGCACTTACAAGGAAAGTGGTGGATTATGCCCATCAATTCGATGTAACAGTCGAAGGTGAGCTGGGTGTTTTGGCCGGTGTCGAAGATGAAGTATCGGCGGAACATCATACCTATACTCGTCCCGAAGAAGTTGTCGATTTCGTAACAAAAACCGGTTGCGACAGTTTGGCAATTTCGATAGGAACATCGCATGGTGCCAACAAATTCACTCCGGAGCAATGTACTCGAGATGCTCATGGTCGTTTGGTTCCTCCTCCATTGCGTTTCGATGTGCTCGAAGGTGTAGAAAAAGAATTGCCGGGTTTTCCTATTGTGCTGCACGGTTCGTCATCGGTACCCCAAGAAGAAGTCGATACCATCAATAAATATGGTGGCGCATTGAAAGATGCTATCGGTATTCCCGAAGAGCAGTTGCGGAAAGCCGCAGCGTCGGCCGTATGTAAAATCAATATCGATTCCGACAGCCGTTTGGCAATGACGGCCGCCGTACGTGAAGTTTTGGCTACGAAACCTGCTGAATTCGATCCTCGTAAATATTTGGGGCCGGCACGTGAAAATATGAAGAAACTCTATATCCACAAGATTGTAGACGTTCTAGGTAGCGCAGGAAAATGTGAATGCTAAGTCCTATTCTTACACATATAAAAAGGGGGAACTTTTCCAGTTCCCCCTTTTTATATGTAAGATAATGAACATCTTTCTTTATATTACTATTACTGAGGTAGACAAAAAAGAGAGGCTTTTGGATAGCCTCTCTTTTTTATGTATATGTACACACAATCTTATTGTGAGATGATGCTAAGGAATTCTTTGGTTGCAGCGTGATTGGGATCTACAGCCAGAATTTTGTTACACCATTCGATTGTATTGTTGAATTTGAAAGTCGCCTTTTGTTCGTCGGGCAGAGCTAAATACTTGTTGTATTCGGCCATGTATTCGAAGTTTGCCATATAGGTATAAGCCTCGATGAGATCCTTTTTCAAACGATCGGCGACAGCTGCGGTAGGAGGTGTTTCTGTATTATTCAGATCTTGCAGAATGACTTCTATCGCTTTCTCATAGAAAGGAATCGCTATACCGGTTTTTCTTTCGGGGTCGAGCAATGCGGTAGAAGATGCTCTCCACAAATGTCCGCGATAGTCTTC